>Ga0272441_10013079_pt1 | contig 12000 bp, 4 predicted proteins | sample SSMProp6N_FD_193582 | JGI IMG/M metagenome (GOLD analysis project Ga0272441, IMG submission 193582) | Marine sediment archaeal communities from Little Sippewissett salt marsh, Falmouth, MA, United States - SSM-Prop-6N | ecosystem: Environmental > Aquatic > Marine > Wetlands > Sediment ...
ACGTTCAAAAAGAATGCACATCTTAGAGGCTGTATAGGCGATATCTTTCCGCGACAGCCTTTGTACAAGTCGGTTATTACAAACGCCATCAATGCAGGCGTCAACGACAGGCGTTTTCTTCAGGTAACCGAAGCTGAATTCAACGATATTGCAATTGAAATTTCCGCACTGACAGTTCCGCAGCCCGTTTCATCGGCGAAAGATATCAGGATCGGCATAGATGGCGTTGTGTTGAACAAAGACGGCCGGATGGCTGTGTTCCTGCCCCAGGTTGCTTCCGAGCAGGGTTGGGATTTAAATACTACGCTCACACAATTATCGTTGAAAGCGGGATTGCCTGCAAATGCCTGGAAAAAAGATACTAATTTTTTGGTTTTCCAGGCTGATGTTTTCGGTGAGGAAAAATGAAACTTGCCTGTTCCGTTGGAAATAATTCAGGAGAGGGAACTGTTGGCCGCCGCTCAAAAATTTCAGATGTGCCCCGCAGTTTGTTGATATTCAGTTATGGCCTGTTCACTATCGCCGCACAGACCCTGCTTTTTCGTGAATTTATCACCACCTTCGAAGGCAACGATATAAGCGTCGGAATCTTTTTTGCCTCGTGGTTTCTATGGGTCGGTTTAGCGGCAATAGTTGTTTATAATGCCAAAACCTTAGCTGACAAACTGCTTGAAAACATACAATTCCTGTTCCTGGCTTATTTGCCCGCCTTCATATTGGAACTGATATTAATCATTCAGGCCCGCGAACTGGCAGGGCTTGAATCTTACGAACTTTTGTCCATAAGAACTATTCTGCTTTTATCAATAGCTGTCAATGCACCGGTCAGCATAATCACGGGGCTGCTGTTTCCCATCGCCTGCCGGTGGGTTAAGAAGGCTCGAAAATCCGGCGTTTCGTGGGTGTACATCTTTGAAGCAGCAGGAAGCTTTGTTGGCGGACTAGGGGTGACCGTCCTTTTGGCTTATGGTGTGAGTCTTGGCAAAATTTTTCTTATACTCGGCCTTATCCTGTCTTCATCGGTGTTTGCAGCACAACTTGCCGAAGTTAAGCAATGCAGCTCTCCTGTATTGAAAAGGTTCGGCAAAGTTAAAACACTGTTTGTGCTTTTGATTCCGTGTTGTATCCTGTTTTGTCTGATCTTTGGGGCTGATAAAACCCTAATGCGTTATGTGCGCGTTGTCAGGTGGACTAAACTTCTCCCGGCCGATGCCCTGAGTGGTTCATTCCAAACCGCACAGGCCGAGTATCTCTACGGCACCTATCAGGGCCAGTGGGTGGTTGTCCGTGAAGGCAGTGTCGCCGAAGCGCTGCCCGATGAAAGCAGTACCGGCCGCACAGCAGCTATAGCTCTATGCCAAAATCCTGATGCCAAAAAAGTGCTGGTTATCGGTTCGGGTTTGGGCCTGTGCCGCCAATTTCTCCGCCTTCCGCAAACCGAGAATGTAACCTGGGCGCATTGCGACAGTGAGTATGTGAAGCAGATTAACAAATTTGTGCCTGAAGAACTTAAAATCAGCGACAACAGGTTTTGTCCTGTGGCCGGGGACATTCGAGCTCAACTGGACGGGGAGAAAAACTATTATGACATAGTAATAATAAACCTGCCTGACGCAACCAGTTCGGTTCTGAACCGGTATTTTACTCACCAATTCTATGAACAGCTCAAAATGTCTCTGAGGCCTGACGGTGTGTTGGCGGTTCGCACAGCAGGCGGAGAAAATATTATGGGCACCGAGTTGGTCAACCTCGGTGCCTCTGCTAAGTTGACACTTGAGAAGGTTTTCTCAAAACTCGTTTTGGTTCCCGGCGAGGAAACCTGGTTTATTGCATCTGATTCTGAAAACCTTACCGGCGAGCCCGGTACTCTGCGGGATAACTTTGCGGCCATAGATGGAGGGAATGATGTTTTTGCTCCACAGGCTTTGCTTTCTGTTTATCTGCCTGACCGCGCCGCTGCTGCTCTTGAGAACTATTCGAATGCGGATTTGCCCGAAAATCTGCTTATTAATAGCGATTCCAGACCCTTGACGTATTTGTACAGTTTATTGTTTGCCGCAAAACAGTCGGCAGCGCCGATTACAAGGCTTGTTAAATATCTTGCGCTGGCTGGCCCGGTTGTCTTCATTGTTCCTCTTTTGATTTTCGCAGCCTTGCGAGCCATCTATGTATTGAGGACAACACGGCAGGGCGGTGTTAGCGGCTTCGATAGTAGTTTCCTGGTTTTCTCAGCCGGCGGGGTGGGAATAGGCGTGGTAATCGTTCTTATGTATTTGTACCAAACACGGTTTGGTCTACTGTATCTGCACATCGGAATTATTTCTTCTGTCTTTATGGCCGGCCTGACCATCGGTGCGATTTTAGTCAGGTGCTTACTTGCGGCCAACAAATACCGGCTGGAGAAACTATTAATTGCGGTGATGCTCCTCCATATACTAATTCTTGCCGTAATTAGCTTTTGGTCAGCCGGGCAATGGACACACTCGGCCTTTGCAATAGCATTTGTTCTGTGCGGCTTATGTGCGGGCAGCTACTTCCCATTAGCAGCCGGACAATTGGCGGATTTGGGTTTTGAGACCGGCCGGGCGGGCAGCAAACTCGAAACCGCCGACCACCTCGGAGCATCGGTGGGAGGATTGATGACAAGCCTTGCACTGGTTCCGGTACTCGGGGCAAAAGTAACATTATTTGTGTTTATTCTGCTTATCCTGGCCAATGTGCCGTCTGTGCTACTTAGAGTTTACAAACCGAAGAAAATTTCCTCCTTACCTGCAGCAGGACTTATACCGCGCAGATTGGGTTATGTTATGTTCGGTGTTGGGATATCAATTGTCCTGTGCTCGAACTTACTTTCCGAAGCTGGCAGACGGTTAACACCTTTACTGCCGCAGCATACGGCTCAGGCGATGGCCGGCCAGGCAAGTATCGAACAGCTATCGGCGGTTATTGATGATAGTTCTGGAAAAATCAACTATTTTAATGTTTACGATGCTGAGGAAAAGCTTGCCGGCTTTATCTTCAGTTCACAGGAATTGGCTCCTGAAGTTCGCGGTTTCGGTGGTAAAATGAACTTAGCTGTTTATGTTGATACCGCCGGCAGATTAATTAGTTTCAATATAATAAGGTCAAACGAAACTCCTGCGTATCTTGAGATGCTCGGTCAATGGCGGAAGCTTTTGTGCGACCGGCAGCTTTTCCAGCCTGAGCCCTTTGCCGATATTCACACCGTAAGCGGCGCTACAGTAAGTTCCGAAGCTATTCTTTCGGCGCTGCAGGCATCGAGTCACAAGTTTGCCGGTGAGGTTCTTAGGCGGGGCCTGCAACCTGATATCGACCGAAAAGTCAGCTGGGGCGACTATTTGCCCGACAGCCAGGGTTTATACCTGATAAGTGCATTTATATTTACTCTGGTTGTGATATATCACGGGGGTTTCTGGAGCAGGGTGGTTGTGCTTGTTTTTAATCTTGTGGTCGGCGGTTTTATCCTTAATGCCCAGTATTCCACCGAACAAATAGCAACCGTATTGTCTTGGCAAAGCCCTGCTATAGAGCTATCAGGGGCTTTTTTGTTGGCGGCTGTGCCTATTTCTGTTGTATTTTTCGGTAATATCTACTGCGGTTATATCTGTCCGTTCGGGGCCGTGCAGGAGATGCTTGGATTTGTGCTTCCTGACAAGCTCAAACCGCCTGTAACAGGTGATATAATGAGGAAGGCGAGGTTTGTCAAATACGCTGTTTTGTTTGTTTTAATGGGGTTTTTCTTTGTTTGCAGGGACCGGACAATTTTGGGGGGGGATGTCTTGACTGAGATTTTTGGTTTTCAGGTTTCTTTCGGGTTTCTAGTTTTTTCAGTGTTTGAAGTTTCAATTCTGGTTGTTTTGGCGATAGTGTTAGTGGGTTCGGTTTTCTATAACCGCTTTTGGTGCCGATACTTATGTCCGACAGGGGCGTTTTTGTCGCTTCTGAATAATGCTGCGTTATTTAAGCGTTATCTGCCGGCGAAAAGGTTCGGCAGATGTGAGTTCGGGCTTACTGTAACAGACCATATGGACTGTATTTATTGCGATAAATGCCGTTACGAGGCAAAAGGGCCGGCAGTTGTAAAGCTATTGCCGTCAAAAGGTTATACGTCGTCAAGGCTGGTGGGCCGTTATTTTCTGGTTGGTGTGGTATTAGCAGCGATGCTGATATCGGCGATTTCGGTGGACCGTTTTTTTGAGATTTTGCCGTCTGGCGTTGAAAAAACCGCTTTTTCAGTATCGTCAGGGGGGCAGCCGCGAGATGTGGATATTGAGAGGGTACGCAGGATGATTGAGGAGAAAAAGCTATCTGATAAGGAAGCACAATTCTATGAAAAGGTTGAATAAATGGCTGTTATTGGGGGTAAAAGACGTAAAAGAGAGCATTTTTTTCACCAACAAGAGGTAGTTTCGTGTGTAAATTTTTGTTTTTGTGTATGTGGGATGTGACGGCACCCTTGTTTTTGAGCTAAAAATGCGGGTGGATTTGGATGGTGGGATTTAGTGCACCCTTGTTTTTGGGCTAAAAACGGGGGTGGAGGTTTTAAAAAAGTCGAAAAATTGAAAAAAAAGTTACAAAATGACAAAGAAAAGGGGGGAAAAAGAAAGAAATGAAGAAAAATTGAAAAAAATGATGCAAAAAGACGTGCTTTATTGTGTGGCGGACTTCAATCCGTTCAAAGATGTTAAAATTGGCGAGATTGAGCGGGCCGCGCTCGGGGCGAGTGAGTGGTTGACTTGTTGAAATGTTAAAATGGGTAAGTTTGGTAATATAGGCAACCCCTGCCTCAGATCTGCAGGCGCAGGCTTTGAGCGATCCTTTCGCCCAACTGCTGCGTTACACAGTCCCAGCTGATGCTCGAAGTACTACCCCGATGCCTTCTATCGGGGACTCCGCTCATGTCTGTGACGCTGAAGAAATCCCAGTAGCCGATATCCTGATTAAACAACGATGCCTCGCTGAACATCGCGCTCATGTCAGTGACGTTTTCAAGTCCGTCTGAATCAGCCGGAACCAAAACGAGGTTCGAACAGCCATAGAATGCGTCTTTCATACTGCTAAATCCCATTTGCCCCCAGATGTTGACGTTGATCAACTTGGCACGCTCGGAAACCCACGCCACCGTAAGAATCGCTGTTGTAGGCCGTTACGACGCCGGTAACCGAGACAATGTAAGTCCCTTATTGATCGTAAGTATGTTGAGAATCCGGCGCTGTTACATGTTCAACATCGCTGATAAAAATAACTGCTGTAAGAATGGTTAAAATGACTGTCCGGTTTTTTAGATTAGTTTGCGTTTTCATTTTTTCACCCTCGACAAACTAAGAAGTTCTCCTTATTCACACATGAGCCATTCAGAAGTAAATAGTGCAAAGTCTTCAAAGGTCACTTCGCAATCACCTCCAACAAAATCGGCAGACAACTGACAAAGGAACGGACTGCCGAATTCAAGCCATTCATTTACGAAAGCGAGTAGATCATCTATATTGACACAACAGTCATCAGTTAAATCACAAGTCAATGGACATGTATAGATGGTGAAAGGTTGATCGGTTGTATCTTCGACTGCAGGAAAATCTACGGAACTTATCTTTACCAGGCACTGCCTGTCTGATACAAATTCCTCATCAACGTGCCAGTCATAATAACCATCATCAGCAGTACTTGAGGCAAGTATCGTCCAATTTGCTCCATTATCCGGGCTGATATCGATCTGTAAATTACCACTTAAGTTATATGTTTTCCATTCTATCGCTTGTAATGTTCCAACTCGCCACTTTTCCTGGCCGTTTGGAGCGCTGATTCGAATAGACCGCTCAAATACGGAGAAAACGCTGTCACTGACATCCGCTATGGAAGCATTATCTCTGCGGATAACCTGTATCAGGCATTGGTTCGAAACAGTTGTCGGCGTCCACGTAAAACTGCCATCGTTATCAGTCATTGTCACAATCGTCGACCATGATGAGCCATTATCATTGCTGAATTTGATGGCTACCTGTTCTAAATCGCCTCCTATAGGGATCCATGTAATTTCGGTGGGAACGCCCGTCGCCAGTGTCTCCCCCCCGTTCGGTGATGTAACAGTCATTGATTGATCAACTATCGCAAAGTCAGCATCGCTGCTGTCAGAAATGCCAAAAGGAGCAACGCCTACTTTTATTCGACAATTATTTGAAACGGGGCCAGTAACTATCCATTCATAGATCCCGTCATTCGGTGTTGATGATGTGATAGGCGCCCAGGTCGCTCCGCTGTCACGTGAAATATCGATCTTCATATTAGTACCCGTATTGGATACCCAAGTGATATTCTTATTGATAGGTTCACCAATAATACCAACCTGGCCGCCATTGGGTCGAGTGACAGTTACATTCGGCTGATCCGTAGTTCGGAAGGTCCATACATTAGATGTACTCGAATATCCGCAATAGTTATTAGCTATAATATACCAACTGTATAATGTGTTATAATTCAAAAAATCCAATTGCCAATAGTTGTCATCCGTACTGCCGAGTAGAGAATAATCAGGATCACCATCCTGTTTAAAATGAACTTCATAACTATGGGCACCAAGACATTGATCCCAGTGCAGCGTTTGCAAAGGAGACAAACCTGCAGCGGCATTTTGAGGTGATGGATTTTCGGGCGTTTCAGGCGTGATGCATATATTATATCGAATATTACAGTACGTAGGTTCGTTATAAGTCGCAGGATCCATTACCCATACAACCAATACATAATTACCCGGCTCGGTAATTGTAATATCCAGAGTACGATCCACACCATCGTAGCTTTGTATGAATGAGCCGGGAACATATTCTGATTTCTGGCAGTGACTTGTATCCGGGTGATACAGGGCAAAGCCTATCGTCATGCCTGTATTGTCATCTCCTACAATAAACTTAAACCGGTAATCACCAGCTATATTTAATGGGCAATCATAAATCCTAATAAGTTTAGATTCAAGAGTCAGACTACCCATCCAGCAATTGACCCTCTCTCCTACATACATCTTTTGATTAGTAGTTTCCTGGATGATATAACCGGAATTAGAATTTGCATCACCTATAACGCCTGAATAATAATATGTTGCTCCATGAGGTAAGTGCAAACCGTTAAGCAGGAAAAAATCGACCTGATTTGTACTGCTGAAATCCGTTTCTTCCAATATCCCGGTATCACCAAAACCTGTCTCACTTCCCCCATAAGTTCCGGCATCATACAGTCTAAACTTATATGTTGTATTGGCGAGCGGCATCGCTGCTATTGCTGTCCAATAATTTTCTACCATGGGGTAATCTTCCCATACACAGAATTCAAAACCATCACATGATTTCGGGCCGCCATGAATGGTATACGGCTTGGATGGCGCGGGCCAACTCCAGGTGACATCATTCAAATCCCAGGGGCTCCAGACAAACTGTTTTCCCCAGTCATTATTCAAATCATTTTTTTCCGGGATATGTTGTTCTTCATCAATATGGTACCATACAGAATGGCGGCCACTTTTGATAATCATGGGAGTATTTTTATTTAGAATAGTCGCGGTAGCTCCACTTGCGAGACTTTGAGATACCGCGAACCAGAATTCATTATCTATATAGACTTTAGCCTGGTGAAGCAGTGCATCCGAAAGACCATCATTAATCCAGGCAAAGTTCAAATATGTATCAGAACTCCCGCCTGGAAGTGTCGGGCTGACGGTGCAATCATCTGTTTCAGCGTCACCGCTGCTGCGTAGAACAATAGGATCATCCCAGCCATACGGTGTGGTAAAAGTCAAGTCGGGCAGATTATCCTGAAAAGCTGTCTCCAATACCATTGTATCGGGATTTCCGTGCAGGGTACTTCCGAATAAATTATGCCATTGATAACCGTAAATGAAATTCATCTCTTCAATTGTATATTGGTGTGCCCAGCCGATTGGATAACGACCATGTTGAAGTGATATAGCATAATGACTAAACAGATATTCCATAGTGGGGCCATAACCATCAGAAGGATGATCCCAGCCTTTAATGTAACCGCTTGAGATGGTAAATCCAATGTAAGCTACTGCTCCATTCTTCAATAGTTCGGTTGGCATATTACGGTAGGAATCATCTACATCAGGACGACTGGTATCACAACCAGTTGAATAAACGATGGACGGATAATTATCATCCAGTGTTGGAGCATCCGCGTCCGATTTGAAAAACATTTCTCCTTCAGAGGTTGGGTGATTCTGCTTGAACCACACCCCAAGCGTACCACCATGTCCGCCAAGAGTAACATAACCAAATGGGCCGTCCCCGAAGTCATTTCTCCAGACTTCTCGGGTCTTGGTTCTATTCATCGCATAATTACTTGGAAAATTAGAATCCCAGCAATAGGGATCCTGCTCATATATACGCACTGGAGGATTATATGAATGTAGCTCATCGTTGATAATATAGTTGCCTAAGAGAGCCAGATCGGTTTCTGAGTCAAGGAACGCATAGGACATCAGATAATTTAGTTTATAACTGGTATCATCATTCATGCTGTAATCGAAGATCTTGTCGCAGATCGATTCCACGATTGTTGGCTCACTTATAGGAATACGACCAACAGCTACTTCTGCAGGGAACTGAACATCGTCTTCACCCTGCTGGCCGTAAGCATAATCACTATAAATCCCGCATGGGTCGATTATTCCACAGGGATCGATGGTTCCGCTTGAACGCCACGAATCTTCGTCCGGCCAACTCAATTCAGCATAATAGAAATCAGTTGGTGCGGTATCGCTTTTCTGCCAGGGTATTTCATTGTCATCATATCCATCAGGCCCGCGAGGAAAAGTATATCGCATTGGCACATCATCCATATGGCCTATCAGCATGACAAAGTATATATTCCAAGATGCCAGGTGATCGCGCAGATAGTTTCTGATTTTCTCAGGCAGGTCTAAGCCGTAGGAATGGTTATCAATGTATTCAACTGTAACTTTATAAACCTCCCTTCCTTTAATTTCTTCCATCAGTTCGATCATCCCCACGCTGTCGGCCAGAGCGTCAGTGGTAACAATAACAAAGCCGGGATCAGCACCGCTTGACCCTGAACTCATTGCCTTTAGATCGTCATCACTTGCGGCCTGAGTACTTTGAAATTCATCGTAATTAACAATTAACTTGCGAACATATTCCTCGTTAGCGATGGAAGAGGCAGTACTCATTAGGGCAGCTTCTTCCATTAGTTTCTGCGATTCCTGATAGGTGATATGTACATCTATCGAGGGATAGAAAAAGAGTTTGCCGCTTTTCGGTTTATAAGTAAACGGGCTATAGCGAACCTGGCATAGATTGTGTTGACGGTATGCTCCCTGTGAAACGAAGCTACCCGTTTCAACAGGGTATTCGACATCGCTCTCATAAGCTGCCTGCCGAATCTTTTTATATTTATTTTTTATCTTTTCGATTCTCTCCTTTGATGCACCTGTCGGAAGTTCCATAAGGGCTGGAGTAATGTGGTAAGCGTCTTCCATCTTTATTGGTTTATTTTTGATTATATTGACGGATTTGATTTCCATACCGGCCGGTATTTCGATATTAAAAATTCGCGAGGGCAGTTTCGGCTTGCCCGGTTCAAGTAGCTGGCCAAAACCCTCCATGTGGATTTCCTGTGAGCCGTCTTTGTTATCAACAAACTCAAAGTCTTTCGCTTCAAGGGTATAGCGGTACTGGCCAGCCTGAGTTGAACCAACAAGAAAAATTAAAAATATCATCAAAATAAACGGTAAACATGTTTTTGAAAGGAGTCTTTTTTGTTTGTGATATACCTGGCGGATGAATAGAGATGTTGATAAAGCAGGATTTAAACTTACAGTTCTGAGCCTATCCATATTTCCTTCCTCCCTAATGAGTTTGTAGTTTCACGGCAGGTAAACCTACGAAAAGTAAGAATAACACCATAGTTTATTATACATGTTTAAATGAAATAAAACAACATATTTATCATTGATTTATACGACATGGTAAAGACTGAGCAGGGTTATTATTGATAGTTCAAGGTGGATCTGGTAGGATTATCTTTTTCATACATTGAAAAGGAACGCTTTTTTACCTGTGTAAAAACGGAAATGTCAGTCTGAATGTTCAATTGGAGGAGTTAAGAAATGTGCTGCGAAAAAACAGGGAAATTTTTAACGGTATTACTATTTTTCATTTTGTGCCTGTCGATATCTCCTGACGGTCTCCGTGCTGAGAGCAAGGTCAAATTGGGCCTGGCAGCAAAGTATTGCGGTGACAAAGGGATTGAAACCAACCCAAATGTGATATTTTCATGTAACTTTGAGAATGGTATTACCGGCTGGAGTAACTACCGTCACGGCGCGAAGGACCGGGTATTACTAATCAAAGATGAAAGTATCGCAAATAACTCGGCCGCCTGTGTTCAAATGATTACCGAAAAGAACAAGTCAACATCATCCGGCTTGCGCTACAAATGGGACCCCGGACACGACCAGGTCTATTTTCGATTCTACTGCAAATTTCATAAAGACACCTGTCGTCCGCACCACTTCGTTTCAATGGCTGCTTACTCAAAAGACTATGTGCCGGGTGGACGTGCAGGATTCACTCGCAAGGGCAACGAAACATTCCACTCTGTTGTCGAGCCACCATCTGAAAATGGTAAAGGAAGCTGGTTTCTTTACTCATACTGGCACGAAATGCGAAGCTGGCAGAACGAAGACGGCTCACCAAATAACCCACCTGATGGTGACGGGCGCAGCTTCTACGGCAACAATTTCGGTTCACCGAAACACAAGCAGGATTTCGTTCGTGACAAATGGATTTGTGTTGAGTTTATGATTAAAGCGAACACGCCCGGCAAGCACGACGGCGAACAGGCCGTCTGGATAGACGGGGAAAAGATAATGCACTGGAAAACCGGCTGCATCGAAGGTACATGGTTCCGTGATAAGTTCCGCACATCAGGCAGCTACAATACGAATCCTGAACCGTTCGAAGGTTTCAGTTGGCGAACTGTCGATGAACTCAAAATCAATTCCATACTACTGGGTTGGTACGTATCTAATGAAAGGGCTAAAGATTCACCAACTAATATCAACAGTGTATATTTTGACGACGTCGTAGCAGCAACGAAATACATCGGCCCGAAGGTTACGAAGTGATTTGATAGAATCCGTCAAATCTCTATGAAGCCAAACAATACTAAAGGGGATTCGGCAACGGGGGGGGGGGCGAAGTTAATGAGGCTGCAAAGAGGGGCTTATTCGGCGTGGGCATAAAAAAAGCCGCCCGGTAGGTGGGCGGCTTAAGCAGAAAAGGTTTTGGGTGCTCTTAGCACATAGCGATGTAACTTGCAATTGCCAGGAGCAAAATTCTCTTTTTTGTGATTGTGAATGGAATCCAGATTTCGTAATAAAACTTTTTCATCACTACCCCGAAAAGCCAGACTAAGAAATATTTACTTTCTTATTATGGAATCATTATACCCGAAAAAAGATTACAAATCAAGGAAAATCGCCCCCTCTAAAGTATAAGTATTTATAAATAAAGAAGTTATGAATTGCAAGGGCGTCAGATTTTTTGGGTTTTTCCGGAGGGCGTGCAGGTACATTACAGAAAGAGCGGCCATTTTTTTTAGTGGCAAAGGTTTGGGCTAACTGTTAACTTTTCACGGTAAGATTTGTTCGACAGTGCTTATTTTGAAATTTTCGAGGCTGAAGAATTGAGTTAATATTAATTTAATGAAGGAGGTCAATCTTATGAAGAGATTATTATTTGCAATTACGGCAGTGATAATGGTTTTGTCGGCTTTGCCGGTGGGCGAGGCGGTGAATGCACAGGGCGGCGAGCTGTATCGCAAGGCGGAGGGGACTGTTACACGGTGGTCGAGTTTCGAGAATATAAACGGCGTTAAAGGGCGGGGGGGTATGGAAAACAAGGGCGCCAAGGGACATCCTTACGACAGAATCAAGGCGGGCAGGACACA
>Ga0272441_10013080_pt1 | contig 11998 bp, 10 predicted proteins | sample SSMProp6N_FD_193582 | JGI IMG/M metagenome (GOLD analysis project Ga0272441, IMG submission 193582) | Marine sediment archaeal communities from Little Sippewissett salt marsh, Falmouth, MA, United States - SSM-Prop-6N | ecosystem: Environmental > Aquatic > Marine > Wetlands > Sediment ...
AGCAAAGCACCTGCTCAACAGCTTCTTAGTAAACGAAAAAATGAAGGATGACAAACCAGGTTTGGGGCGTTGCCTACGCCAGCGGAGGATGCGCAACCATTGACCGACTGGATTAAACACGCGTTAACACGGAAAACCACCGACAAAACCGTAACCGTACAAGAGGTGCCGCCCAGCGACCGCTTAGTCCTCGGCGTAAAATTCGCCATAGCCTTCACCTTCAGCCTAACCGCGCTGGAAATCGCGCATTTGGCGTTACTACGTACATGGAACAGCGAAGTCTTCGCCGCCATCACAGGCTTAGCAGGCACAATTACAGGCATTTTAATCTCGCAGAAAACGGAGTGAGGCGAACATATTTGGATCCTAATAGAAATAGCATGCAGAAAAGGGGGAGGGGGGTAGGTCCCAGAAGCACCCGGCACGTTTTCTGCAAAAAAGAATCACCGACATGACAGAAAAATTTGACGGTGATACCCAACGTGTCCGCGCTCAACTCATATTGGACTTACAAGCCCTCCAAGAAGTCGCTATGCAGCAAATCTTCTCCACGAGAGGCAAAAAAGCAACTGAACAACAAAACTGGGTAAAAATCGCTGCCTACATCAGCCAAGTCATCAACGGCATAGGAAAAACCTACGACGTAACCCAAATCAAAAGCGAACTTGAACAACTCCGAAAAACCATAGGAGAAATCGAAAAACAGTGACCATGGCAGGATTGGAACGGGAACTCCAACAACTCCAACAGAAAACCTCCCAAATGAAAAAACACAACTTCCCAGAGGATCCCGTCCAATTCTGCATGGAAACCTTAGGCTTCAACCCAACCACGTACCAAACGGAGCTTATACGCCAGTTCCAAACCAGCCAGTTCGTCGCTGCGAGGTGGGCACGGCAAACAGGGAAAAGCCACACCATAAGCGCCCTGCTCCTCCACTATGCGCTAACAAACCCCGACACAAACATCGGCGTGGTCGGACCAAGCTGGCGGCAAACAAAACTCATAATCAAACACGTAAACAGTTTCCTCAGAAAACTCCCGAAAAGCGCATACAGGAAACCACAGAAAACCGCGGTAGCACTCACTAACAACAGCACGATCGAAGCCTACCCCAACAACCCTGAAACCATACGCGGACCAAAACTCCACATAGTATACGCAGACGAATTCAACTTTATCCCAAACGACGAAGAACTCTACGACGCCATGCTCTTCACGCTGGGAACCACAAACGGCAAATTCATCTGCACCAGCACACCCTGGCGCACAGACAGCATCTTTTACAAAATCTTCCACAACCAAACATACGCCGATTACGCGAAAACCCACGTAACATGGCAACAAGCCCTCGAACCAAACGGACCATTAAAACCGCAGATACTCAACCGCATAAAAAAACAACTCGAAAACGACCCCTACCGTTGGAAACGCGAAATGGAAGCCGAATGGGCAGAAAACCAAAACGTCTGGCTACCACAAGCATTAATCACACAATGCATCGACCACACCCTCGAATACGCCTCCTTCCAAGACACACAGGGAGGTGACTTTTACGCAGGACTAGATCTTGGAAAACACCAAGACCACAGCGTTCTCGCAATAATAAAAACAGAAAACAACACGCTAAAACTTGTCCACATGCACCGCTTCCCCCTCAACACGCCATACGCCAGCGTCATCGGCTACGCCAAAACCATAAACGACAGATGGCAAAAAATCCACAAAATCCTCACAGACAGCACAGGCGTCGGCGACTACATAACCGAAGACATGACCAACACAGGCTTAACAAACACAGAAGGCACAAAATTCACCCAACAAACAAAACAGCAAATGGCACAACACCTCAAACAAACCATAACCGAAAAACGACTCCACATACCCTACGACAGCAACCTCATAGCAGAACTAAACACGGAACGCTACACACTCACAAAAAACGGGCAAACCCAATTCAGCCACCCCCAAGGCACACACGACGACCAATTCTGGGCACTCGCCCTAGCCACATACGCCACAAGAACCCCGCACACGCCGAAACTCTGGATAATCCCCAAAACCAACACACACAAAAACAGACTAAACACACCCCGCCAACGACTACAAAGACCACAACGCCAAAGACTCAGAACAGAAGGAGCCACAAGATGACACGGCGCAAACCCGAACACTTCCACATACACAAGCTCAAACGCACCTACAACCGCCAAACCGACACCTTCACCATAAACATAAGCTACACAACCGCACCCGCAACCCTCACAAACCGCACAAAACAAGTCGCAGAAGCATTCGGACTAGGAGCAGACCAAACCAGAAAATTCACACTCTACGACAACACCACCCTCCACATAAAACCAACCGACATCGTCCTCATCACAGGCGACAGCGGCTCAGGAAAAAGCGCACTCCTAAAAGCACTCAAAAAGGACTTAGGCACAACCGCACAAGACACACACAACCTAAAAATCAACCCGAACACACCCATAATCGACACCGTCGCACCAAACACCACAAAAGCCCTCGAACTCCTCAGCAAAACAGGCTTAAACGACGCCTTCCTCTTCCTCCGAACCTACAAGCAACTCAGCGACGGACAAAAACACCGCTACCACATCGCACGCCTAACCGAAACACCCGCCCAATTCTGGCTCCTAGACGAATTCACCAGCACACTCGACCGCGACACCGCCAAAATCGTCGCCTACAACCTCCAAAAACTCGCACGCAAACACCACAAAGCCGTAATCGCAGCAACCACACACACCGACCTACAAAAAGACCTAGCACCAAACGTGCACGTGCACAAACGCTACGGAAAACAAATCACCATACAATACCACCCAAAAGCCAAAACACACAAATGCACCCTAACACGCCAAACCCGCACAGAACAAGCAACATTCCAAGACTACAAAACCCTAAGCCAATTCCACTACAGAACAGGACGCTGCCCACCACCACGAAAAACCTTCACCCTGAAACGCAAAAACGAAACAATCGGCGCAATAGTCTACAGTTACCCACCACCAGTCTGCTTCGGACGGAGCAAAACCTGGAAAGGAACCATAAAACAACTACAACAGGAAATCAGCGCCATAAGCCGCGTTGTAATACACCCAAAATACAGAAGCATAGGCCTAGGAGCCAAACTCGTCGCCGAAACGCTCAAGCAGGCTGGAACCCCACACGTGGAAGCCGTCGCAGTCATGGCACGATACAACCCATTTTTCGAAAAAGCCGGAATGCAGCAAATAGCCGAAAGCAAACCCAACCCACACGTGATTGTTGCACTGGAACATTTAGACAAGTTAGGTTTCGACTGCGCACTACTTGCTGGCGTGCAATACAATGAACATAAGGTTTCCGAGGTTGGCTGCAAAACAGTTTCTGCAGTACTTGAAGAACTGTCCAAACAAGATGCTGGTGTAAGAAGACGTTTAGCTGGCTTACGCAATATATACCCAAAACATGAGCAGTTCATGACAAAACTGTCTAAGCTAGATGCAACAGGTTTAGCTTTGGCACTTAAACGGCTGAGCTTCATGGCACAAACTAAAGTTTACTTGTTCTGGAAAAAAGAGCAAAACGACTGAGGCACTTTCTGTGCTTAGCCTAGTCAGGTTATGCGGTTTCGGTTTGCTTTCTTTTTTTGCATGAATACGCGTATTCGATGAAAGCTACAAATAATGATGAGGAACCTGTACCGATTAACACGAGGGTTGCTGAGTCGAACATTTCACTTCCGTCCTTGTTTTGTCGCAGGTGAGTGAGGTTCACTTATATAAAGTGATGTAAGATTTATTCATAATTCTGATGGAAAAAATGGAAGCCCCAACACTGAAGACCTTAAATAGTTTCTGCGCAGGTTAGCTGTTAAGCGCTAAGTGTGCAAAGTGGTCTCTTTCATGCTTGGAAAGAATATAGTTCCTGTATGTAAGGAGCTATCGTCTTTTCTGAGTGCTATCTCACACTGCAACACAAGCTTTTTGCCTGTTTAACCACTAACCATAATAGGTAGAAAACATAATCTTCCACGAGGTTAAGACCACAGAAAATGTATAGAGACCCAGTTTGCGGCATGGTTCTAGATGAAAGCACCGCCAAGTATAAAATTACATATGAAGGCGAAACCTACCATTTTTGCAGCGTTGCGTGCAAGAAAAAATTCAAAAGACGTAAAACCAAGTTCATCAAGTAGCATGCAGAAAGAACCAAAAAAGAACGGGTATGTGAAGCCCAGAGTTACTTTATTGATTTTTACTGTATCTTCCAAACTGATGCTAGAAGCCCACCGATTATAGGAGCCACCCAGAAGAGGTAACACCTCTATGATTGATGGCCCTAAACTTCTGGTAGGGAAGATTTTACAGTTTTCCAAGAAAAAGAAAAGCCGATTGTACAGCTTAGAGCATTTCTTCCGGTGAAATGTCCATCATCGTTAATCCAGAAACTGGTTTTGGGTAGAAATCCGTAGATTTTTCCGGCAGTCTCCAATTTTTTTGCGCTATTTGCCAAACCGTTTCTGGATTTATTTGATTAACTAAGAAAGCCAGTTTAGCTTGTCCGCTGTCAACTTTTTCCAAGGCGCTTCGCGTCGATTCCGCATAGAGTATATGCTCATCCATTTTTAGCTCGCCAACTTTCATTACGTGCTTGAAAACTACATCCCGTAATATCACTACGTCCAGAAGGCACGCTTCTTTTGGACAACCCGCGTTTATAAGTTCAGAAGCGCTTTTCTCATCTGTCAAAAGCAAGCTATAGGCTTTTGAGCCTGCGTAAATGCAGAAGGCATGCTCTTCTATGTGGCTTTTCAAGAAACTATCTAAAGCTTCAACTGTTGGAGCGACTTCTGAAATCGTGAAGAAATGTGCAAGCGCCTCCAAAGTGTCATTGGTAAGTGTAGAGTCTCTTAGCAGTCTGTGAGTGGGCAAAACAACAAGCCCTTCGTCTTGAACGGGAAGCATGTAGCACATATGAAAATTGAACGCTGAATCTCCGGTCCACTTTTCCTTTTCGCGTCTTTCATCTCTGTAAGCGATAGCACTTTCGTACCTGTGATGTCCATCAGTAATTACGAGCCTTTTGTCTTCCATAGCTTTCCTCATGAATTTCAGCTTTTTAGGGTCGGTTACTCTCCAAATAACATGCTTCACGCCGAATGAGTCTTCAACTTCAACTGTAGGCTTTGTTTTTGTGATTTCAGCGAAAAAGTCGACAGTAACATTCTCAGGGTCTGAGTATATTAGAAAAACGGGTTCAAGGTCTTTCTGAATTGCGCGCAGCATGTTCAATCGGTCAATTTTCGGTTCTTCATAGGTGACTTCGTGTGGAAAAACTGTGTTTTCGCCGTAAGAGTAAATGCGCATGGCAGCAATTAACCCAGTGCGGGTGCAGGTTCTTCCAGATACCTTGAATTCTTGTCTGGAAACGAAAACTGCTGGTTCTTCGTCCTTGGACAGTATGCCGTCAATTAGCCACTTTTGGATTCGCTGCTGTGCTGCTTCGTACTTGTTGTTTTCTATCGGCAGAATCAGGCGGCAGTAGTTGTAAGCTGATTTGTTGTAGTAATCCCTCTGTAGTGCAGGGGTTATTTTGTCGTAAGGCTGAGTTAGCAGATTTGTTGGGTCGCCAGCTTTTTCAGTGTAACGTATGGCTCTAAAGGGTCTGATGTCAACCAAACAGTTTCAGCTCGCAGTTTTCTGTTGTGTTTTGATTTCGTAGCCTTTTTGTGTCCATACGTTTGTGCCTCTGTCTGTGGTTTTGTCGCATATTAGAACTTTTAATGTCAAGTCTCCAGTCCCCAAATCTCGTCGATGATGGCAAGGACTTGCTTGATTCCAGCTATGTTCCATTCGCCCATGTGTCCAATGCGGAAGGTTTTTTCTTTTAGTTTGCCGTAGCCGTTTCCTATGGTGAAGCCTTTTTCCTCGAGTTTCTCGTTTAGTTGCTTCACGTTTTTTCCAAGGGTGTTTTTGATGCAGCTTACCGTGATGGATTCGTAGCCTTGTTCAGGGAACATTTTGAAGTGTTTCTTCGCCCATTTCTGGGTGTATTGTGCCATGTCGTTGTGTCGATGGTAGACTTTGTCGTAGGTTTCCTCCAGCAACAGGTCCATGCGCTTGTTTAAGGCATAAAACAGTGGAATGTTCGGTGTGGATGGCGTTTGATGTTTCTCTTCGAACTTGAAGATTTCCACGAGGTCGGTGTATGCGCCTCTGTTTGGAACCTGTTTGGCTCTTTCCACTGCTCGGTCGCTTACGAGCGAAACGGCTAATCCTGGTGGCAGGGCGAAGCATTTCTGGGTTGAGGCGAAGATTACGTCGCAACCGATTTCTGCGGGTAAGATTTTGTCTCCTGCCATAGATGAAACGCTGTCGATTGCCAGCATCACGTCTGGGTAGTCTTTGCGGATGAGTTTGCCGATTTCGTGGATTGGGCTTCGTGCGCCTGTTGAGGATTCGTTGTGGCAGACTGTTACGGTATCGTATTCTCCCGTTTCCAGTTTTTCTGCGATTGCGTCGGGTTTGACTATTTTGCCCCATTCAACTTCAAGGAAGTCGGCGTTTTTACCGCATGCTTGAATGGCTTTGCCGAAGCGCTCGGAGAATGCGCCGTTGACGCAGACTAACGCTTTGTTTTGGACGATGCTTCTGCCGACTATGTCGAACCATAATGCGCCTGAAGCCGTGGTGACTGTTGGTTTGCAGTCTGCTGGCAACTCGAAGAAGCGTGTGAGTTTCTCTGCGATTCCAGCGTAAAGCTGCGAGAACTCTTGGCTTCTGTGACCTATAAGCGGATGTGTTTGCTCACGTAGAATTTCCTGGCTTACTTCTGTTGGACCTGGGATCAATAATTTCTTGTGCATTTTGTTAATTCCCTTCATGATTCTGATTTAAAGTTTTCGAGCTATCTTGCACGTAACTGTTGAGTGGGTTCATGCCTGTTTCCTTCCATAGTTTTCTGCGCTCAAGATAAACCGCAACAAGAAAACTAAACATCGAAAGAAGATTAAAGGTTAACTGTAGCCAATTCAAGTATCTAACGCGTGAAAAAAACCTATAGCCCCTCTTTCTATAGAAACTTCAGCGCTGAAGGTCACTGGTGCGGGTAGACCCCCTCCCCCCTTTTCTGCAATGAATTCCTATTAGGATCCAAATAGGCTCCAAATATGCTGGTTAGTCAAGAAAAATTGACAAAATCTGAACCTGTTTAGTCAAGAAACCTTGACAAAAACGCTTTTATCACATGGGTGCGGCTTACATGTTAGGGACAAGTATGGGTAAAAGTGCTGTTGTAATGTTTGTTCTCGTCTTCCTTATAGCAACGTGCATAGCAGTCACGCCTGCATTATCCTCGGGTGACTTGGTTGAAAACTCGTGGGAATCGAAAGCGCCAATGAGCCAAGCAAGAAAGAGCTTAGGTGTTGCTGTGGTGAACGGTAAAATTTACGCTATCGGAGGCTCCACGCGGAGTGGGGAGGGATCTGCTTTAACCGGAGGGGCGATAGGTACAAACGAAGAGTATGCTCCAGCAACAGATACATGGGCGCCTAAGATGCCAATGCCAACTCACAGGAAAAGCTTCGCCATAGCAAGCTATGAGGGCAAAATCTACTGCATAGGAGGGTTCGCCAGTAGCGGTGGTGCCACGGAGGTAAACGAGGTCTATGACCCTATAATGGATACGTGGGAAACCAAAGCTTCCATGCCTACAGCCAGAGCAGCGTTAAAGGCCAATGTTATGGAAGGCAAAATCTACCTTATGGGCGGATACACACCTGACAACTCTGCCTTTGGCTATTCCATTTCAAATCTTGTTGAGGTTTATGATCCAGCAACGGATACGTGGACGACAAAAGACCCAATGCCGACTGCAGCTGCTAATTATGTGTCAGCAGTTGTTGACAAAAAGTTATTCATCATAGGCGGGGAATCATCAGTTCCTCGATCTAACTTGAATCAGATTTATGACCTAAATGCGGATAGTTGGAGTATAGGTGCGCCTTCACCATCAGGCATCAGGTATGGTGCTTGTGCGGCAGGCGCGACTATTGGCGTGAATGCACCTAAGCGAATCTATGTTTTGGGCGAGGCATTGTCTCTTTGGGAAGGTGAACCAGCAAACTTTGTTCGTGTTTATAACCCTGATAGCGATAGTTGGACGTTTGGCACTGATGTGCCTACAAAGCGTCAAGGCTTTGGCGTTGCCGTGGTAAATGACATGATTTATGTTATTGGAGGGTACACCTCAACTTACCGTGGTGACGTATACGACTGGGTTTATGGCCCACAAATCACGAAGTACGCCACGAACGATCAGTACACGCCTTTCGGGTACGGCACTACCCCGCCAATCATAGATGTTGCTTCGCCAGTGAACCAAACATACAATGCGAGTAGTGTTTCTTTAGATTTTAAGTTGAATAAGCCCGCTGCGTGGATGGGCTACAGCCTTGACGGAAGAGACAACGTAACTATCGCAGGCAACGTCACCATGGACGGCTTGTCAAACGGCTTGCATAACGTGACGGTGTACGCGAGGGACGAGCTGGAAAACACGGGCGTCTCAGAAACAATAACCTTCACCGTAGCGGTGCCTTTCCCGACTGCGTTTGTGGCGGCTTCCACAGCATCAGCAACCATAATCGGCGCAGGCATACTGGTGTACTTCAAGAGACTCAAGCGTCAAACGAAATAAACCGTGAAAAAGCTGCTGACTCGTTTAGGTGCCGCCTGTACAAGGGGCGGTTAACGCTGACTTTTCACAGACTTCTGAGGTGGTTTAGGGTGCCTAGATATGTGCCGTCTAGAAGGTAAATCTCTGAGTTGTCTAAGTCAACTGCTTCTGAGCGTAGAACAGGTCCGATCATTGTTGGGGTTTGCCCTTTTTTTCTTGGTTTTGTTTCGTTTATGGGTCTGCCGCCTAGGAAATCGTTGAAGGAGGGCATGATGAATAGTTGAGTTGTGCGTGGCTTGAAATTGTAGTGTTTTTTCACTGTTTCTTCGGGTGTGCCTTCAATTTTTATCCGCTGTTTCTGCAACAGCGTTTTGGACAGCTGGGTGGTGTCGCAGCGGGCTTTCACCCACACTTGACGGGTTATCTTGAAGCCAGCTGGGTCGCGGAAAACTACGACTGGGTGAAGGTGTCCCATAATCAGGGTTTTACACTTCAAAAGAGCGGGGGAAGGCCATCTGTGACCGTGAAAAAGGCCAACGTCGCCTATTGTGGTGCCTGTTGCAGGTAGGAGTTTTATGTTTTCTGGCAGTAAGGGTTCAAGGTTTGCGTCGTGGTTGCCGCGCACTATGGCTATGTCTCTCACGTGATTTTTGAGGTCTTGGAAGAAGACGGGTATGTCGTGCCATTCTCCGGGTTTGGCTGCAACCACCGTGTATTTGACGTCGCCCAGAATCAGGAGCGTGTCAGGTTTGTACTTGGAAAGCACAGTTACCAGTTTTTGCAGAAGCTTCGATGATTGGCTTGGAACGTGAATGCCTTTGTCTCGGAGAGCCATCTCCCAGCCTAAGTGTGGGTCGGCTATGACAAGAGTTTTAGTTTTTCCAGTTTTTATCAGAGCCGCTGGGCGGGGCAGCAATAACTGTAACATTAGGGTTTTACCAAGCTGAGAATTTTTTTGTGAATTTGTGTGTTTCCAGAGGCTACAAATTTTATCGTCTGTTCGGGGTCTAGCTTAACGTCCAAGGCGTCGCCTGCAGGCGTGGTTACTGCGCCACCTGCCTCTTCGACAATTAAGTACGCAGCTGCCAAGTCGGTTGTTCGGAGTTTTCCGCGGATGTCGATGAACGCGTCTGTGGTGCCGTCCGCCACGTAGCAGAGTTCAAGGGCGTTGGCTCCGAAATGCCGTATATGCTTAGTTTTCTGGATTAGCCGCGTTAGTTGGGGCGCGATTTCTTTAACCTTGTAGCTGTTCAAGTCTAAACCTGCCACTGCATCTTCCAAAGACTCACGTGTTGACGAAGATATTTTTTCGCCGTCGCGGTAGGCGCCTTTGCCTGTTAATGCGGTGTACGTAGTATCGTGGACCAAGTCTGTCACTAGAGCCGCGTATACAGTTGAAAGTACGGGCTTAGCGGAAATGGCGATGGATGAGGCGTAGAAGGGAATACCGCGGACAAGGTTATTTGTGCCGTCTATGGGGTCAACGGTCACGTAGCACTGCGCAGGATTTTCGCCGAACTCTTTCACGCCAGACTCTTCGCTTACGAGTGTAAACGAAACGCTATGTTGCTGCAGAACTTCAACGATGGCGTTTTCCGCAGCTAAATCAACTGGTTTCATTGGGTCGCCGCCAGCGCCCTTGCCCAAATCGGGCTGTGGCTCACTCAAAGTCTTAAGGTGTGGGCGAATGCGCTCTTTTACGTTTTCTTTGCAGTGAACGAGAATTTCCAACCAATCATTTTGAGACCGCATTTACAAGCCTTCTTACCGTCATATACTCTACGCAAACTGATAAAGACTTTACTTTACCCACAAAACCGCTGTTTCTTTGAAGTTGTGCAGTGAATGGGGCGTTAATTTGGGTTGAAGGGGTTGGCTTATGTTATGTTCAGTATTGGAATTGATTGTGGATTCAGATGGGTGAGATGAAGTGAGGTTTATAAGAGGTAAGCTGAAAACGGAATATTAAATCGTGTGACAGAAGATATTTATAACAAATTGCAGTTTGCTACTACATCAAAGGTGAAATGAAAATAATGATCAAGCTGTTAAAGAACCGCATCGCTCTAAGCACGGTCGTAACCACCCTCATCATTCTAGTAGTATCAGTACTGTTGGCAACCGTAGTAGTATACTATGCCACCAACGTAGTCAGCACAAGAGTTCAAGAAGAAAGCCTACACCTAACAAAACAACATGTATGGTACGATCTGACAAACGAAGGGCAAGCAGCTATAATGATAATCAACACTGGCGGAAGAGACGTAGTCATAGACAAGATCAGCGTCAGAGGACAAGAATGCGCATGGACAAACGTGTGCTACAACATCACGACCAACGCAATAACCGCTGACCTATCACACAACTCATCGGCAACTGTGGGAGCAGGCGATATAACCGTCGGCTCAACCGCTTACACATTCCTCGCAACGACAACAGACATTACGTTGAAGTCAGGATACACCGCAATAATCTACATCGACGACCCAGACAGCATATCGCTTAATGACGTAGGCTTAACTGTAAGCATAGCCATCTACACGTCTAACGCGGTTCACTACCGAGAAACCAATGTTGAAGCAGTCACAGGCTAAAACCACCCTTTATTCATCACGTACTTTTATGCCCAAATTATGTGTAGTTCTGTTCTACACACAAACGCAATTATCCAAATTTTGCCTTCCTGTTTTTCAGGTAAATCTAAAATGAAGAACATACTGAAAAATCGTTTGGCTCTGAGCACAGTCGTAACGACATTGATAATTCTAGTGGTTTCAGTACTTTTAGCCGGAGTAGTAACATACTTCGCCATCAACGTCACAAGCACAAGAGTTCAAGAAGAAAGCCTACACCTAACAAAACAACACATATGGTACGACACCACAAACTCTAATGGTCAAGCAGCTATAATGATAATCAACACTGGCGGAAGAGACGTAGTCCTAGACAAAATCACCTGCAGAGGACAAGAAGCAGCATGGAGCAGCGTGTTCTATAACATCACAACCGACGCAATATCCGCTGACTTAACATATGATGCCTCAATGGCAGACGCCTATAACATGACAGGCTTTGCCGCAGCCGGCTACGTTTTCGCCGTGGCATCAACAGACATTACGTTGAAGTCAGGATACACCGCAATAATCTACGTTGACGACCCAGACAGCGTATCAATGAACGATATCGGCTTGACAGTTGCCTTGACCGTATTCACTTCGCAGGCAATGCACTACAAAGAAACCAACGTCGAAGCAGTCGTAGCTTAAAAAAACTAAAAGTAAAGCCAGCCCCCCACAATCTTTCTTTTCTTTTT
>Ga0272441_10013081_pt1 | contig 11998 bp, 4 predicted proteins | sample SSMProp6N_FD_193582 | JGI IMG/M metagenome (GOLD analysis project Ga0272441, IMG submission 193582) | Marine sediment archaeal communities from Little Sippewissett salt marsh, Falmouth, MA, United States - SSM-Prop-6N | ecosystem: Environmental > Aquatic > Marine > Wetlands > Sediment ...
ATCCCCGGTCGCATGTTCAGCGGGTCGTAGGCGCGGTAGTATAGGCTCAGGCGATAGCGGCCTGCGGTCAGCGCCGGAATGATGGTCTGCCAGCAACTTGCACCACACGCCTCGACAGCGCATCCGCTCGCCACGGCACCACAGCCCGAGGAGCGCAACACGCGGAAGCTCAGGCCACCAACGGGCTCCTTTGGCCACCGGCGCAGGCGAAGCGTGCCCTCGTCGAGCGTCTGGCTGACGAGGAAGCGCCCCCGAGCGTGGTCCGGCCCGTCGAGCACCTCCAGCATGTCCAGAGGGCGCACTCCGTGCAGCAGTCCCTCCGCCGCGGAGAACAAGTTGGGCCGCTTGTCGGCGATGAACTCCCCTGCGCCCTGCGTCACTACCCCTTGGCGGACGTAGAGGGCCTTCGCGCCCCGTCGCTGCCAGCCGGCGGGGACGTCTCCTTCGGCCCGGGTGAAGTCTCCGTTGGCAATTAGGTTGTCGGGGCCCTCGGCCCACTTCAGCATCTCCTCGGGGGGCCACGCGATCGGCCCATCAGCGGCCTGTGGCACGAAGAGCGCCGCGTCCCCGCCGATTTCCAAGCCGGCGTAGTCCAGGGCGATGGTCTCGTCACCCCGCACGGCCAGCCATACGACGCCCTCACGGAATGCAGCCCGGAAACCCTCTGCCGAGAGGGCGGCGACGAGTTCTCCCGTTCCCTCACAGATCGTGCGCCAGCGGCCCTCGACCCAGTCGAACAGGAACACCTCCACCGGGGATGGGGCCACGAGACGAGCCCGCGCCCCTTCGGTGGCCTGCAGGTCGCCGACGCCGAACTGCAGCACGATCGCCGTGTCGCCGTGCACGACCCGGCCATCCACATCGGTGATGAGGCCATATTCATCCCGGGTGGCGATTGCCGCGAGGTCGAAGTGCTTCTCATCCTGGGTATTCGCGGCGGAGAAATCCGGTTGGCCGGTGGTGAAGGGTGCAATAGCCTCAGCCCGGTCGGGGGGCTGTAGATCACCAACAGCACGGTACGCCCGCACGTAGAGTGGGTTGCGGGCCAGCCCGATCTCGCCAAACAAGTGCCGCAGGGCATTGAGAATGGCGGCAGAGCCTTCGGTGGTGGGGTGAACGGTGTCCGTCCAGACCGAGGTGCTCTGCTTGTCGAGGGCCATCAGTGCCTCGAAGACATTGCCGTAGGGTATGTTCTGCTCGCCGCAGAAGTGGGCAAGATCGTCGGCGCGTTGCCGGACCTTCGAGTTGCTGCCGGGGTGGGTGCCGCCTCTATCTTCGTCCATGAACGGCACGCCTGAGAGGAATATGGGTTGCGCGCCAAGCTCACGGGTGCGGCGGGTGATCTCAGCGATATTGCTCAGGAATTGTTCGGATGTGTAGCCCGTATCATTGACCGAGTACATGAAGCAGACGTAGTCGGGATTCTGCTGCTCAACGCGCACGCGCCAGCCGGGCTCGATGGAGTAGTCGGTCCCACTGAATTCCTCTTCGGCCGGCTGGGTGATCCACAGGTTGACCTCGCGGTCGGCGTAGCTGATGACCTCGATGCGGTCGATGGTGTACTCGTGGGTTCCCAGGCGGATCATCTGGCCGGGATAGGGACCGGCATACCAGCCCACCTTCGTCCCGTGGACGACCTTTTCGCCTTTCCTCACGACGGCTGTGCCACCGGTGGTCTCGGTGAGCAGATGGCGCGTGTTCGTCCCACCCACGGCGGTGTTGATGACGCGGACGGGCATCTCCCGGGATAGCATCTGGGGGTAGTCCATGGCCCCGGTGCGGCCGCAGGTCTGAGAGTCGCCGGTGAAGACGACGGTGGGCATGCTGTTGACGTCAACGGTCATCGCCGCCACGACGAGCGGCGCCGTCAAGAGGGCGAGGGGTACAAGCGCTGGCTGCATATTCGCCTCCTGTGGAGCAAAGGTCTCAGTGCGCTACGTCAGGTCGGCGCGGGCTTGGGCATTCGACACACGGGTTGCGGGGCGGGAAGCCCCGCGGTGTTAGCCGCATCCCGTAACGCGGCAAGCCCCGCGGTGTTCGCCGTTTCTGCACTATCCGCTCCACGGGTCGGTGAGGTCCCCCACTTCCCACCGTAGGCGGTCCAGCTCGCCTTTGAGCTCATCGCGAAGGGGTGTGTATGCCGGGTCATCGTGGACGCTGCGAAGCTCCATGGGGTCTTGTTCAAGGTCGAATAGCTCCCATTCGGGCGGCAGCGGATCGTCTTTGTAGTAGTAGATCAGCTTGTGTCGCTCAGTCCGTAGGCCGTAGTGGGCGCAGACTCCGTGGTGTTCCAGGTGCATGTAGTAGCGGTAGTAGAAGGACTCGCGCCAGTCGGCAGGGGTGGCGCCGGCCACGATGGGCCGGAAGCTGCGCCCCTGCATGTCCCCGGGAGTGGGTAGGCCGGCGTAGTCCAGGAAGGTGGGCGCGAAGTCGTTGTTGAGGATGAGCGAATCGACCACCGACCCGGCAGCAATCTCCCGGGGGTAGCGGATCACGAAGGGCATGCGCAGGGATTCCTCGTACATGAACCGCTTGTCATACCACCCGTGGTCGCCCAGGAAGAACCCCTGGTCCGAGGTATAGATGACGATGGTATTCTCGGTGAGGCCCTTCTCATCGAGATATTCCAGCATCCTGCCGATATTGTCATCCACAGAGGCAATGCAGCGCAGGTAGTCCTTGATGTACCGTTGGTACTTCCATTTCTTGGTCTCTTCGGGCGACAGGCCCTCGGGGGGCGCGCCCTTGGTGTCCAACTCGTCCAGGTCACGATCGATGCGCATCTTTGCATAGGCCGCGGCCTTCGAGCGATTCGCGTAGTCGTCATTGAAGGTCGGTGGCTCGGGGATGTCGATATCCTCGTACATGTCGGCATGCTTGTCATCGGGCTCCCAGCGACGGTGGGGCGCCTTGTGATGGCAGCACAGCATGAAGGGCCTATCGGCGTCTCTGCGTTCAAGCCAGTCGAGGGAGAAGTCGGTGATGATGTCGGTCACGTACCCCTCGAAGACCTTCTCCTGTCCCATGTCGAACATCTTCGGGTTGTGGTACAGGCCCTGTCCGGGCAGGACGTTCCAGTAGTCGAAGCCGGTGGGGTCGCTGTGTCCGCCGTGCCCCAGGTGCCACTTGCCGATGATGGCCGTCTGGTAGCCATTCTGCTGCAATACTTGAGGGAAGGTCTGCTGCCGGCCGTCGAACTTGTCATTCAGGTCCAGCACACCATTCAGGTGGCTGTAGCGGCCGGTGAGAATCGTGGCCCTGCTGGGAGCGCAGATCGAGTTGGTGCAGAAGCAGTTGGTGAATCGTGCGCCCTCTTCGGCGATCCGGTCCATGTGCGGGGTCTCGTTGATCCGGCTGCCGTAGCAGGTCATCGCGTGAGCCGCGTGATCGTCGGACATGATGAACAGGATGTTCGGCCGGGCCATGGCGTTCAGTCCTTTCCCTGTCTCAAGACGTGCCTGTCTGTTCGCCTCTGGGCCGGGGTACCCCTCCCGCAACGGGGGAGCACAGTGGGTCGCGATGGGGTGCCGGAGGTCACCGCAGCGTCCGGCGTGAACAGTGTCCCTGTCGGGGTGGCGAAGGGTGATGCTCAGGGCCATGTGAAGGCCGGATGCTGTTCGGCGGGCGTGAGGTAGGCCGGTGGAGCGCCCACATCCGGATGGCCCGTGCCGACGCGGGCGTATAGTGCCTTTCCCCCGCATCATCGGCGCGGGAGATGGGGGGGCTGGGGGGACTGGTTCCCCCAGTGGGTGCGGGCAAAGCCCGCGACGTGACGTACTCGACGCTGGTAGCATGCCGTACGAGGAGCAGCCGATATGGACTCGAACACTGTGCCCTGTGCCAAGGTGCAAAGCAAGGAAGTATTCGTCCCCGGGGGGCCGGGGGTACTTGCCGGCGCCAGTACCTTCTATACACGAGCGGAGGGCATCGAGAAGCTGTGCTACCGCACGACGAGTACCCGCTCGGATACCACCGACACCTTCGAGCGCAGGTTCTCTAGGGATAACGGTCGCACGTGGTCGGAGTGGGAGACGATTCCATTCTTCACGCGTAGTGAAGAGGGCGTCCACCGGACGGGTATCCAGCCGGGCTGGGCGGACCCCGAGACCGACCGCCTCCTGACCATGGTCACCCACGGGACGCTGCCTACGGACAACCCGCTGGAGGGGATGAAGAACTGGACGCTGCGTTATCGCGTCTCGCTGGACGGCGGCCGCACCTTCACCATTGATGAGCAGGTCATTCAGAAAGGGGGCTACACGCCTGAGCAACCCCTGCGGGGCGTTGTGGTGGGCAAGAACTCCTTCATGATCGGCGCGGAGGCCTGCCAACTCGTGCGGAATGCGGGTGGGCAGTTCTTGGTGCCCGTGCAGATCACACCCGTGGGGCCTGACGGGGAGTATTACAACCCCGGCGGCGGCTATACCTACCACGAGGCGGCCGTGCTCATCGGCCGGTGGACCGAGGATGCACGGGTCGAGTGGGACCTGTCGCATACGGTGGCCAACGACCCCGCGCGGTCTACGCGGGGCTGTGTCGAGCCGACCCTCGCCCGGATGCCGGACGACCGCCTCCTGATGGTCATACGCGGGAGCAATGGCGGCGCGCAGGACCCCGAGTGCAGGATCCCCGGCCATAAGTGGTATGCGATGTCCTGCGATGGCGGCTTCACGTGGACGGAGCCCGAAATATGGACCTACGATGATGGTGAGCCGTTCCTGTCGCCAAGCAGTTGCTCGCAACTACTGAAGCACTCCAGCGGGAATCACTACTGGATCGGCAACATCTGCGCGGAGAACCCATGTGCAAACAGCCCGCGGTACCCGCTTGTGATGGGGCAAGTGGACCCGGAGAGCTGCCTGCTCGTCAAGGACAGCTTGGCGATCATCGACACACGAGGGCCGGGGGAGAGCGAGACCCTTCAACTGTCCAACTTCCTGGCCTACGAGGACCGGGAGACGGGCTTCATCACCATGCACATGAGCCGCTTCGTCCCAGACGGCTGGCACGGGGACGCCCACCTGTACCAGATCGAGGTGTGAAAGCAGAGGGCTTGCGCAAGCACGCCCTCCTATCCGTCCTACCGCACCCTCATCCGCACGAGGTGCGTGCCGCTCAGGCCGTATAGGTACTCGCCTGCGAAGGCGATGGCGCCGCCCAGGTTCGGGTAGGTCCCCAGTTCCTCGTGCTCGCGCGTCACCGGGTCGATCCTCACCACATGCCCACGCATGGTGACATACAGCTTGCCATCGGCAGGGCGCAGGCGCATCCTCCCCGGCCCGTACCTGTAGTCGGCAACAACGACATGCTCTTTGCGCTCAAGGTCATAGACGCCCACCCTCCCGTGGGGGGCCCCGGTGAAGAACACCTCCTTGCCGATCCGCACCAGGCTGGTGATTACATACTCGTCTTCCCAAGGTGTGATCTCGCTTACGGTCTCGCGCTGTCGCCAGTCCCAGAAGACCAGGCGGCCGGGCGTGGGGATCTTCTTGGTGCCGCTGCCCCCGTACATGCTGGTCCCGATGAGGATGACGTCAGGGTCCGGGGTATCACACAGGGCGTAAGGGCTCTGCGGGTCCACGGGCTTCTCAACCACATCGAACTTGGCCTCTTCCGGGTCGACGATGACAATCCCGCCCCCGACGCGCCCATAGCCCGGCTGGCCGCCCACGATGATTTGCCTTCCGTCGGGCGCGGCGATCATCCCGCCCGCTCGCTGCATGTTGCGCGAGGTGTAGCCGATGCGGCGCGGGTTGTTCGAGGGCTCCTCACCGAACTCCCACGGCATTGCCGGGTCCCATACCGTGTAGGTGCAGTCCGAGTAGGCGGCCATGTGTAGCTTGCCCTCATGCCACAGCGAAGCGTAGACCTGCCCGGCGTGGCCGACGGGATTGCCGAAGACCTCCGTGTCGCCGCTTGAGGGGTCGAAGGCAAACAGCGTGATCGGCGTGTGAGTGTTGCCGTAGATACGCCCGTCAGGGCCCTCGAACACGTCCCACAGCTTGGTGCCGGTGCACTCGTAGCTAAAGCGCACCTCATGCTTCTCGCCGTCCGGCGTGTGGGCCCAATAGACACCGTCAGGGCCGGATTCCTCGCTGGTGAATAGCCGCGTGCCATCCGCCAGCTCGTGGAAGGGCATGCGCGGTATCTTGTCGACCTTCTCAAGGGCCAGACCTTCCACGCGGAAATGCATCGCCCCGTTGCCGTACACGTATACGTTGCCGTCGATGCGTGTGGTGGCCCTTCCCCACCCGGCCCCCTCGCGGCATTCATCAGGCAGCAGTTGTGTCTTCTCCTCGGTGCGGATGTTGTAGGCCCATACCGCCGGCTTTGTGACCCCACAACCGCAGTAGACGAAGTCGCCCTCCGTAGCGATGGTCCTCACATACATCTGCTCGGGGTCCATGCGCCCGAGGTCCTCCACCTGCCCGGTGGCGAGGTTGACGCGGGCGAGCTTCGCGCTGGGGTACGTCCCGCCGTACAGGTTCCCGTCCGCCGCCTCATACAGCTCCCACACCACCACCTCGCCTTCGGGCGGATTGCCAATGAATCTCACGGCACCATTGACCGCGTCCAATTCGAAGATCCCGCCGGTGCCCGTGGTGGCGTACGCCAGGCCATTCGAGTGGGCGCAGATGTGCCACACCTGCCCTGCGTAGCCATCAAGGTTCAGTTGCTGGCCCTTTCCCGTGAGAGGGTCCAACGCGAGCACGAAGGCCTTCTCGGCATCGACGAACCCAAGGTAGTAGACCTCTTCACCCTTCGTATCCGTGCCCACGGCCTGGCTGTAGATCCGTGAGCGCCTCACCTGAGCCCCCAGGTCCTCCCACCCATCGGCGGGCGCTATGGGCAACTCCTCCTCAGCGGCAACGGCCAGCAACATCGGTACACACACCGCAACCACGCCCAGAAACCCAGTCACACACGACACCTCCTGCGCGGCCAAAGACCGGCCACGTCAACGGCCTAACGTCGTGGGGCCTGCCGCCCCACACCCCGGCCTGGGGGCCAGCCCCCAGACCCCGTCTGTCGCACGCCTTGCCTCGCACCCACCGTAAGCAGGGACCATCGGATGAACCCATGATGGAATGCGACGTCACGGCTAAGGCCGCCTCGTGGCCCACAGCTCAATATCGGCCAGTGCGAAGGCCGCCTCCCCCGCTTCGAACCGCAGGCGGACCCGTGAACACTCCCCGCTCAGCGGAATGTCCGTCTCCTGAACGTCTTGCCCCACATTCTGGCCATGCACATTGGCCAGGTCGGCCCACCCGCCTTCTCCATACCCCTCCACGACAAGGCCCGGCATCGCCCCCGAATACCACATCCGCACACGTGTGAGCCGCCTCGGCTCGGGCAGTACGAACTCCACGAACAGCCCCTGCTTCATCGCCTCGGCGCTCCAGCGATTGGCCCAGTCGGCTTCCTTGTAGGGTTCTTTCGCAATGCGCATGCTCCCGAAAGGCCCCTTGTCCGCCTGTGTGCGATCCGTAAGGTCGCCCTGAGAGAAGGCGATCTCGCCTTCCCCGGCGGTCTCGGGGCTCAAGTCGGGCGCAATGCTCATCAGGTAGTGCCCGTCCATCGCGTCATTCGCGCCAAGGTACACGCCATTGCGGCAGCGCACGAAGTTGTTGCCTGTCACGCACACATCCTCGGGTACCGTAGGCTGCACCAGCGCTTCATCAGGCAGGCGCAGCTTCCAGATGGGCAGGTCCATGGGTACACCGTATGTGGTCAGAAGAGCCCGCCACCATTGGGTCCATCCCTCATCGTGGATCACTGCCGCGCTGGCCAGCGGATTCGCGCCAAACAAGACCACATACCCCGAGCCATGCTCGTGGAGGGTCACCGCCGGGGAGCCATCCTCATACTCGCCGATCACCCGTGTATTCTCGCCAGGCGTCAGGCTAAAGGAGAGAGGCCCGTAGATTCTCTGACGCCCGGAGGAGGGCCAACGCAGGTAGACCTTGCGCTGGTACGCGGAGCCTTGAACCTGTGCGCCCAGGAGGCCCTCGGCCGGCAGATCGCCGTCGATGAGGTCCTTGCCAAGCGCCCTTGGGTCGCAGCAGATCAGTACGCCGCCGCCCTGAACAAACTCATCTATGCGTTCGGAGGCTTCCGCAGTCTCATACTCACCTTTGGGCAGGATGAGTACTTCGAGCCCCTCCAGGTTGGCCTTGTCCTTTGCCAGGGCATAGGTGTCGATGATCCTGGGCCATGCTCCAAGCATCGGTCCGCAGAAGGCGTAGGCCGCATGGATGGCATCGGAGTTCATCTTGTTGCCCATGGCCTTCACCGTCGGGCTACAGTACAGGATGCCCACGCGACTGTCGGTGGGGGTCGTCACGCGGTGGCGGGCCATGAGATTGAGCAGGTTCGTCACCGTGGCCCACCGCTCCGGGGCGCTGTACTGATGGTGGCTCAACTCGCGGTCACCCCATTCCTCGGCGATGAGCATCTGCCCCTCCCCGCCATTCTGCAGGACCTGCGAGTAGCGCCGCTGCACCTCCTCGGGCGAGGGAGAGCCGGAGTACATCACGATCTGGGTGGCATTGTGCACCGGCTTGCCTGTCATGTCCCGGTATGCCTTGGTCAACAGGCCCGTGTTGTACATGATCGCCGTGCTGCGGTAGGGCAAAGATTGGCCTGTGAAGATGTCCACCGTCTCGGCCAGGTCGCACCAGGGCAGCGGGTAGAGGATGTGGGCTTCATCAGGGCCCATTAGTTTGGCGCCACACCCGGACTGGTCGATGACCTCCCGGAGCCGGTGGAAGGTCCGGTTGAGCTGGTCGCCCGCCCATGTGTAGTAGGCGGTCCATTTGCGCGCGTCGGGGTCATCGGGCCCATCCGGCAGGCCGTGCTTCCCCTCGCCGAACCGCGCCCGCACCTGCTCATCAATCTGGCGCCATAGCTCGGAGGTCCGCTTCTCTTTCGGCGTGATAGCGTGGATGTACTTGCCGAAGGCCTCGTCCTCGACGAAGATGTACTCGATCCCCGGTCGCTTCGCGTACTTGCCACAGACTTCCTTACACGCTGCAACAAGGGCGTCGTGCCATTTGGGGTCGATGATGAAAGGCACGTCGCCAGGCGGCGTCCCCCCATGGAACCGCTTGTAGTGCTCCTTCGCCGGGTAGTGGATGCACGGGCAAGCGGGGATCCCCTTCTCCGCGAGGGTCTCGTGCATCTCGTCGGTAAGGGTCCATGTGAGGGTGCGAGTCCGCTTGAGCTGGTCGAACTGCTCCATGTGCAAGTAGCGCCAGCCGTACTTCATCCCACGTTCGCGGTATTTCTCGGGCATGAGGTTGTACTGCCACGAGGAGAACCACAGGGCCCGCTCTCGCGGCGTCGTCAGTTCGGCCCATGTGTTGGGTTGCCGTGGCGCCTCAGGCGTCTCGATGGCCTCAAGAGACACGTCATCAATGCGAAGGTCGCAGGCGCCCTTTGAGTTGATCTCGATCCACACATTGGCGGCCGATAGGGGGGCGTGGAATGTCCCCTGCACCTGCTGCCACTCGCCGAAGGTGTCCAGGAAGGGCATGGACAGGGGGTAATCAAAGTGCTTCCCATTGGCATCGACCAGTCTCGTGGCGAGAGAGCCGAACTGCCCTGCGTCGGTCCCATTGGGGCCGGCCATATACCGGAGCGTGACGCGGTACCACGTCTGCGGCTGCAAAGCGCCTACCTGGTAGAAGGCCACCCGCGTGCCAGACTCTCCGAGCAACTGCACACAGTTGCCCCGGTCGCCGGCGATGACGTTGATCTCGACGGGCTCCTTCTGGTACCACCAGTGCCAACCTTCAGTCCCCTGCTCGAAGCCCGAATTGGTCAGCAGGTTGCTTTGCGCGGGCGCGGTAAGTACTGCCAGTAGCAGAATGGCTGCGGAAGGCATATCTCGGCGAATGGCAACGACAAGCATGGCACGTCTCCTTCGAACCTGCAGAATGCAGTGGCCTGGGGGCTTTCTCCGTGCAGACACTTTTGCCCTGCGGACTGGGTCCCGTACGGAGGAGATCGGGCGTGTCGGATAGAAGCTAGTCCTTGCGAGGCTTCGTCCGCGTCCTTACCTCGCGGGCTCTGCCCGCACCTGCCGGGGGACCACTGCTCCCCCGGACCCCCGTCGTGATCCCGCAGGCGCGGGATCACGGTCATCGGCGCGCCGATCTCCATGGCCAACCCGATGGCGCCCGTTATTGGAGCGCGCGGGCCTTGCCATACAACAAACGGGGTCTGCGCGGATGCCCTCCGGCGGCATCCGCCAGGGAGCACGGTCCCGCGGCCGCGGGATCGTGCTCGGGGACCCCAGCCGGGGTGCGGGGCGGGAAGCCTCGCGTCGTTAGCCCTGCAAAGAACCTATGAGGTGATTCTGATGCGAACGTTGCTCTGTCCGGCCGTTGCTCTTGTTGTGCTGCTGTCTGGGGTCTATTGCGTTGGCGAGCCAATGACCATGGACAATGGGTACTTCCGCCTGGTGGCGGAAGATGGGCGCCTCAGCAGCCTGCAGGTGGACGCGACCGGGCAGGGGCAATATGGCGCAAACTGGCTCATCGACATGGGCTTCGACGGGTTGGCGCCCGGGGCGGAAGTGCTCGCCGCGCGCTCCGTCGCCGGTCTCCGGTTCGAGAATCTGGACGCCCGAGAGAGCGCGGATGTACAGATCGGCAAGGGGCACAGGGCGGACCTATTGACCCCGGGCCACAGCCTCGGGCAGAGCTTCCGGCTTGATTCCGGGGAGTTTGAGCGCCTGCAGATCCACACGCCAACATGGCACACCAGCGACTCAGGCGCGGTGTTGGTCCTGCGTAGGGATGGCCCGACGGGCCCGATGGTCGCGCAGGCGAAGCTGAGCAAGGTGCCCGACAACTCGTGGCAGGAGCTAACCTTCGAGCCCCAATCAGCGGGCGTGTACTACGTGGAGCTATCGCAGGTCGAGGGCCAGATCGGGTGGTGGAGCAGCCCGGAGGACCTCTACGCCCAGGGGCAGGCCTACGTTGACGGTGAACCGGCCGCCGGTGGTGATCGGGACCTGCGGGTGCGGGGCACACGCGCCGTAGGCAGTGCCGATGTCGATATTGACATGAGCGCATCACGCCTGCGCTTGACCTGCCGCCTGCGGCCCAACAAGAGTGAGAATCCCAGGCCGGGCGACCTGCTGATGAAGGTCCGCTGGGACAATGAGGGGTACGATGTGTCGGCCAAATCGGTGCCCTTCTCCCGCTTTCATACATCCACGATGCGGTATATGCCGGTGCAGCAGCTCAAGCGGTGGAAGGAGCGGGAGGGGCGCTACGAGCTCAGCTTCGGCGGATGCGAATGGATCGAGGCCGACGGGACGGAAACCTACGACCTGCGCTTCGAGGGGACCGGGCTGGGGCTGTCATGGACGATGGAGGGCAAGCAGACCACGATGCGCTGGCCGGTGCGCTCGGCCTCGATTGATGGTGCTGTCGTGAGCCGGCTGGAGATAGCCGCCCTGCCCCGGGAGGACAACATCCCCCCGGACTGGCCCCGGTTCGTCTTGCCCGATGAGACCGAGTCGGCGGAGGCGAATAGGTTCCTATACGAGCGGGCCTTTACCTATCCCCCCGTGTGGGGCCCGGGCGCGTGGATAGAGTGGAACACCCTCGCCCGGTGCTGGCAGGGGGGCAGGCACATCGCGCAGCTTGCCGACTTCCTGGCCCGCTACCCCATCAGCGATGAGGGGTACGTCCATACCTGGGGAGGCAACCCCGGCTGGCCCTTCCCGGACAACAGCAAGTATGACACCCGTCACTTCGACACCAACGCACGATTCATCCTCGGCTGCTGCCGCTATGGGTGCTGGACGCGCGATGTGGAGTTCCTCCGCGGCCAAGCAGGCCGCATCCGCCGGGCCATGGAGTATCAGTTGAGCGTGCTGCAGGGCAAAGATGGCCTCATCATCAGCGCGAGCAAGGACGTCAACGGAAGGCATGAGGGCGTCGGGAACAACTACTGGGACATCCTGCCCTTTGGGCACCTGGAC
>Ga0272441_10013082_pt1 | contig 11996 bp, 11 predicted proteins | sample SSMProp6N_FD_193582 | JGI IMG/M metagenome (GOLD analysis project Ga0272441, IMG submission 193582) | Marine sediment archaeal communities from Little Sippewissett salt marsh, Falmouth, MA, United States - SSM-Prop-6N | ecosystem: Environmental > Aquatic > Marine > Wetlands > Sediment ...
TGAGCTTGACCACTACCTTTTCTTCAGGCTTGCCGGGGATGACTGTTTGGGTGTCAAACTGAATATCCACCGGCTGCATCGGTTTGACCGCTGTGCCCAGTGTTACAGGAACTCCATTTATGAGAAGCGTGCTCACAATCTGATGTGATGGCATCCCCTCTTCTTTGGGTTTGATGTTCGGGGACACTGTGAAAGATTCCTCGATAACAGCTTTGTCCGCCACGTCGAAATTCTCCACCACATTCAGCCCAATTCCTTCCTCACCCTTTGCTATCAACGCCACCTGTAGCGGTTGCTCCACGTCTTTCTTGTTCGTGATCTCCCACCGAACTGTCTGCTCCAGACCACAAACGACTTCCTCCTTGCCCACGCTGCAGGCAGCATAGAGGTCGTGTGTTTCCACCGCCGTCGGTGCTTCGGCTTGCCTGTCCACCCACATTGTGAAGAGATCGCCGTCTTCCTCAAAGCGGTATGGAAAGACCTTAATGCCATTCCATTCAATGTCGTCCGGGGCCAGTTCCAGTTCTCGCTCAAAGCAGTCATACCAGTCATGCTTGGCAAAAAACGGTTTGGCAATGGGCATAGCAAGGGCGGTGGGAATATAGTTCTGCATATCCGCGCTTGTATCAGGGATCCAGAAAAAGCCGGTCTTTTTATATAGTGGCACCGATTTTTTGTTGCCTGCCCATGTGTCGATACCGAGTTGCGCATATCCAAGTTCGATGGTGCGATCCAATACTTGGAGGACAAGCGCTTTGCCCAGCTTCCTGCCGTGAAAATCGGGGCGCACGTTGAGTAAGCCAAGGTAGGCACAGTCATCGCGCCCGCGCATCGGTACCAGATCTCCATAGCCCACGATCTCGTCATCCACCTCAACGATGAACATGGCAATACAGTCAGCTTTTGAGGTACGGTCTAGTATACGTTCAGCAGTTTCGGGAATACCGCCTGTCCAGCCGCCAGGCCACCCGGCGTCGGACGCGTTCCACATAGCCGCTAATAGCTCAGCATCGTGCGGATCGCCAATGCGGAATTCCCGCAATGTATATTCCATTTCCACTTACCTCCTTGAAATCTACAGCGATGAATAGCCAACCCCCTGCGAAAGGGGATAGATTCCCTGCAATGCTCGAAGATGGATCCTGTATTAGCTTGAAGTTGGTGGCCAGTATTACAAGACTATTGGCAGAGAATATTTCAGGAAAACGCAATACGCCAGAAGATCCTTTCGCCATAGTCTACCAATACAATTCACTGCATGCACTTTCAACGACGACACTGCCGACCGGACAATTGTAGGGGCGAGGCACGCCTCGCCCAAAATGCAGATTTGGTTAATCCAAATGCCCATTAGATGCAGGTCGGTGGGCGAGGCATGCCTTGCCCATACGTCAGATTGGTATGCTTTCACAATTTTAAATTGCACTCGCATGTTCTACTGGCTAATTGAAAAGTTAGTATTGTTTGGAGGCATTTTTCAGGGCGAGATAGATCATAACCGAAAAAAAAAGGCGGTGCTTCACGCACCGCCTCAAATCTGGTTTTGCTTTAACTTGCCTAACGGGGTATATAGAGATCCATTCCGGCCACGAGGTTCTGATAGTTGAGAATAGCGTCGTTTCCATGCTTGCCATCCTCGCTGATAACTTCATCCTGATTAGCTTCGTAAATCAGCATCCATTTGCTTTCATCCTCATAGACCTCAGGCTTCCCGGCTATGCTTTTGAGGGTATCACCTTCCTGAACGGTGTACCAGTCTACCTTTACAGCTTCTGCAATACTGAATCCGAATGAGTAACTGGCAATAGCGTTGCCTGCCATATCCTTAGCACCAGATACCGTCACTGTATGGCTCGCCCCTGTGGGTAAGGGTTCGTCAGCCATAAAGCTAACAGTCTGAGTTGATGCATCATAGCTTACCTGACCAGTTGCACCAGTTATAGATATAGATGCAGAGCCAGACTGAATCGGCTGGCTTAGCTTCGCAGACACGTCAGAACGTCTTGGATACCAGTCCAGTTGAGCTCCATCCGCTGGGTCTGTGCTGAGAACCTTGAGTGCCTCATAGGTAAAACTCGCCGCCGCCGATGGATCTTTCGCCTTCAGATTTTTCGCTATAACTTGCTGAGAGCCGGGAGGACCGCCGGGCGTTGTACCTGTTACACGGGTTCCCTCGGCGTTGATGGTCATACCTACCAATGCCTTACCGCCTATAGTTACTGTGGCTCCCTCTTTGAAGTTTTCACCAGCGATAGTAATTTTCGTACCACCTCCTGATGGCCCGCTATTCGGACTGACGCTTGTCATTATCGGGGGTTTTTTGGCGCATCCTGTCGCCAACAAGAGCAAACACAGAAAAATAGGAACTAAAGCCTTTGCAGCCTTCGCCATTTGATCCACCTCCTGGTTGGGGGTTGACATTTATGCAACAACATTATAAACTTCCTATAGATGGACAATTTTTGTTCTGGACATAGTATATCAAGGTCAGAAAGCGTTTGTCAACAGCAATTTTTCATTTTCAGGGCTGTTCCGTAGATCCTGAATCTTCAGGATCAGGAAATCGACACCAAAGGTGAGAGCGATTTTGTAAACCTCTCTATACTTCTGTTCGTTTTAACCTGCACAAGAGGAAGGAGATTAATGGCCTAAGATCGATGATTAACTGACTGACAGTTGACGGTTGTTTTTATATTTAGGTAATCCGAAAGGAGACAATAGCTAATGAGGCAAATGTTTATATGGGGTGCTGTTCTGGCCCTTATGATCTGTTCGGCCAGTTCATATGCCGGAACTGGTCGAACGGCGGCACAGTTTCTGGATTTGGGTGGCGGAACCAGAGCCGCCGGTATGGGAGATACTTTTACCGCCGTTTCCGGGGATGTAATCGCTACGTTCTGGAACCCAAGCGGCCTGGCATCAATATCCGAAATGCAAATGACTCTGTCATATACTAACTACGCCGCCATGTTCGGCGAAGCCAGTGAGGGTATGTATTATGGTCTTACGGCTTTTGCTATGCCGATTAAGGATTGGGGAGTATTTGGATCAAGTTTGCAGATTCAGGATCAGGGATCCATGGTCATAACCACAGATAGTCCTGAAGCCGTAGGCGAAGCTGATCTGGGTATGAACTGGGCCTGGGCCCTGTCTTATGCCGATGCGATTAATGACAGTTTGATGGCGGGAGTTAATGCGAAGCTGATACACCAGAAACTCTGGACAGAATCCGATACAGCTTACGCTGCTGATCTTGGAATCCAATACGCGGTGCCCGTTACTCTGATTAAGGTTAAGCTTGGCGCTGCCCTTCAGAATCTGGGCACAGGAATACAGATGACGGACGAGTATCAAACTCAGCCTCTACCCAGAAGTTTGAAATTTGGATTGGCTGTGATGGTGGTGGATACTCCTGAACATAGATTCCAGATAGTGTCCGATTACACTTCCATGGTAGATAAACTAGGCGAAACTGAGGAAGATAAAGAGAATACCGCTTTTGACGCTGAGAAGGCAGGCGTTGGAATACATGCTTTACGGCCCAGTAACAGCAAAAGAGGTATAGGCGGAGAATACTGGTACGCCAATGTGCTTGGCATACGCGTCGGCTACAAATACGTGCCGGATATGCCGGGCAAGCATATCACCATGGGATTCAGCGTTAGATACGAGAACTATCAGATCGACTACGCCAGAGTACCCGGAATAGATGTTCCCGGCGGAGGTGACATTGATAAAGTCGCCATTCTACTCAGATTCTAGGTGAGGCTTCTTAATATGACACGAAACAGCAGGTTTTTTCCTGCCTTAGCTGCCGTCGTATTCACTATGGCTGCATTCATATACTCCCCTGCACAGGCAAATTTATTGGTCGAAGGTACCGGCGATGAGGCGGCAGTTCAGCAAAATAAAACGGTGAGTGAACTGCTTGCAGAACCGCCTCTTTCTACTGGTCTGAAGTCTACTAGAAAGGCGTTCCTCTTCTCCGCTGCGGTGCCCGGAACAGGGGAGTTATATAGCGGGGCAAAGAGGGGGGTGCTTTTCGCAGCAGCGGAAATCGCCTTCTGGACTGCTTATGTTGTGATCCACGGACGGGGAGAGGACATCAAAGAGGATTACATAAGCTTTGTGGACGCACATATAGTCTTTGAGGAAGACTCTCCGGCAAGCTCCACCGAAAACTGGACCCTGGAGGACTACGAGCACGCAACCCAATCCGACAACTGGCATTACGTCTATACTGAAAATAATGGAGAGCCGCTTGATAGGGTGGGGAAGTTCTATTGGGCTGATCTGCCCGAAGAGATGCTGGATCAGTCAGGGGATAAGCCCATCGAACAATCCCAGTCTCCTTCCAGGGTGGAAGCCTTTTCAAAGCGGGTTTCAGCAAACGATAAGTTTAAGCAGGCTAAGTCTTACCTGGGATTGGTAGTGCTCAACCACGTGATCAGCGCCATTGATGCAAGGATCGCCGCGACTATGTATAACAATCGAGTCTCCCCAACCAGCACCGAAATATCGTTTCATCCTACTATGTCTCCATCGGGCTATGCAGGGGCATACCTGGTCCTGCGCAGACCCTTCTAGACTCTTCGAGCATCATCTATTATACCAGTTCTGAATCCAAATGCATCATTACAGACTGGACAGGAATGTCCAGTCTATCGTGGATAGGCGGGACATTCCTGTCCCGCTTTGCTTTCCATTTATGCTACATTTCAATTCGAAAATGGTATTATATGACAAAAGAAAATGCCAGATGCGGCTAACATCTGGCATTGATTATACAGGAGCGGCGCCGTTATTGTACGGCTCGGATCTGAGCCCATGTGGTGGTCAGACTGCCTGCTGGCGATACAGCAACTCCTCCGATGGCTTCAGAAAGCCCCATGTTCATAATATTTACAATATCATCATGCTCCAAAATCCCTTTGAAGATACCAATTTCGTCTATGAGTCCTGAGTACCCTCCCCCAAAAATAACAGGTAAAGTGTCCGTAACCGAATCAATATTCGCGATGTTAACGGTCCTTTCATTTTCACCATCCAGGTAGCTTACCATGAGTTTCTCTTCCCTGTTAACGATCATTGCAGTGTGATGCCATTCGCCGTCACCTGCGCCAGGGTAGCTCGCTCTCTGGTGATTACCTGCCGCATCATCCAGGCTCCAATGAACTTGCACTCCCTCTGTCTGAATTTCCCATCCGAGGCTACCTCCCCCCCAAGGGTTGGGGTCTCTTTCCCTCACCAATCTATTCCAGTCCTGTGCAGAGGAGAAATTGAACCACAGCACGACAGTAAAGCTGTCAGTTCCAAAATTCAGAGCCTCATGATCAGGCACGGTAACACTCGCACTGCCACCGAAATCCATAGCTTCACCGAACTTGCCTTCGACCCATTTGGCAGCGCCGGCGATCAGTCCCTCATGCCCGTTCCCGGAAGAATCCTCGGCCACAGTACCTTTACCCTCTTCAAAGAGCCATAGACCTACAACTGACTCTGGATCAATTTTAGCATAGCCTGGACTGATTAGCACGCTAACAAAAAACAAAACAAATATAGCAAAAGGCGAAAATTTCTCTTTCATATTGACTTTCCTCCCTGCCAGCATGTTCTATTTGTCAGATCCTACCCGTAACTGAAGAACTCTTATCAGTTAGCAATTTTCGTCTCGCCCCATGTAGCAGTTAATTTATCCTCCGGCCGAACTGCCGCTGGCTCATCCATAATCCTCTTGATTTCTGCATCATTTAGAACTGCGCTATACAATCTCACTTCATCCACAGCGCCGTCAAAAAAGTTGGGTAGATCGTCCGCGCCTACCCACATATCAAGTCCTGAAGAACCGGCAGCGCCGGCGTATGGCGCTGTGGCCTCCAACTCGCCGTTGATATAGATCTTCAGTTCCTTGCCATCGTATGTTCCAGCTACATGAGACCATTCACCAGCCTCCCATTCGCTGGTAGTTGAATGGACAACATGATTCGCACCGCCAGAATCCTTTATCAGAAAACCCAGATTACCCAATTGCTCATAATTAAACAACAGGAATATATCGTTGTTTTTCGACATCAGTCTATAATCGTTGTTGGCGGGATTTATCGTAACCTCTGGCTTGAACCATGCAGCAAGCGTTATTTCCTCGGTGGGCGATATACCGGCATCGTCCGGTATCAGGACGTAACTGGATTGTCCGTCGAATCTGAGGGCCTTTCCGAATTTACCCTCTACCCACTCAGGGCTGCCAACAAAACTGCCGTCATGACCATTACCCGAAGCATCCGCTGTTTCTTTTCCACCTCCCTCATCGAAAGGCCAATACCCAACCAGATCCTGTTCCGCCTGACCTATGATTATAGATGAGAATGTGATTAGAAAAGCCAATGTCAACACACTTACCAAAGAGAACTTCACCATTTCCCATGATCTCCTTTAATAGTGATATTACTTAGAAGAGGTTTATGAACCTAATAATATTGAGCTTTGGTACTGCCCATCTGATAAATAATTTAAATTTTCTCTTTCCAATTCCCTCCTTCCTAGAAGAACGGACTTAATCTATCAATTGAAAGCTCCCTGTGCCCTAATATCTCACTCTTCGTCAGCTTTCCTGAAGCGACTTCCAGTATCTCGTCAAATATACGCTGACCCACCTCTTGAGGTGTTTCATGGCCGTCTATGATAGTACCGGCGTTTATATCCATGTTATCCATCATCATGGAGAACATATGAGAGTTGGTCGCGATCTTGATCACCGGGGCTATGGGTGATCCCACAGGGCTGCCGCGCCCGGTAGTGAAGGTGATAATCTGCGCTCCGGATGCCAATTCCCCGGCGATGGATGATGTATCCTGTCCCGGCGAATCCATTATTACAAGCCCTTTCCGGCAAGGTTTATAGCCATGCTCAACGACTTCGTTTATGGTAGACGTACCAGCTTTGACCACAGCCCCAAGCGACTTTTCCTCCAATGTGGTGATACCACCGGCGATGTTTCCGGGAGCCGGGTTTGCTCCCCTCATGTCAACGCCCAGAGTCCTGGCCCGATCCTCGACTCTGTGAACGAGACCGATCAACTGCTGCGCTACGTTCTTGTCGGCAGCCCTCTTAGCCAGGAGATGCTCTGCGCCGATCATTTCTGTCGTCTCAGCAAGGATAACCGTCCCCCCGACCTTTACCACCAGATCGCTGGCATATCCTGACGAGGGATTACCGGAAATACCGGAGCAGGCGTCTGATCCACCGCATTGAGTACCCACAACCAGCGACTCAACGCCTATTTCCTCTCTATCCCGTCCGGAAGCGTATTCCAGCATTTTCCGGGCAATCTTTGCTCCTTCCTCAATAGATTTTATCGTGCCGCCGATCTCCTGAATGATCAGCGTTTCCACCGGTTTCTTTGAACGGGCGATTTCTTCCTGAGCTTCCGGCGCGCCTATCGTCTCGCACCCCAGACCCACCACCAGAACGGCTGCCACGTTGGGATTCCTGGCAATCCCGAACAAGATCCTTTTTGTTTGCTCCAGATCCGCGCCTTTTTGGGCGCAACCGTGCTCATGGATCAGCGGAACAACTCCCTGCACCTCCTCAGCTATCCGCTTAGCCACGTGGCTGGCACATACAGTAGTAGGAAGGATGAGAACGTGGTTTCTGACACCCACTGTGCCGTCATCGCGCTTATAACCCAGAAATGTCTGCTTCACTTATTTCTTCCTCTCTCTCCCGAAAGGTTATGAACATGCACCAGATCGCCCGGAACAATATCGCTCGCTGCTACGCCGATCCGTTGGCCGTATTTGAATACCGGCTCACCTCGCTCTATTCGCTTCAAAGCCAGTTTATGACCGAAAGGAATTCGTTCGCGTACGACTATGTCCTCCCCATCATCCCGCGAAAGAACCAGGCCGGAGTTGATCTCAATTCTCGCGGTGGCAACATTATCCTTCGGATCAGCAACTATCAATTTATCATGTAAATTTGTAGATGTCTTCATACCACGAATGTTATCATATTCGTATGTTGATGTCAATTCCAAATGGATGAACGGTGACTGTTTCAAATAACTGGGTTGGTATATGCGGAAGGGGAGAATAGCCACAGATGAAGACTGATTTTCACGGATGATCAGCTATCAGCACTCAGTCATCAGCTTTCAGTTTGGTCCGCTGATTGCTGAAAGCTGACCGCTGAAAGCCATCCATCAGTGTTTATCCGTGCCAATCAGTGGCTAATCTCTCTGGTTCTTCCGATTTGTCAGCCTTTATCCGCGGGAATCCGCCAAATCCGCGTCATCCGCGTTCTATCTCCTGCCGTTCCCACACTTAACTCTGAAGAACCATTTTCCTTTCACCCAGTAGATTGAGACAGACACGACAAACGCTGACAAATCTGAAAATTTGGGAATGTAAGACTGTCAGAATCCGTTATAGCTAATATGCAATATGAGAGATCAGAAAGGGGGTATTCAGATGTGGATATTTGAAGCTCAGTTTAAGTTAAAGCCCGACGCTGATGTTGATGAAATGCTGCGTCTTTTCAAGGAATTGGCAGTTCCAATATACCGAAAGATTCCCGGTTGCATATCTGCAAGCATTCTCAAATACACAAGTGATTTCAACATACCGCCAGAATGGGATTATGCTTTTGTTGACGTGTGGGAAAGCAAAGAAGCCAACGAGAAGGCAGTGAAAGACGGTTATATTGGCCTTGAGTCCAGCAGTCAGCTAGCCAGGACAGGATTCTATGAAAAGCTACAGGCAATGGCCGAGAAAAGCTCCATGGCATTTGCCGAACAGGTAGCTTCCAGCAAATAAGCAGAAACTTCACAGAAAGGCAGTGTATCATAACAATACACTGCCTTTTTGTTTGCCTATTCGCCAAAAACAATGACGTATCGTCCATTGTATCTGGAAACTCTTCGATTGACTTTGTTTGTGGATTATGATAGATTTGTACAGCGTTTGGATCTCTGTTTCAGAGAATACATAAAAGGCCGAGATGTTCTAGGAGGATACATAATTCATGAAATATTTGGTAACCGGAGCGGCTGGCTTCATTGGCTCACACATAACAGGGGCCCTGCTGGAGCGTGGTGACGAGGTGATAGGCATCGACTGTTTCTCAGACTACTACCCCCGCGCGTTGAAGGAATACAGGATCAAACCCCTGATGGATCATAAAAATCTGGAGTTCATAGAGGATAACATACTTACTATGAATCTCAGAGACGTGGTAGATCGCGTGGACGTTATCATTCACGAGGCGGCACAGCCGGGAGTCCGATCCGGTTGGGACAGAAGCTTTGAGAGCTACAGCAGAAATAATATAGAGGCGACCCAGTTACTTCTTAGTTCGGTGAGAGAAGCGAAAATAAAGAAATTCATATTCGCATCATCATCTTCCGTATACGGAAACGCAGTGGAGATGCCAACCAAAGAAGACTGTCCTCTGAAACCCATATCACCTTACGGAATCACCAAGATGACATGCGAGCATCTATGTCGTATCTACTGGGAGAGCTTCCGTGTTCCTATTATCATACTAAGGCATTTTACCGTCTTCGGCCCGAAACCAAGACCAGATATGGCACACACCATATTCTCCAAAATCATACTCTCAGGCGAACAGATAAAGATGTTTGGTGACGGGGAGCAGTCCAGAGGGTTTACATATGTCTCTGATATAGCTGATGCCACGCTCAACGCCGCTGATGGACAGGTCGTGAACGAGGTTTTTAATATCGGCGGCGGCGTGACGGCCACTATGAACGAGATGATCAGCATTTTGGAGGAAATCATCGGCAAGAAGGCCTCAGTGAATTATGTGGAAAGCTGGCGGGGCGATGCCAGACATACCTATCCTGATATATCCAAAGCAGAGAGATTACTGGACTATCAACCTAAAGTGGGCCTCAAAGAAGGTCTGGTTGAAGTAGTCCGTTCGGTTAAGGAATTTTATAGTCTCTAGTCAATAGTCTCTAGTCAATAGGGATCAGGACACTGTTGACTATCGACTACTGACTAGAGACTATTGACTAGTGACTACTGACTTAACATGCGGGGGTGTTTCTTTGGACAAGATTCGATTGGCCATCGTTGGTTGTGGAGTTATGGGAACCCGTCACCTGGCGGGACTGGTGGAGTTGACCAGAGCCGGGTTGAGCAATTTCCAGCCTGTGGCGGCGTGCGATACCGTCTCTGAAAAAGCGCAGATACTGGCAAAAAGCGCACAGGAACAGCTTGATGTGGAAGTAAAAGCTGTCCAGCAAGTGGAAGAATTGGCAGCTATGGGAGTTCAGGCCATAGATCTGACGACAGCTCCCTGGAGCCATCATACGCTGGCTATTGAGGCGCTACAGCGCGGCTGGCACGTAATGGTGGAAAAGCCGATGGGAGTGACAGTGCGAGCGTGTAATCTAATCATGGACGCGGCCAGCAACTCTCAGAGCGTCCTGTGTGTGGCCGAGAATTTCCACTACGATCCCATGCACCGCATAACGCGGGAGTTGATTCAAAAGGAAGCTGTAGGCGCGCCGCGGTTCATGATAAACAACAGCGTGGGCGGCGGAGCAGGCATCATTGTAACGCCCTGGCGGCACTACAAGCGCGGGGGCGGCCCGCTGCTGGACGTTGGTGTTCACTATACCTACGTTGTTGAGTATCTGATGGGCGAAGTTGATACCGTCTACGCTCAGACTCGTTTGCACGAAAAAATCCGCAGTAGCAAAGCAGGGGAAAAAATAGTGCCAGACGCCGAAGATGCTGTATATGCTACTTTCCTGTTCAAAAACGGCGTGGTTGGTCAGTACATAGAGGACCACGCAGGCCGCGGCCAGGGTTTGTGGCAGCGGGTCATCTACGGATCGAAAGGATCGCTTAATCTTCCCCATGGCAGATCAGGCAAACCCATTACCATGACTCTGGAAGGCAAAGGCTCCATCGCTGACGAACGCATTCTCGAATTCGTCCCCGATTTTCATCTGGACGAGATCACAGCGGCTCTATTTGGTGGGGATCGGCTCTGGCATTACGATTTTCCCTTCCCGGAGACAGATCGCAAACTTCTGGCCGTCGAATACGCCGACTTCGCAGGGGCTATCCTGAAAGGGCAAAAGCCAGAAGTTGACCTGATGAAAGCTACCCGTTCCGTCGGACTGCCCTATGCCATGCTGGAAGCCAGCAAACTGGGCCGCGCTGTCTCCATGGAAGAGATAATGAGAGAGGAAGTCAGTGCATATCAGGACGAGATCAACAAAGATATTGGCCTGGCTGATTAAATGTCAACATCCGTAGGGGCGAGGCACGCCTCGCCCTCTTCTAAATGCAAAGGAAGGACTATGATATGAAGATCGCTTACGGAACTTACGCCATGCCCATGCTGTCGCTGGAAAGAGCGCTATCTATGATAGCCGATATTGGCTACGACGGTGTAGAACTGTGTATCAGCCCGAAGCACAAATCTATGCCGGAGGATCTGGATTCAGCCAAACGGGAGAAGTTGAAAGAAACGCTGTCCGATCTGGGTCTGGGAGTGCCGTCTCTCTTTATGCTGGGTTCCGTTTTGACGGAAGATAAGGAAGTTCACAAAGAGAGACTTAATCTGACGCGGCAGGTGGTGGAACTGGCCAGAGACCTGGATATGGAATCCCCGGTGCTCAGCGTCGGCATAGGCGGAAAAAGCGCGATGTGGGAAACGCATCGTGACCATCTTGTTCAACTGCTGAAGGATTACGAGAAACTGGCCTCAGACGAGGGTTTTACCCTGGCTGTGGAAGCTCATGTTAATGCCATGGTAGACAGATCGGAGAGGGCTATCTGGCTGATAGAAGCGGTGGATAGCCCACTCATAAGGCTGCACTTTGACATTGTCCATTTTTTCCTGGCCAAAGAGCCAATAGCGGAAACGGTTCACAAGCTGGTACCCTACACCGCCCACACGCACGTCACCGACGCGCGGATATTGGAGGATAAGTTTGAGCTTCTGCCCCTGGGCAGGGG
>Ga0272441_10013084_pt1 | contig 11995 bp, 5 predicted proteins | sample SSMProp6N_FD_193582 | JGI IMG/M metagenome (GOLD analysis project Ga0272441, IMG submission 193582) | Marine sediment archaeal communities from Little Sippewissett salt marsh, Falmouth, MA, United States - SSM-Prop-6N | ecosystem: Environmental > Aquatic > Marine > Wetlands > Sediment ...
GGCGGGGCGCTTCTCCCACCCCGAAGTGCCCTCCTCGAAGCCCCCGTTCTTGAGCAAGTTCTCGGGCAGTGCATTGTCCTCAAGCCGGATCCCCACATAGTCCTCATCGGAAAGAGGCGCCTGTCCGCCCAGAGGCACCTCCACGCCCGCCTTGGCGAAGGAGAACTCATCAAACCACACTGTGCCCTCGCCCTCTAACTGCAGGTAGAAGAACACCCGCGTTGCGCCCCCGGGGAGGGCTTTCACGCTGACGATGTGGCGCGTCCAATCCTCATCAGCGGGCAGGTAGTAGTGCACCTTGTCCGACAGATGCACCCAACCGATGGGCCGGTACTGCTCGCCGGGCTTGGGGCCATGCGCCAGCGCGCGGATCTGTGCCCGACCTTTCACCCCCCGCGTCTTCGTCCAGACCTGCAAAACATGCTGCTCGCCCTCCTGAACCGCCGCCGGGCGCTCAAGGGACAGCGCCGACACGGAGCCCTCAGGCCTGCCGTCGATCCGTAGCGAGGCCTTTCCGTAGACCGGCTCTTCAGCATCGAAATGGATGTGGCCGGAGCCGCCCTTGTTCCACTCATTATCGCGCCAGCCGCTGCCCTCCCACCCGTCACAGCCCCAGTAGAGCAGCGTCCCCTCAGGCAGCTTTGTCTGCGCAAGGGCGCACGAGAAGACCATCGATAACAGCAACAATGCCACCGAACCCAGTCTCCGCATCCTATCACCGCCATATGACGAGCGCTCACCTGTCGAAGGCGTTCGATTCACTAATCATCCGATGGTGCCCACTGTGCTTGCCACGCTCGCGTGGCATTCGACCCCGTACGCGCTGAGACAGGCCGTCTGGAGGGGCTCCGTACGCGCTGAGATAAGCCGTCTGGAGGGGACGAATGGGTGTCCGAGGCCGCGCAGCGGCCGAAGGACGGGACCCATCCGGCCCAAGCCCTCCTTAGGTAAGTGCCTATGCGGCCGGCCTCCAGGGCGGCACGGTCCGGGCCCCGGAACGTTGCCCTGCCCCGCTCGATTCGGGAATGTAGTTCGGGCCCTGAGAGAACCAGCGCGTCACCGCTCCACCGTCGCCTTCGCGCGCTTGAGGAAGTCCAGCTCCTGCGCGTCGAGCTGCTCCATCAGACGACCCTCGCCGGGACGCATGTCGAAGGACCGTCGCGGGCGGCCGTCCTCGACCCCTTTGGTCCCCCCGTTGTGGAAGCACCAGCCCGCGGCGCCTCCCTTCACCGCCCCCGCGAGATCGGTAAGGAAGTCCTGGGCCGAGGGCTGCCAATGCTGATAGCCCCGGCGGAAGGGCTCTTGATGATGTATGGGCACGACCGTGCCGGTCTCGCGCACCCAATCGACGTACTCCCGGGTCTTGGCTTCCGTCTGCTCAGCCGAGCCCGCGTGGCGCGGTCGGTGAGGGGCAATGAAATCCACACGGGACACCGAAATGTACGGGGTGACCGCCTTCTTGGGCATCTCTCCTCCGGCGTGGGAGGCGGTGATGAGGCGTTGCGGATCGATCGCCTTGATGCGGTCTCGGACCTCGGCAAGCTCTTCATAGCTCACGAACCGCGCATCACCTACATTCCGTTCGTTGGCAAGGTCGAAGTAGACATTGCGGTAGGGCTTCAACTCCGTGGCGAGGGCAGCCCACCCCTGCAGTAAGCCCGGCTGGTCCGGAATCAGGGACGTCCCGCGCGACACCGTCACATCCACGATCATCCCGCGGTCATTGGCGGCCTCGATGAGCGCTTTCAGCCGCGACAGGTACGGCTCCCGCAGGGCGCCCTTGCCGTCCACGGCGGAGATGTCGTTGCCATAGGCGTTCCAGGTGGCCCACACCCGGAACCAATTGAAGCCCAACGCCCGCAGGTCGTCCAGATCCTCAGCGATGAACTCCTCCGAGGCCCCCAAAGCCCCATAGTAGCTGAACCCCAGCAGGAACGTGGGCCGACCGTCGATGGTGAACTGCGTCCCCTCGATGCCAAGCTCGGCCGCGGATACACACTGGGACACAGTCAATCCCCCCATGATCAGTACGCCGGCGAGAACCCACAGGTTGTGGCGCATGGCGACCCTCCTTCGGCGATGGCGTGTCGCAAGCGAGCGGCGATTACCTGTATCGACATTCCACGGCAGGGAGGGCGGAACCTGCACGGCAGAAGGGGTGTCAAGACTTGTCGACGAGGGGGCGATCAAGCGCCAGTGTGGCGCTGGGTATATACACGAGTCGCGTCAGCATCCCTGTCCTCCCTTACAGTCAAAGGACGTGCGGGCGCCCGGCTATTCCACGCCAGACACAGAATCTCGTGCCGGCGCTTCCGCGCAGTCGTGAGCGCCCTTTGAGCCGACCCTCAGCCGATCACTGTGTGAACAGCGGGCTCACCGACTCGCCCAGGTGGATGCGCTTGATAGCCTCCGCAAACAGAGGCGCCACGGACAGCACGCGAATCTTGTCACTGCGTCTGTCTTCCGGAAGATGGATGGTGTTCGTGGTGATGACTTCCTGCAGGTCACACTCATCGATGAGACGAAGCGCGGGGCCGCAGAACAGCCCGTGTGTGCTCGCCGCACGAACCGAGCGGGGAGAAAACTCGCTCATCGCGCGCACTGAGGCCGCAAGTGAGGTGGCGCGGCTGATCTCATCGTCGAAGATGATCACGTCCTTGCCCCCACATCCCCGATGAAGGTCTTGATCTCGACCTCGGTGTCGCTGATGCGGTGCTTATCGATCACCGCTACGGGCAGAGACAGTCTCTGGGCATACCGTGCGGACCGCTTGTCTTGCCCCATGTCCAGCAGGGCGACAGCGTTCGAAAGGTCGGTGGTCGCCAGGTAGTCGCAGATGACAGGCGCGCCCTGCAGGTGATCCGCCGGCACCCCGAAGAACCCGTGCACCTGTTCCGAGTGCAGGGTCATGGTCAAGAAACGGTCGGCACCGGCCGTCACCAACACATCCGCGATCAGTCTGGCGGCGATGGAGATCCTTGGCTGGTCCTTCTTGTCCGAGCGCGCATAGGAGTAATGCGGAATGACCGCCGTGATCCGACCCGCAGAGGCGCTGCGAAGGGCGTCCAGCATCACCATCAACTCCACAAGCCCCTCGCTGGGACGTGGGTACAGGGATTGCACCACGAACACATCGGCGGCCCGAACGCTCTCGAGGTACTGCACGAATATGTTCTCGTTGGAGAACGTCGAGATGTTCACTTCGCCCAGAGGGATGTCGAGACATTCGCATATCTCCCGGGCCAGCGGCCGGTTGGATGTGCCGGAGAAGACCATCAAAGAGTCGCGCATGGTGAGGCTCCTTCTGGACCCGTATGAACGCCGGACCGCTAATCGGCCCTTCGCCGCACAACTGGCGTGCTCCTGCGCCGCAACCACCGGGTGAGCTACTGAGGCGCCATCGCCACCTGCGAGCCCCCGATCTGGCGGACTGCCCTCACGTCGCCGGTCGCGTTTACACGCACCAGACAGAATTCAGCGTCGGTGCGCAGCGGGCCCAACTCCGTCATCGTTCCCGACTGCGTTGGTCGAGCGACGATGTCCCGGCTGCCATCCCGCAGGACTATCTGTGCGCCAAGACCGCCTGAGGACGCGCCGCCAAGGCAGTCCACCTCCGCCACGGGCCACGTGCCGCCCGGGTCTCGCGGGATCAGCAGGAAGCCCACGGTGCGCGGCCCGGTTGCCTCCCACCTGTAAATGGCCGTGGGCACTGGACGCATCACATTGTGCTGGCCCGTGGGCACCCACCCCTGCACCCAGGGCTCCGTCTGGGCCTCAACGATCTGCACCCGAGGGCACTGTGCGCCGAAGGGGATGATGCGGAAGCCCGCGCCCTCGTACTCAACAGTAACGCTCTGTGTTGCGGCGTCGATATCGACCCCTTCAGAGTCCAGGTGAAACAGCGCCTCGTAGCTGTGGGGCTCATCGTCCGAGGGCGTGAGGGTGTCCAACACTACCCAGTAGTCGGGTTTGATGAAGGCCACCTGCCGGGTGTGCGCCACCTTGAGTTCGTTCTCATTCCCGTACCCGCTGGCATACACGCCCCGGGCGTAGTCGAAGGTATCGTCTGACATCCACGCGGCGTCCTCAGGCTCCCACTGAACGTAGGTGTCGCGCTGTGTGCGACGGCGCTGCTCGGCGCCGTCCACCATCACCGTGTTGTGGGCCCGGGTCGATAGCGCGTACCGCCGCCAGTCGGATGTATCGTAGGCGTATGTGCCTGCCTCGGTGAGGATGGTCCTCCCCGCGGCGTGCAGGATGATTCCGAGCTTGTCCTCGTGCTGGTGACCGGCTCCGAAAGGCCCCGTCTCGAACATCAGGTACTTGTCCTGCCGGCCCCAGCCCGTGCGCATGATGTTCCAGCCCGCATAGGGCAGTCTGCGCGAGACCGGCGTCGGCGCGATGCCCTCCCGGCAGCCACTGGCCACATACTCGAAATCGCTCCGATGGGGGAACAACTCGACACCTCGCACCAGGACGCCCCGCGCTGAGCCCCAGCCAGAATCATTCAGCGCCGGCATGCGCCCATCAGGCATCGCGATGGCCACGTAGTAGTCGAACATTTTTTCCAGCCCTGCCACGAGCTCACCCGGCAGCTCCACGTCGTTGCGTTGCGTGACCTGGGCGGCCCACAGCACATTCATCAACGTCACGCCATGGTACCCCGGCGTCAACTCGATCTGCGCGCCATCCGGGTAGACCTGGGCCTTCAGGCACTGTGCAAGGCGTTCCTCAGCCGTGCGCAGCCATTCCACGGACTGCTTAAACTCCGGCAGCATCACCGCGATGTGCAGCAGGCCATTGGCCTCCATGGCGCCCCAGTTCGAAGTGGGGTGGAAGTAGTCGGCGTTCATCAGATACCGGGCGTGTTGAACGAAAGAGCCTATCATCGCAAACTGCGCCTCGACCCCAAAGGAAGGCGAATCCTTGAAGTAGTAGTAGGCGGGCCACCACGTCTGGGCCATACGGATTCCCGCGTCAAGAGTCAGAGGGCTCTTGCCGGGCTCGAAGTACGGGCCCTGGACCCAATGGCGCCCGATGTGGACGGGCATCGCGTCGATCCAGCCTGTGAGCTGGGCCACGAATTCCCGCGCGTACTTCTCATCACCCGTGGCCGCATACGCACGCCCGAGCGTCACCCAGTGGCTATGGCGGTTCAGCGCGATTGCCCACTGATCATAGTCATGGGGGTCTTCGTTCCACCGTATCTGCTCTTCGAGCTTCGTAGGCGGGCACCCCACCAGGCCGAACACATGATCACACACATCATCAGCGGCCTGCAGTGCCCTCTGGCTGCCGTCGGGGCTCACCGGAGGCCCCACGGGCCGCTCCCGGGTGCGCATGTGCTCAATGAGGCCCGCCTTGGCCGCTGCCACATCCTGCCTGTCGAGCGCATCCTTGACTGCCTCCAGGCCCGGAGCATCAAGGTCGAGGTCCTCAAGGAACTTCATCTGAACCTGTTCTCGGTCCATCGTGTGCACCTGTATGTTGCGCAGCTTGGCCCACTCCTCACAGAAGTGCAGAGCGGTCCAAACCACAGCGATGACGACCTCCTGACCGGCATAGGCCCGCAGGCGGGGCGCAAGATCGGGGCCTTCCCACGCCGCCCAGTCGGTGACATCCCGTCCGTTGGCATGGATGGCGGCGGTCGCCAGGGCGCCCTCGTCGGCGCTCAAACTGGGCTCAATCTGCGCGTCCTTAGCCTCAAGCGCGAAGGTCTGCCAACGCTGTGGAGTGAAGACCGCCAGCATCAGAGCCCCGGACCTTTGCATCGTCGCGTTGCCAATGGCGCAATACGTCTGGTACTCCAGGGAAACGCGGATGTCCGCCGGTGGGGCAGAGGGCACCCGCCACGGACGGCCGATGAGCACCGTGCCACGGAAAGCGCCTTCCTCATCGCCGCTGATCTCGATGACCCCGGATCGGCCTGTCGCACCGGACACCGCCCATCCCGGGATGCGACCCATGCGCGTCCATTCCTCGGTCTGGTCGGCCACCTGTGCCCGACGAACCTGCCACTGCGACTCTTGGCAGAGCGATACGGAAGCCACAAACACGAGGGCGACGGCCAGCGCTCTGGTCATGTCTTTGCCGGCTTTACGCGTCATGGTGAAGAAACACCCCGGGCGAAGCTGTGTATGATGCATAGTGGCTCAGCGATCATCCGCGGCAAGGAACAAAGCGTCCCTGGCGCCAAGCCTCAGGCGTCCTCCGACAGGGGAGCCGTCATTGGTCGCCGGATCCTGGGCGGCCGTTCCCTCTATCCGCCTGAGCTTGCGCCCGGGGAAGAGCCGGGACATATCGAATGTAACCTCGTGGTAGCTGGGGTTGGCGACGACGGCGCCCCCCTCGTATTCCCGGGCGATGGCGTCGGGCGCTACGTGCGCCGTTAGCTTCTCGAGCCATACCGGCTGTGGGCCTTCGATCGAGAACTCGAGATCAATGGTCTGCCCGCGAACCCGACGGAAGGCGAAGGTCGATCGGAAGCTCTCCGTGCCGACGAAGGTCATGGCCGCCTCGCGCTGGGGCATGAGGTCCGGCTCGTCGGCGCGAAGAACTCGCACTTGGGCCCACGCGGCGTGATCGGTAGTCGAGTCGTCTTGCGGGCCCGCATCGGTGGCAAACCGGAGGGTCACAACCTTACCCGCCCATCGCTCCAGCGTAACCTGCTCATCCTGCCACCGGAATTCATTGTAGGTCTTCGTGAACAACTGCTCCCATGGCCCGTCGCTCTCCCGCACGAGCACCTGGAACACCACACCATCGCTGCGCTCAGGTGACAGCTCTCCCATCCCAATGGAGAAACGCAGCACTGCGTCACTTGGGATGCGTACGTCCCGCTCCCAGAACGTCTGGCCCGTCTTGTGATCGCGCCAAGGCGGGTGGCAGAAGTACGCCTCGCGCCCATCGCCGGAGAGCTTCCTGTTCGCGAAGTAGCGCACCGAAGCCCCTGTGTCAGGGTCAAGTGGCGCCGGCTCTTCGCCACGAAGGTGAATGCCCGTCCGCGGTGGGTCATCCGGGGAGATGAGCCAACCCGGCGCACTCGCACTGACCCACGCAAGACGGGGCATCTGCTCCGGGTAGCCCGTCCGGGGCGCGCCGCGCATTGTCACCGCCACAAGAAGATCAGCCGTCGGACAGGGAATGCCCTTCAGCCGGAAGTGCAGCCTATCTCGCGACGGGGTCGTCGAAGACACCTCGATCGCGTCCCCCGCCGGGCTGAAACGGCAGTCGTCCCCACTCAAGCGGCCCATGACGGCGCCGGGCCATGGCCGGTTCTCATCGCCAAGCATGTCGGGTTGCTCGAGTCCCAGTCTGACCGGGGGTCCCAATGGTCGTCCCAACCACCCCAATTGACGCTGCCGGCCGTTCCACAGCTCGTCCCAGATGGGGAACAGGCCCCCGGGTTCCCGCGGGGGGGCGAAGCTGTACGTCACCGCCGCGTCCACGAACTGGGCCGCGGCCATAGACAACCGGTGTGTGCTGAAGGGCACGTCGGGCAGCACGCCCTCCTTGCCGTCGATGTACTTGTGGTTGAAATAGTTGAAGACGGGCTTGCGGCCGAAGCGTGCCCAGTACAAGTGCCGGTTGAGGCCCCCGGACCAGTCGGCCATCTCCCAGTCCATCAGGCTGGGCCAGCCCTCGCTCTCGATGCCGTTGAGTTGCCCAAAGGCTCTCTGATGGTTGGGGCCATGGCCGTCGGCGAGCATCAATACATCGTCGCCGAGTCTATCGCGCAGTCCCCGGCAGAATTCGTACACCCCGACGCCGTATTCGTTGACGCCTTCGATGAAGCCGCCGTCATGCTTACCGTCCCCGTTGGTGTCGATACCTCTGCCCGTCCTTAGGGGCGCCCACCGTTGGTGGGACAGTACGTCGAACTCCACGCCATCGAAACCGTGCAGCCGGCCACTTGCGGAGAACTCTGCCACAAGATCATCCACCAGCACATCCACACAGCTTTTGCCCTGCGCATTCCTGGGGCAGTGGGTGGAGAAGTTGTACATCCACATGAGGTTCGAGCGCTTGCCCCAGGGCCCCTCGGTCACGTGAGCCGCCGCATAGGCCTGTCCGGCGGCAAAGCCCCCGGGCTCGCTGCCAAAACACCCTCGCCTGACCTTGAGCACATTGCGCGCCTTGTCTACCTCGATGAGCTGCACCTGCTCACTACGCGCCCAGTCGGGATGCCCACGTTCATCGAGGGTGCACAGGCCGATATCCTCGTTCTTGTCGCCATAGCGACCCATACCCGTCTTGAATAGCCCGGCGTCCTCAACGCCAAGCTCAGATACGCCCTCCTCAGCGACTACATCCGCGGTGAGCTTGCAGCCCGTGTGGTAGACCCAGTGGCCGGCGAAGAACTTGCCCTTCGCATCGCGGGGGTCCCGGGCGTTGCCGTTGTAATGCAGCAACACAAGCTGCCGTGGGTGAGTTCGCTTGAAGCGCCTGAAGAACTCCACGTTCCGCCGAGACCGACCGGGGATCTCCTCATCCAGCACCTTCCCCTCAATGCCCTGCAGTCGGCTGAAGGACCGCTCCCATTGGTCATAGGCCACTCTGGGGTTGGCGGCCATGCCCTCCGCCGCCCTGAAGAAGAAAGCCCGAGGCCACGTGCCGTCGAATAGACCAATGCCCTCAACCGGACCCGCCACGGACGGGATCGCCAGGGCAAGCACACTCGTCAGGAAGATGCCGCGAAGCATGATATGTGCCTCCGTAACGGGTATACAAAGGTATCCGAGTTTGCGCGCCGCGGGCGAGGCATTCACTGGTAGGCTCGGCGCAGGATAGGGACGCCCCGCCTGGCAGAACCACTTGATGAACTGTTTCTTCACCCACGCGAGCCTGTCCTCTGCCGCGGATGTCTCTGCGGCTTCCGCACAGTCCCGGAGGCGGATCGAAACCGAGGGCGAAAGGAAGCGGGGGGCATCGTGGCGAATGGTGTTGGGTGCCGGCGCAATAGTTGCCCGGCGCAAGCAGCGACCGAAGGTCACTGCCGGTGAACGACAAGGGGAGGTAATACACTGTGTCCGCCAGAGTAATGGCTGCCGCATTGGCATGTGTCGCTCTGCTGGGAGTTCAGACCGTCGCGGGCGGCTGGGCCATCAACAGCCACATCTACTCAGCGAACCTCATCCGCGAAGACGTGATTGATGATGACAGGATAGACATCAACGAGGTCGTCCGGGCCGACGATGGGACCATGACCACAAACCGCCTGGGGTCGGTCGCCGTCCCGGGGCACATCGCCTCGGCGATCAGGGACCGACCGCTGGAGTTCCGCGCCGGAAGCTGCTGTGCCGACGGATACCCCGATATGTACATCGGGCAGAGCATCATCCACCCATACGAGCCCGGGCAGCCGTGGCGGGCATCGGATTGGGCCATGCACGTGCTGGCATGTGCACAGGACTACGGTGACGATGACGACGCCCGGCAGAAAGCCATCGCCTTCGCGGCGGGGTGGATGGTGCACTACGCAGGCGACGCCTTCGGCCATACCTGGGTCAACAACTACTCCGGCGGCGCGTGGGACTGGGGCAACATGGGCATCGTCTCCAAACACGTGGCCATCGAGGCCTACATGAACTCGAAGCTGCCGGGGGCCCAGGACGATACCCTGGAGCTCTCGCTGGACATGGACCCGGCATTCATCCGCGATACGCTGATGCTGCACGATGACATCCAGTCATCCATCGTGCACGCGGGGTACCTCAAGGCTCTCGTGGACTACTACGAGAGCTTCCATGCCGCTGAGAAGAAGTGCGAGCGCAAGATGGACGATTGGTGGAACCCCGTTTCGTGGGGCATTGGCCCCGTCGAAGAGTGGCTGGAGCACCAGCGCAAGGAGTGCGACCGCGCCCTGTATGAGTGGGGCGAATGCAGCACCCGCAACATGCGGTACCTGTCCGAGGGTAAGCCTCAGCACATACCGGGCGTCGTGACCGATTGGGCCGCGCTGTGGATCCCAAAGCTCTACCTAGGCATCCCACAGTGCATCTACGACGTCATCGGATGGCTCGGACAACCCATCGACTGGATCATGGACCCCGTTAAAGACGGTTTGACCTGGCTCATGGAGTGGGCCTACGAAGAGCTCATCGAGGATACATTCAAAGACATTGTCAATCCCGAGGAGTTCATGCTGGCCACCCACGGGGAAGAGGTCAGAGTCGTGGTCGACGAAGAGTTCGGCATCACTGCCGACCATCCGGACCTGGATTGGGAGTACTTCGCGCCGATGTATGACACGGTGGTCATGGGCAAGCTGGCACTGCTGGATGGCGCCGGCCTGGCGCAGGTAGGAAGCCTGCTGGGAACACAGATCCCCACCTACGATGCCCCTGACAACATCCTGGGCGACTGCCTCAACAGCCTGGACGCCTCAAACCAACTGGCGCTGTACCCCACATGCCGAATCCTGCAGACCGAGGAGCTCGAACAGAACGTCTACCGTCGGCTGTTCAAGACGGAGCCGTATTGCGCTCCGCCTTCGGCCATAGACCCCGCTCATCTGTTCGTGTACCCGGCCCAGGATGGGTCCCGCAATCTCACCTTCGGGCTGCCGATGCCCGATCCGTGCACTGATGCCAGTCGGGTCATTGGGTACATCTACGAAGAGAACCAGGCTGGCGGGCCCGACCAACGAGTGCCCATATTCGAGGCAGGTATCCCCACAAGCATGTCACCGGGGACGATGACCTCGGTCATCCGAGGTCACTTTGCCCCTTCGGACACCCGAGTGCACCGCTACCATGTGGCCGTCGCGCAGACCGTCGAGGGCAGCACTGACATGCAGCAGGATCGCGGCGTCGACATCAAGTTCGCCGTGCAGGAGTATGAGCAGCCGGAATTCGATTTGCCCGAGATGCCCATCGATCCCGAGCAGATGGTCGCCATCCTGGAAACCATGAAGGCGGGCATGGAGCAGGCCCAGGGCAACCCCGACCTCGATCCACAGATGCGGCAGCAGATGCAGGAGGGCATCCAGCAGGCCAACGAGGGGCTCGAACAGCTCAAGAAGTTCCAGGCCCAGGGCGGCTTCGAAGGCGCCATGGCCCAGGCCCAGCAGCCCTCCGTGCCCGACCCCTTTGTGTTCCCCTCGGCAATGCTGGACCAGGTGTTCGCCACCGCCGGCGAGCCATTGCCCACCTTCGACGATGACATGCCCTTGCCACCCGCGATGCAGGACATGATGCAGAACTACCGTCGCGCTGTGGGGATCGTGAACGGACCCGATGCGGCCCCCGTCAACCGCGCCACCGTCACCATGGTCAGCAGGTCTCTGTGCAATACACTGCGCGGGGGCAGTCGCACCCCCCAGGTCAGCTTTGACGAGTGGATGATGGACAAGTACTACATCGGCCGCACCAACGAGAAGGGGCAGTACTGCTTCCCAATCGTCAAACCGGGCAACTACGTGATGGTCGCCAGCGCTCCGCAAATGCCCAAGGTCGAGGCGAACGTCAACGTCGTCTTCGGCGAGGGGGCCACGGTCGTGCTGCCCACCGTCGCTTTGGTGGCCGACGAGGACGCCACCGATGACACGGGCTACAACGATGGCCAGCACCATGGCGAGCCGGACTTCACCCTCGAAGTGTCGCCCCGCATCGTGAACCACGAGGCCCTGCAGGAGGATGGCACGGCGCGAGCGGTGATCACACTGTGGCCCGTGGCCAACTTCCAGGGGGCCGTGCACCTTTCCGCGCGCAATCTGCCCAAGGGGATCGTTGCCGAGTTCCCCGACAGCCCGGTGACACTCGCAGACGGCCCCGCCGAGGTCCGTGCCATCTTCCGAGCGGTGGGCAAGGTCGGTAAGGCCACCACCGCCGCCATCGTTGCCACCAGCGGCTTCAAGAGCCACACCACCGCCGTAGTGGTCGGCCTCGGAGCCGGAGCCCTGGATGCCGGCCCCGAGCAGATCACCGTCAAGCGGGGAGGCCGAACAACCATCAGACTGACTTGGCGAGGAGTTGGCGAGGGCGCTCAGCCGGAC
>Ga0272441_10013086_pt1 | contig 11994 bp, 18 predicted proteins | sample SSMProp6N_FD_193582 | JGI IMG/M metagenome (GOLD analysis project Ga0272441, IMG submission 193582) | Marine sediment archaeal communities from Little Sippewissett salt marsh, Falmouth, MA, United States - SSM-Prop-6N | ecosystem: Environmental > Aquatic > Marine > Wetlands > Sediment ...
GGCGTACGAATTGAATTCTATGTCGCCGATGTCTGTCACGCTGCCATCGCCTCCAAAGCGGCCTTCGCCTTGCTCACGGTCCAGTACACCCCCGCGATGAAACACGCGATCCCGGTGACCACGATCCACATGAGTTGATTCAACATCGTTCTACCCCTCTGTACTCACCGGTGATGCTTGAGATGTACCTCCACCTGTTCGGGTGAGAAGCATCCAGCATCACAGGTAGCGCAGTGTCCGCTGCGCTGGTCCCACGTCTTCTCACACCTGTACATCCCAAACGTCCGCTTCTGCTGCGTGCCGTGTGGCGTCAGCAGTAGCTGGCCGGGGTCTTCGTTGTCGCCGGTGAAGACGACCGACCATCCTCGATGCTGGAGCCAAACGAACTCGTCGAGTGTCGTAGTCGGATCTGTCGATGCGAGCACACGAGCGTTCGGTAACGGGAAGATCAGCCGCTCTATGAGGTCAGCCATCTCTCCGCTCTGCCATGCGCGCGTTGGGATCCAGAAAAGCGTCTCTGGCATTCCCCGCATGATCAGCATCACTTTCTCGACATCTCTTCTCACGAGCCAGATCTCCCCCTTAACGGAGAACCTGAATCTCGGCACGGGTTCGAAGTCAGCCTCCAGCTTCACCGCCGTAACGAACTCGTCCGAATCGACGATGCGCCAGAAGTTGTTGTCCTTCTTGTCGCGCTCGGGCGTGGCCCACCCCATTCGATAGAACTTCTTGAAGTAGCAGTGCTCACGGCACCACTCGGTGGCCCACTTACACGTCCCCATCCCCCTGCTGAACGCGAGCATGCCGATCTCAGGTACGAACCTGATCACGTTGCTCACGGCAGCTGGTATCCTTTCTCAGCAGCCTGCTGGCTTATGAAGTCCCAGAGGCTCTGCGTACTGTCGAACGCGCCGGGATCCATGCCCTCCGGTAGCTCGATCTCCAGCATCCCGTGCTTGAACGCCGTCGGGTCGGACAGGGTCTGTCGCAACTTCTCGTACGCCGTCGGCTCGTCTTCCTTCTTCCGCGGCTTGGTTCGGTAGTCGTGGTCCATCATGAGACCCATGCCACCGTCGACCCACGCTGCTTGCATGAGCTGAATGTGCGTCTTGCTGACCGCACTACCAAGTGTAGCAACTGCAGAGATGCCGGTGCGCCACACGTCGGTCGGTCCCTCGACCAACACGCCGAAGCTGTGTCCGCGCGCGATGTCGTAGTTGTAGACGATCTGGTTGCGCTGCGTGCCGGGAGCCGTGTAGTACTTGGGGATGTTCGGCGGTAGATCTTCGTCGCCGACATAGCGTGCCTGCCATCCCAACAGCTGCTCGTTCATGTAGACCGGTATGATGATCCGGCCGGCCACCATAGGATTCGGATCGTCGAGGCAATAGAGCACGCGAAAGTACTTGAACAGGTAGTCGATGTTGAACCGTCGCCCTTCGAGGTAGCTGACAGCGTGGTGACTCTCATCGAAGTTGATGATCGGCAGCGCCTTGTCGGGCAGCTTGATCGGCTTCTTCTCGCGGATCGGCTCCTCGTATACGATCGGACGGTTGCGCGCGATGTACGGCTTGGTCATCTCGACCATCTTGCTGTGGCAGTCCTTACGTCGCGGCCACGGTGCATCAGGGTTCGCGTCACACCCGTCGTTGTAGCATCTCATGAACGCCGCGCCGAAGTATGCTCCCGTCCCATCGTCGCGTGTGTTCCACCGGTGACTGATCTCCAAGCGAAACCTCATGTCGTTGCAGAACGGGCAGCAGACCTTATAGTCCTCGCCGCCTTGTCCCGGCTTGACGTGGATGATGGGCTTGCCGGTGATCTGACTCGTGATCACCTCGTAGCCCATACCCTCACCTTCCTTCTGGATCTTCACCCCGCGCTTGAACGTATTGGACAGCGCGCGGTATAGACCCGGGTTGAGGGGCTTCATACAAGCCCTCCCTTCAGATCTTCCTCGTCGCTGCCCGGGTCCGATCTCTCACGGCCCGGCATGCGGTTGAGATTCTGGTCATCGACGAACTCGCGTCGCTTGTCGTCGTAGACCATGCTATTCGTTGGTATACGGAACTTGTTGTACGCGCCGAGGCACTGCACTACGAACGACGTCTTCGCGTTGCTGCGCGACTTGGAGCCGACGAGGTAGCAGAACCCCTGCTCATCTTGTGTGCCTATGGCGATGCAGTAGTGGAGCAGCCACGCGAACGATCCGGCCTCTGCCGAGTTGAACCACTGCGGCTTCTTCGACGCCCTACGCTTCGCCATCTCGATCGACAGCTGGTGCAAGAGCAGCACGCACGTATTGTACTCAGACGCCATCGCCTTGAACTCGTCCATCATCGACTGGAGGACAGCGCGCTCGGTTACGTTGCGCCTGCTCGTCGACCTCACTGCGGTGGCCCTCGTGACGAGCGGCCACAACCAGTCGATGACAACCATGGTTGGGTGGTGGCCGCTTGAGATCGAGTCACGTACCACGCCGATCACGTCCGCCACCGAGTCTCCCTCCGCGGAGCGATCGTGCATGATGAAGTTGCCTTTGATCTTCTCCGACGCATCCGCGATCTTGTCGCGCACGGCACCGGGAATTTCGTCCCACTCCTTGTTCTTCAACTCGTCGATGTGAATACCACCGGCACGCGAGAACATGCGGGGCCTGACCTCGCGAGGAGGCTGCTCGTAGCTGAAGTACTCGACTCGCTGCTTGCGCTCGGCCATGCTGCAGCCGACATCGATGGCCATGAGCGTCTTACCGCCGCCTGACGGACCGAGCACTCCGTAGCATTCGGTTGGTATCGTGCCGCCGCCGGTGATCAGGTCGAAGTACGTCGCGCCTGTCGGCAGTCGCTTACTGAGCGTCGGCGTCTCGGACAGATCGAACGGATCGACGGGCTTGTTCTGGTCCACGTTGAGCTGCTTGTGTGTGCGCATGACAATCTCCAACGCTTCGTCACGCGTCGTCGCTTGCTGTGTGGACCTCGTAGCCTCACGCTTGAAGACAGTATGGAAGAACGCGTTCAGCAGTTCGACGCCGTAGCTCTCGTTCCACGGATCCTCTTTGAACGTGTAGACCTCGTTGATGAGTCTCGTCACGCCAGCATGCAGCGTGGGGTCGGTGTATCCTTCCCCGTTCATGAGGTTGATGACGAGATCGTTGAGGTGCTGGGGGTGTGGCGTCGTGCCGCTCTTCAGCATCATCTGCTGGGCGACGAACCAGACCATGAAGAAGTCCAGCTGTGTCGCCTGATCGAAGTACGTTGGCTGTACCTTCTGCATCGCGAGCCGCGCTACTGACGGACATCGTATCGCATATGTCAGCAGCCGCACGAGCAGACCGCGAGAGTTGATCTCGCGGATATTCCCGCTACTGTCCATGGGAGTCCGCGCTCAGGAACGCCGACAGTGCCTCCGCGTACACCGGCTCGTTGAGAATGTCGAGGTCCGCACCTCGACGCCAGCGGTCGGCAACGTCGGTCATCCCCGCCTTCCGGGCCACAGCGTAGCGTACGGCGTCGCCCAAGTCAAGCAGCTCATCCTCCAGTACTTCACGTAGATTCCGTGCCCTACCCTGCGTCTGGAAGAATACGGTGTCGAGCTGCAGCTGAATCAGCAGCCTCTCTCGCGCGAGCGTATCGCCGATCTCCTGCTCGAAGCGTGCGACCGTCTTCGGCGATGTGATCATGTTGACCCACACCGTGGCATTGGTCTCTCTGAACTGCTTGTAGGCCCAGCGAACATAGCGGCGAGGGTTGACTCCTCGACGCCGTAAGTCGTCCGCCAGCTTGAGCCATTGGTCGGCTGCCTGTCGTGTAGTCGTCTCGGGTTCGTCGAGTCCGCGGAACATCCAGTACGTGTTCTTGAGTTCGCGTAGGAAGTCACTCAGACTGAGCGCCGAGCTGTCGGGGGACGACGACATTCCACTTCTTCTTCCTGTACATTCTCACCCGTTGCTTCGCCCTGTTGAATAGCGTGGGGTTGAACTGATCCATGTAGTCGACCAGCAACCCGTAGTCCTTGTCATCATCGAGACGCGACAGGCGCCCCGGTAGCTGTACGCTGTCGATGTTTGTGGCCAGTCCGTCGGCGCGGATCAGTACCTGAAGGTGGTCGAACGACACGCCGTGCTTCCAGCATGTCGAGATGACTCTCCGCAGTCTGCCAGCCTCGAACTCCTCCTGATACTTGTACCGCTCGTTCTGCGTAATCGGATGCTCGCCGGGGACGATGACGCCCATCTTCTCGTACCGGACTCGCAGTGCTTTATCCATCTGTGCGTATACGAACGTGAACTCGCCCTTCAATCTCTTGAGCAGTTCGAGACCGTGGATGACTGTCTTCACGGTGATGAATATCTGCTCGCCGTTCTTGGAGAACTCGCGAGCGTCGGATGCGATCTGGTCGTTGCGCTGATCGTTGGTCCAGATGCCGATCTTGTTGAGCGTCTGTGTGTTTGACCCCTGTAAGCTCGGGCCGAACACGACCGAACGCATGAGTGCCCTGATCGGCACGACGTTGCCGCGTGCCTGTGACTCCTCGTACTCCGTGACGTGAATCACGGGACCGAATAGTGCCTCGGCCAGCATGTCCGCCTTGTCGGTTCGCATCTCCGGTGACGCCGAGAAGCCGAACATCTTGCAGTTGCGTGCGTGCGTCAGGTTGCGCGCCGTCTTGTCACTGGCTGCGGTGTGGCACTCGTCGTACATCAGCAACTGACAGTGATCGAGGTCTGCCTTGTTAAGTGAGTTCCTGACGCAGATCGTGACACGCCTGTCGCGCTGGCGCTTTCCCCCGCCGAGCTGTCCGACCTCGGGACTCGGCAGTGAATTCAGCAGCCTGTCGCGCAGTGTCTTCGCCACGTCAATGCCGGGCACCACGATCACGATACGCAGTGATGGGTACATCTTGCACACCTGTACGATGACCCACGTTTTGCCATCGCCGGTCGGCGCCTCGATCTGTCCCATGGCACACGACGCGATCTTGGCGAGTATCACTTCCTGCCCTGCGCGTGGTTCGTCGATCGCTGACCAGTCAGGATCAGGGAAGTCAAACGGTCGCAGGTCTTCGTACGTGAATGGATAGTTGTACGCGTTCAGCGTTTGGACGACTCGCGTGTACAAGCCGGCAGGAACGACGAGATACTCAGGCGTTCCCCTCACCTCGTACAGCATCGTCTGTTCGTACGTCGTGTTGCGGGCGCTCGGTCCCTCCTGCTGGCGACGCCTGAACGTCAGCGCTGGACCCAGTATGTCCTGACACGCTGGCATTATCTGCAGCAGATTGCCCGCCTTCCTGATTGCTACGGATGCCACCTTTGCGTACCTCCAACAGTTTGAAGTGCCCGTACATGCCAGTCTTCCATCCGTACGGACTCATCCCGATATAGGATCCCGTCGCTTCCAACAGCTCGGCGAACTCATTCTGAGATAGTTCATTTGGCAGTAGGAAGCTCACCTGCACCTTAGTGCCTACGGCAAATCCTTCGTGAATCTTGTACCGCTTCGAGCTGTACCAGCGCTTCACCCTCGACAGCGTGCCTATGACTGGCAGGCCGGGATGAATCATATCCACGAACTTGTAGTACTTGCTGATGGCCTTCGCGGCCTGCGCGAACGCCGCGCGCCACCACGACGGCAGGAAGATGACGTTGCCATCCTGATCGCGCTGCATGCGGTCGTAATCAGACCGCCTCACGTTCCCGAGGCTCGGGCGCGTGAACTGTAGACTTGCTGTTACCTCCACAACGCCTCCTCGACGTACCAAGTATTGACATACAGATGCCCGAAGTCAAGCAGTACGATTGCTCGCAGGCACCTAACCACAACGGTATACTTTCTTAGTACCTTGACTAGCCGCTTCGGTTGCCGTAGATTACTAGGCATGGGTAAGGGATGGGGGTCACATGAACGGTCGCGAATTCTTCCACAGTGTCGCCGCACATGACGGTCTCATCTGGCTGGGCGCAAAGACGAATCGTGAAGGAGTCGATTGCGCCTACATCGCCGGCACCAAGCTCGGTAACATCACCGAGGTACCAGTCAGCGAAATCAAGAATCACGACTGGAACACGTGGCGTGATGTCATGCTCGGCGTACGCGACGCGCAGATCATGAAGCACCTCACGCGCATCGTCGGGTACTACAGCGAGCTACGGAACTGGAACGCGTCGAAGCGTGCCGAACTTCGCGATCGGCACAACGGCAAGTACGGTGTTCCCGAGGCTGTCACCCGAGCCGTCGCTGCGGCCTAGTCGCGTCACAGCTACACTTGTCGCAGCGTGACTCGCAACTGCTCGAAACCTGCACGAACTTCTCGCATGGTTCGCTGCAGACCCGGGGACTGTACGGCCGGCTGGTACAACGCCCGTAGGCATTGTCCACACAGCACGCAACGGTGCAGATACGCCGCTTGTTGAGCGGGCGCTCTGACGTCCCCTTGACGATCTGCAGCTTCACCATGACACGTCTCCGTTAGTCTATGTCGATGTCATCTGCCATCGACGTTACGGCAGCCGTCGGTGTCGGCGGCTTCCCGTGACCGAGCACTCCTACTTCTATCGACTGCGTCGAGATATCGATCACGATCTTGTCGCCGCCCTTCTTGTCGATAAAGAAGAATGCTCCCATCCACGTATCCAGCGGGATATGTTCGACGAAGTCATCTCCGCCGACCAACTCTCTCGATGTCTCCCACCAGTCCTCGTTCTTCTTCGGGTCACAACCCCTCGCCTGTACAACCTTGCTGGATTCCGATCCCTCCTCCAGCTCCAGATGCGGGATGCCTGTGCTCATCAGGTATACGCCCTGATCGTGCACCAGCCACAACCCCGCTCCTCTCTCTTCTCCGTACGTCTTTCGATGATTCACGCACTTGCTCGCGTGATCGTACAGCTCTCGCACTGCTGCTATGTCGTCAAAGACCAGTCTGCCCATCCCGCTCCTTCAGTATGGAACGTTCCTTCTCGCGGCCGGCCTCGTCGAGCGGCACGTAGCCGCCCATGATAAGAGCTTCGAGTTTCGGCAGCGCCTGTTTCGTGCCGAGCGCCTTGAGGCGCATTCGCGCGTTCATGAATCGTCGCGCGTCGTCTATGGAGCCAGTCTCCAAATACGTGCGCGCCCACTTCGCTACCGCCTCCGAGGAGACGATCAGCTCTGCCAGCATTCCCTCCAACTTCTTGGGAACGTCCGGACTCGTATCGACGACTACGTCAGACTCCTGTTGAGATGGCATTGCTCACTGCCTTCTTGAAGGACCAGAACATGGGGCCGCACGCGTTGCTGCCGTCCTTCGTCGGCGCCGTAACGAGCAATCGTTCCAGCGCCGCCAGCAGCTCCTCGTCGCCGACACCTCGGCCGACAATCGTTCCAACGGCTCCTTCGCTCCCCTCGATCTCGTCGAGTACGAGCATCATAGTCAGCGGATCCCGCCGGATCCTGCCAAAGCAGATCAGCGGTCCGTGTGGTCCTTGTTTCATCTTGATTCCGAACGTTCGTTCCGGCGTCATTTACCCACTCCCGCACGGTGTCACCTTTGACTACCGTACCTATGAGGATCAATCCTGCGAGCATCGCGCACCAGTAGAGTGCCAAGTACAACAAGATCCTCTTGTCGCTCGGCACGAGCTGATGCGAGAACCACAGGATGGCTGCGACTATCACGTTCGTCAGTGTCCACGCGAACATCGTTAGGAACGCAATAATCGCAACGACCTCCATCGGACCCTCGAATTCTACGACGCGTCGTAAAGTCTACTCGTCGTCTCCGAGCCGCTCCAGATCGATGCTGTCGACCACCAGTGTCGCCGCGGCCATCGGCACCGAAGCGATGATGATCGACAGGAACATCGACATCAGTACAGTGCTGTTCTCCGTGAACTTGTACACGAGCAACAGCACGAGAACAGTGACCAGTTCAGCCAGCCACACACAGCGCCGTATCTTCATCGCCGGCGCGCGCCACTTCTTGTTCATCGCACTTCCGACAGGTAAGTGTGCCCGGTTGGGTAAGGGGCTGGGGACGAAAGGAGGACGGACCCGAGCACACTATCCCTGCCGATTCTAGCTGTGCCGACCGACAAGCTAGACGGCCGACAACAGCAGACTGATTGACAGCCTGAGCAGATCTTCCTGCCACAGGCGATTCGTCTCGTACGCGTCTTTCACGGCTGTGCGTGCTACCTTCAGCACGTCGTCACCGAGAGCGTCGCGTTCGGACTCAGTCATCTGTTCGTACAGTGCCCGATCCACTCTCGACCAGTCCTGTTGGCGAACCGCGTCGAGAAATGCGTCTACGCCCGCCTTCCCCACACGTTTGAGCACAGGGAGATACGGTTCGATGACGTCGAGCGCGAGACTGAGACGTTCGTCGGTGCCGACTAGCGCTCCCAGTGCTTCTCGATCAATCGTCATTTGGCATCTCCTTCTCCACCCAACGTCTGAGGTTGTCAGCGTGCGGAGCCGCGCGCTTCAGGGCATTGACAGCGATCGTCGCTCGCTGCTTGTCGTCGTCGATGGTAGCTGTTTCCTTCACCGCCGTGGAAATGACCGTATCGAGGAAGTCGATCTCGGTCGCGATCTCCGCGGGGATCCCACAGCCAGCGCACACCAACAGTAGCAGTGCAGCTAAGACCTTCATCTTGCCCTCCAACTCGTTAGTAGTCTATAGAGTTTCGACGCGGAGAGCAAGTCAATTCTTACAGAATGTCACAGCTCAATCGCGTGATCGAACGTCCGCATCAGTTCCTGCCTGTGCGTGATCACGATGAGCTGCATCTGAGAATTGCGTGCGTACTGCCCGACGCGTTCGAGCATGTCGGCCACGCAGTCGACGCGCTTGCCGTCGAGCATGTTGGTCGGCTCGTCGAGTACCATGAACCCGAGATCCGACGCGAACATATTATACACGGCGATGCGGAATGCGATCCCCAGCATCACCTTCTGTCCGCCACTCAGACGGTCCGCCGTCTTCTCGCCTACGTTCGGCATATTACAGACCACGCTGAGATCGTTCTTGATCGCACACGTGAACGGCACGTCGAACATGTCGAGGAACTCGTTGAGCTTGGCGTTCAGCACGCCGAGATACTTCTGCATAGCGAGCCGCGGCAGGCTGTCGTAGTGCAGCACGGTACGCGTGCGCTCACAGAGAGACTGGTACTTCTTCAGCCCCTCGATCTGCTTCGCCTGCTCTTCCAATGACTTCAGCTCCTTGAGTGAGCTGGCACGCTGCTCCTGCAGCTGCTTGAACCGACCCTCCAGCTCGCCCAGCTTATTGCGCGTCGAGACGACGAAGTCCAGCGCAGTCTTGGCCTGCTGGTACTGGTCTACCGATCCTTGCTGCGCGAGCTGCTGCTGAGCCTGCTGGATGCTCTGCTGCAAGCTGCCAATCTGTGCGTCGCGGCCTGTCTTCTGCTGAACAGCCGTCTGGTACATCTTGTCGAACTGCGCCAGTTCTGCCACCTGCGTACTGAACGCGTCGATGGCCTGCTGCATCTGCTGCGCCGCCTGCTGGTCGATCGACTCGACTTCGGGGATCGACGAGAGTGTCTGTTCGACGACGCCCTTTCGCTGCTCCGCCTGCTCGACGGCGCTCTTGTATCTGTACTTGTCGCCCGCGTACGTAGCGAGCGTGTCGCGCGCCTTCTCCATGAGTTCGCGCGTAGCGTCGATCACCTGCTGGCGTGCCGCCACCTGCGGCTTCATGCTCTCGGCAAGTGCGCCTGCGTTCGGTACAGGCTGATGGCAAGTAGGACAAACTGCATCCGGCTTGCCGTCGAATGCGTTGATGAACGCCTGCTTGCTGGCGACCTCCGCTCGCGCCTCGATGATCTGCTGTTCCGCGTCCTTGACGAATGACGCATCGAAATCGGGAGCAACCGGCGCCGGCTGCGCGATCGTCTTGCGCAGCTCTTCCAGCTCGGTCAGCAGTGCTGCACGTGTGTTACCGGTCTGTTGCTGCGCGTTCATGACGGCTAGCTTGCGCTTCATCTCCTCGACGTTCGCGTTGTTCTGCTCGACTTCCGTCTTCTTCTGCATGAGCTGAACTTCGATCGCGTTGACGTCGATAGGCGGCTGCGACTGAAGCCTGTGCAGTTCCGCCTGCATGCTCGTGATGTGCTGCGTGAGCTGCGATGCCGCCTCGTACTTGGTAACTATCGCGCGAAGCTGTTCCTCGTTCTGACCACCCAACTCCCCGCTGAGCTTCGTTCGTTCTTCCGACACCGAGCGCAGTTGCGGATCTACTTCCGTCTCGATCCTGCTCTTCAGTTGAACGATACGGTCGTCGAGCGGCGACAAGTTCAGTGATCCGATCTCGTCGCGCAGCAGCGTACGAATCGGTTCTGTCTTGTCGATGCCGAAGAGAGCGTGAATGTTCTTCTTTCGCTCTGCCGGCCGGTCGAACAGGATCCGTTCCATCTGACCCTGTGTCACGAAGACGATGTCTTCGATGATGTGCTTCGACTTCGAGAGCAATTCGAGCAGCGCCTTGTTGACGCTGCTGACACTGCGCTCGTTAATGTCACCGAACTTCAGGGAAGCCCGAGCGACCTGAATGGCACGCTTGAGCTTCCCGTCAGTTCCATCCTTGGAGATCAGCAACTCGACCGAGCCGGTACCGCCGGAGTCGGAAGCGTCCCAGTTGAGATCGTCCATCTTCGTGCCCGGGTTGCCCGATTCACCGAGCAACCCGAACTGAAGCGCGCGGGCGATCGTCGACTTACCGCTGCCGTTTTCTCCAACGATACCGGTGATCCCGATCGGGAAGTCTACTACCAGTGATGGAAACTGGCAGTAGTTGACGAGTGTCAGTCGTCCAAGTCGCATATGACCCTCATGAGGACCAACACGTAGTCGATCCACGCTTCCTTGATCACGTGCCGGCCGGGCCACGCGATCTTGCGGATGAACGTCTTCGCGTGATACGCCTCGGACTCATCGTCCCAGACGCTGGAATAGTTCAGCACCAGCTGGGCAATGTCACCCGATTCGAGCGGCACGTCAAGGTGCGGAACCGAAACGACGACGGTCGGCTTGCCCAACTCGTCGAAGTGCTTCTCGGCGATCGACACGATCACCTTCTCCAACCAGCGCATGAACAGCCGCGGTTCGGAGATCGTTTCCTCGACATCGCCGGGCGTCGCGTCGTGCCCGATAGCCTCGGCGATCTTGCGTACCTCTTCGCCCGGGATCGTGATGCTGGCCTTCTTGATGCCGACCTCGAACACGTTTCCGAATCGGCCGTACGCCTGCTCGACCGTCAGCGTCTCGCACTGCGCGAGGAAGATAGCTTTCTTGTAGGACTCGAAAAGCGGCGTACCGCTGATCATCAGCCTGTCCACTGCGATGTTTGCGTCGGACGTAATCGTCCTCAGCTCCGACTCCACGCGGGCTTCGGCGACTTCAGCACTGGGCAACGGCTCCGGCAGGAATCCAGTCATTGGCGGCAAATTACATCTCCTTCTTTGGTAGGTCATCAGCCAGCTCCGAGAGCATCCACGCCCACCGAGCTATGAAGCTGCTCCGTACCTTTTCTTTGTTGAGGAATGTACTCTTGGACGGTAGTGGGAACTCGCTCACACGCGTGACCGTAGCGTCCTCCACAACGTCTCCGGGATCCAGATGAGTCGCCCCACTCCAGATCAGTACCAGCTCGCATTCGAACTCTGGCAAGTCGTGCGAGTGGTCGATGAGTGCGAACGCCGCGATGAGCGGTCGCTCGACGCACAGATTCTCAAGTACCATGTAGCACAGGTAGGTCAGAGCCTCCTGATACAGCCAGTCGGACGCGGTAACGAGCGACTGCCACTCGCGATCCATTTCGCTCTTGACGTACTCGTCCCAGTCCGACAGGACGCTGTCGATGAACGCAGTCGATACGAGTTCCGGCGCGGAGAACCGCGCCGGCTTACTCACCGATGAGTTCGGTGATGGCATCTCGCACCTGCCTTGCTTCTTCGACGAACAGCCGCTTGAGCTTGAGATACTTCCGCTCGTC
>Ga0272441_10013087_pt1 | contig 11994 bp, 9 predicted proteins | sample SSMProp6N_FD_193582 | JGI IMG/M metagenome (GOLD analysis project Ga0272441, IMG submission 193582) | Marine sediment archaeal communities from Little Sippewissett salt marsh, Falmouth, MA, United States - SSM-Prop-6N | ecosystem: Environmental > Aquatic > Marine > Wetlands > Sediment ...
GGTATAAAACTAAAAAACTTGCTCTAATGATTTTTCACATGGAAAATTTTCTCGTAAACGTAAAACACCTAGTAAGGTTTTCAGGTTCGGAATGGGTCTGAGTGTTACCCCCTCACTATGGCCGCGACGCATCGCAGCGAATGGCTGTTCCCGAGTGATCTCTCAACTCAGTACAAAGCCACACGTCGAAGGGCTTAACTTTCCCGAACATCTGGAATTCCTCCAGACGCTTTCTGACCTTACTAGGCAAAACACTAAAACCATAGTTCTTTTTTAATCTTTACTATTGGAGACTAATCTACACTATTCATTTTTGCATTTATTCGAAATATTTAAATTAAAATTTGTAGGGGAGTAGATAGAACTAATTCTCTGCCACGATACTCAAGCCTGGTATGAGGATAGATTGCTAATCTATTGTCGTCAGACTCCCGGGTTCAAATCCCGGTCGTGGCTCCAAATTTCCTTTTATCATCTAATCTCCATCTTTAAAAACCCTAAATATTATGTGCTTTTGGTATGAAACCCGATACAGTAATTGAGCTTAATCATGGAGCTGGTGGTGCTCTTATGGACACTTTTCTTTCATCATTGCTAGCAATCTACAAGACTAAAGCTGTTGGTGAAGGTATTGGTGCTGATGAAATGGATGATGGTGCAACAATTAATCTACCTAAAGATACAACCCTTATCGTCAGTTCTGATTCTCACACAGTTGATCCGATATTCTTTCCTGGTGGAGATTTAGGAATGTTGGCAGCAGCTGGTACAATCAATGATGTAGTAATGATGGGGGGAAAACCTATTGCAATCACTTGTGCTTTGCTAATTGAAGAAGGCGTCAAATATTCTGTTGTTGAAAAGATTCTCAAATCGTTTGCAAATACTTGTGAAAAAAATGGGGTTGCAGTTATCGCTGGAGACACTAAAGTTCTACCTAAAGGTCAAGTTGATATTATGTATATTAGTACAACAGGTGTTGGCACAAGAATATCTCCTAACATAATTGGAGATTCTAAAGTGGAGGTAGGGGATAAGATAATCATCACAGGAGCGCCAGGGATGCATGGTGCAGCTTTAATTGCTGGTAGAGAGGGTATCAATCTGCAAACTGAACTTGAATCTGATGTAAATCCTTTAACTAGTCTTCTTTTGCCTCTTGCTAAAGAAGGGAGTATTCATGCAATGAAAGATCCTACAAGAGGTGGTCTTGGAAGCGCATTAAATGAATTCGTTGAAAAATCAAAAGTTGGTATTATTTTAGATGAGGAACAGATACCACTTAAAGCAGAGGTTAATGGAATCTGTGAGTTATTAGGGATTGATCTTTTCTCACTTTCTTCAGAAGGTAAAGCTATAATGGCTGTTTCAGCTGATAAAGCAGAAACTATTCTAGAAGCACTTCAAAACCATCCATTAGGTAAAGAAGCCGCAATTATTGGTGAGGCATCCGATAAATATCAAGGTAAAGTAGTTATAAGAACCAGTATCGGGGGACACAGATTACTACGAAAACCTTTGGGAGAACCAATACCAAGAGTGTGTTGAAGGTCATAACAATGGTCATAGCATCGTGCAATATTCTTGTTTCTGGAATTGTACAAGGGATAGGCTACAGACCCTTTGTGTATAATCTTGCAAAACAATGGAAGTTAAAAGGATCAGTACAGAATTTGGGAGATGCTGGTGTTCAGATTCTTGTTCAAGGTGAAAAGGATGTTATATTGAAATTCATAGAGCAATTGAATAACCAAAAACCTTTACTCTGCGTCTACGAGGACATAAAAATTGAATGGGATGAGTTTACTCAAGAATATGATGACTTTCAAATAGCTAAGAGCTCAAGTGAGAAGAAGGGAAAAGGGTTCTCCTATCTGCCTCCTGATATATCTATTTGTGATAAATGCTTGGAAGAACTTGATTCTAATGAGAGTCGCAGAGCTGATTATCCATTCAATTCATGTGTAGATTGTGGTCCAAGATATACCGTTATCGAAAAGATACCTTATGATAGACCCAATACTGTAATGATTGACTTCCCTTTCTGCTCGGAATGCGAAAAGGACTATAGAAATTCTACTGATAGAAGGTTCCACGCTCAAACCACTTGTTGTGTTGATTGTGGTCCAAGTTATACATTATACAGTTCTGAGAATGAAGAAATATCTTTTGAGTCTCAAAAAGATTTAATCAAGTTTGTTGCAAAAGAAATAGAAAAAGGGAAAATAATTGCAATAAAAGGGATTGGTGGAACGCATCTCGCATGTTCAACTTTGGACGATGATGTTCTAATTAGACTTAGAGAAGCAAAAGGAGAAAGAAAATATAAACCCTTTGCAATTATGGCGAGAGATACAAATTCAATCCAAGCATTTGCTAAACTAAATGAAGATGAAACTCAACTTCTAACAAGTTTCAGACGACCAATTATTCTTCTTAAAAGAAACGAAGAATATTATCTTTCTGAATGGGTTGCACCAGGATTACACAATATCGGTGTTATGTTACCTTACGCAGGAATTCATCATATGCTTCTCAAAGAAATGAAGGAACCTACTGTAGTAATGACAAGTGCCAATCCTTCGAATTACCCTATGTTCATAGATAATGAAGAAATAAAGAACAAATTACCGTATGTTGATTACTTCTTACTACACAATAGAAGAATCTATCAGAGAAACGATGATTCTGTCTTAAGACTGAATAAAATTGGAAACAGTTATGTTACCAAATTTCTTAGAAGATCACGAGGGTGGGTTCCAGAACCTTTACTATCACACATTGATGTTGGGGAGAAGACACTTTTAGGTGTTGGTGCGGAAATGCACCTTATCCCATCGTTAATGAAGGGTTCTAAAGTTATTCCTACACAACACATCGGTACAGTTACTTTGCTTGAGACATATGAGTATATGCTTAGCTCAATTGATCACTGTTTATCTCTATATGACACCAATATAGATACTATTGCTTATGATATGCATCCGCAATATCTTACATCAACCAACATTCATGAAATAGCAGAAAAATACGAAGTTGAAGAAATCATTCCTTACCAACATCATGAAGCTCATATTGCTAGTGTTGCCTTAGAACACAAAATTAATCCAGATGAGCCAGTAATAGGGATAGCTATTGATGGAACAGGATATGGGAGGGATGGTACCATATGGGGCGGAGAGATTTTTCATGGAAAGATTCATGAATTGGAGAGAGTAGGACACGTAGAACAATACCCTCTACCTGGGGGAGATCTTGCAGTTAAATATCCCGTTCGTAGTTTAATGTCACTATTAAATCTCAAATTATCTATAGAAGAAGTTATAGAAATCGTAAGACCACTAGCCAACAGTCTTCCTAGAAAATTAGAAGAAGTAGAATTTATTGCTACTCAATTAGAAAAAGATAGGTTTGAAGCTGGATTTACGACTACAAGCACAGGTAGGTTTTTAGATTCGGTCAGTGCATTGCTTGAAATCTGTGGAATTCAAACCTATGAGGGGGAACCAGCAATTAGATTGGAAGGAATGAGTCTTCAAAAGCAAACTAATATTGAGGTACCTAATTTGAAGGTTCCATACTCAATTGAGGATAACAAATATGTTTTGCAAGTTTCAAATGTACTTCCTGAAATAGTCTCACTAAAATCAAAATATAACTCAAATAGTCTTGGTCTTGCAACTCAAAGAGCATTGGGAGAGAGTTTTGGTAAAATAGTAAATGAAATCAGTGAGAACACAGGTACAAAACATATTCTGATATCAGGAGGGGTTAGCATGAATGAAATTATTGTAAACTCTATTATCCAAGAGATTGATCTAAAAAAGAATACGGTTCATACAAATGTAAAAATATCTCCAGGGGATGGAGGCGTTTCAGTTGGACAAGTATATCTATTAGCTTTAAAAGACCAAAAGAATTGAAAAAATGGCTTAAAAACCGTTTTTAGTTATATCAGAGGGTTTAGTATTGAAAAAAAATCCTTTATTTTCAGTCTCAACTACTCACGATAAACCTTAATAATCACTAGCCTTGTTATTGACTGTCGCGACTGTTATTCCTAGTTAGGTGTAACAAGAAGATAATAGAATGTAAAATCCTAAATGGAGGATTTACGCGAAATGTCATGGATTGAAATACTATTAATGATAACTGTCCCAGGTATAATTTTCATAGTTCTAATGGGTCTTTTTATTGATTGGTTAGACAGAAAAATTTATGCTAGAGGACAAAGTAGAAAAGGTCCACCATTTCTGCAACCTCTTTACGATATCGTAAAACTTACAGCTAAGGAAACTATAATTCCTAGAGGTGTAAGTAAGTTTTGGATGACTGTTTTACCTATATTATTCTTTGCTACAGCGGTAACAGGGGCTTTAATGATCCCAATATCCTTATTTAATGAAAATGGTTATGCAATGGGATTTGCTAGTTTTGAGTATGACATATTCTTTGTCTTATTCATACTTCTATCTCTTGGATTGTTAATTTATTTCATGGGAATAGTTACAAAAAATCCTTTTGCACAAACAGGTTCTACCAGATCATTATTGCAAGTCCTAAGTTTTGAAATACCTTTAGGATTCAGTTTGCTTGTACCAGTTCTTATTGTAGGAGTAGGACAAGATACTGAACTCACATTAAGTGCAGTAAGTGCTTTAATATTTACTGAATCTGGTATTGGCAGAAACTTAGTACTCATTATTGCTCTTGTCGTTGCTTTTGCAGTTTCTATGATAGTCATGATGGCAGAACTAGAAGAGTTCCCATTTGACTCCCCAACAGCTCATACAGAATTAGCAGACGGATGGTTAGTAGAATATGGTGGCTGGAGATATGCGCTCATCGTTCTTGGAGAAAGAATAGGTGCATTCTTCATTGGAGGCTTAATTGTGACACTATTCCTAGGTGGACCCTACGTAGGCATAGTGGTTGAAAGTACAGCTTTGATGCTTTTCTTGAACTTGATATTCTTTACACTGAAATTAATAGCTGTAATTGCTTTAATGTCATTCTTAAGAACAATAATATCTCGTATAAGAATTGATCAAACTGTTAGATTAGCATGGAAGATTATTCTCCCAATTACAATCGGAGCTTTGATGCTAACCATTGGATTATTAATAGGAGCTTGATGTAAATGGAATGGTGGCTTGCACTAATAATTGATGTTATCGCAAGTGTAATACTTGCAATAGTTGTTTGGCTTATCAGCAAACGTGTTCGTTACATTTTAGGAACTCAACCTCCAAAGCAAAGCGAAATGAAGAAAGATCTATTTTCAAGTGGAGAAGGATCTATTATGGCTCACCCCAGAAAGATCTTTGTCGACACCTATGTTTTCATTGCATTCTTTGTACTCTTTGATATTGCAGTCTTTATACTCTTAACTGTGTTCTTCATAAACACAAATCCAAATAATGTATTAGAAGCTGCATTGGTCTATCTTGCAATTGTTTTCTTAACTGTGCTAATAGCACTAAAGAAGAAGTACCCAAGGGATGCTGTTGATCCAATACCTCAAGGAGGTAATGAATGATGAGTTTAGCAATAATATATTTGTTTATGATTTTAGCAATACTAGCAGCTATATTTTCAATTGAAAGTAAAAGATTCATGTTTTCAATTATTGGTTTAATTGCAATGAATTTGTTCATTTGGATACTATTGTTGTTCCTTAATGCAACACTGCTAGCGTGGATACAATTAGTCGTTTATGGCGGTGGATTTACTGCACTATTTGTTGTTGTAGTAGCACTAACAGAGAGACAGAGAGATGAATCTTTTGATTGGAAAAGGTCCGTCATTGCTCTTGCAATAATAGCCATTATTATGGGATTTGCGATATGGGCGATAGTAAAAACTCAGGGATACTTCCCATCAGGTACTTTTACTATGGAAGAATCAATTGCAGCATTATGGAATGAAAGAGCCATGGATTTGATTCTTCAAGCTGTTGTTTTCTTTGCTACTTCTATAGGAATTGGAGCGTTATTCATCAGTCATGATAAGAAGAAGAAACTCAAAGAGGAGGTAGAAGCATAATGTACGAACAACTTCATTTACTAATACTTGGCGTTGTCCTATTTTGTGTAGGTTTATATGCTCTACTAGGCAAAAGAAACGTGATCAAAATCATCATGGGTATTGAGATTATGACCATTGCTGTGAATCTTGTTTTCATATCATTGGGCAATAACTTTACTGAATTCACAAAATTTGCACAAATCTTCCCATTGATTTCTATAGCAATCGGAGCCGCTGTTATGGCAGTAGGTTTAGCACTAGTCATCAACAATTATCGCCATGCCAATAGTGTGGATAGCGATGAGATGGCTACATTGAAGAGGTGATATGGATGGCAGTAATATTAACATTATTAGCAATTGCAGTTTTGGCCCCAATAGGTGGAGCTTTCCTGTCGTTGTTACTTAAAAAATGGCCAATGATCAGAGATATCTTCAGTGTTTTACCTGTCACTCTTTCTGCTATTATGTCAATCATCGTTTTTTCAATGCTTGGAAGCGTTAATAATGATGACTTGCAATTCGCATGGGCTGATTGGTTAGGAGGAAGCACAGTCTCAGGATTCTATCTAGATTCTCTATCTGGATTGATGTTACTGATAGTTTCGATACTGAGTATGCTGATAATATTCTTCTCACTTGAATACATGAAAGATGATGAAAGCAAAGCTCGATATTGGTTCTTCATGCAACTATTTGTTGGAGGAATGCTTTTACTAATACTAGCAGCCGATATGGTGTTATTGTTCGTTGGTTGGGAAATGGTTGGTCTTTGTTCCTGTTTCCTAATAGGTCATTACTTCATGAAGAAAGGTGAACAAGGAGAGAAAGCAGCTAAAAGTGGTATCAAAGCACTAATCATGACTGGTATTGGTGATATTGGTTTCTTAGGATTCTTGGCTTGGGCTTATTATCTTAACCTTCAAGATTCTAGTGTAACTAACCCATTAATGATTCATGAATCAACATTTGATGGTCAGTTTCCAGTATTTATGGGTATTCTACTACTACTTGCCCCTATTTCGAAATCCGCTCAATTCCCATTACAAAGTTGGTTGAGTTCAGGAGACACTGTAGATATAGACGCAATGCAAGGCCCAACAACTGTTTCAGCATTGATTCATGCAGCTACAATGGTGAAAGCTGGTGTATATCTAGTAGCTAGGTATACAGGAATCTGGAATGAACCAGTATTCTACATGATATTGATGATACTAGCAGGTATTTCTTGTATGGGTGCAGCTTTTGGAGCATTAGTAACAACAGATCTGAAAAGAGTACTAGCTTACAGTACAATATCTCAGTTAAGTTACATGTTCTTAGCATTCTCACTCTATCAACAAAATGGTGGGCTCTATGCTGGACAACTCCACTTGTTATCTCACTCAATTTTTAAGGCTTTACTGTTCTTATCAGCAGGTGCAGTTATACATTCTGTAGCAAATGAAAGAAACATAGCAAAGATGGGTGGATTGAGAAAAGAACTACCATGGGTCTATGGGTTCATGCTTGTAGGCGCTCTTGGTCTAATAGGTGTCCCAATACTGACTAATGGAGGATATTCCAAAGAATCTATAATCCAAGCTGCAATAGCTGGTACAGAAACAAATCCAGCAAATTGGTTTGTTGTTATAGTAGCTATATTTACAGCATTCTTAACAGCATTATATACAACGAGAATGTTCTTGATGATCTTCCATGGAAAGAACAGAGGTGCTCATGTACATAAACCAAAATACATTATGAGAATAATACTAGGTATTCTAGCAGTTCTCGTAGTTGCAACTGGTTTTATTCTTGAAGGACCCGTTCATAATTTGGTTTCAGGACATCCAGGTGATCCTTATGTTCTTTTACCTGCTGGAGAAGAAGGCTTCGTAGCATCCCTAGTAAGTTCATTAATTGCAATCATTCTTGGAATGGGTTTAGCCATATTGCTTTACGGCAAAGGACAGACAGAAGTCAAATTTGTTGAAAACTTCAAACCTTTCAAGGCATTACGAACATTTGTTGAAAAAGGGTTCTACATGGATTACTTATACAATATAGTGTTTGTAAAACCTATATTCTGGATTGGCCAAAAGATATCCTTCTTGAAGACTGGTAAGATTAATTGGAACATGATACTTGGCTCAGTAGTAGCGATAGTTACTATTGTTATTCTAGTGGTGGTGATTGTCTAATGGCACTTAGTACTTATCTATCTCTAATGCTACTTGTACCTATTGCGGGTGCAGGTGTGATTGCTTTATTTGAACAACTCAAGAAATTCTTGGCTAAGATCAAGATCTGCACAGATTGTGTCAATCACGCTCTTGCCAACATCGTTGCACTAGGAACATTCCTATTAGCAATTGTTTCTGTGTTTGACCAAGATTGGTTAACCTATCTTGGAAATAATGCGGGAGAACTTCTAGAATATGGAATGATCCAAGCAGTGTTAATAACAATCTTCAGTTTCTTAGTCTCTATGGCTGTACTTTTCAGTGTTAATTATATGAAAGGTAAGAATGGTTTAGGTTATTACTATGCTTTAGTCCTAACCCTACTAACTGGTTTGATAATCGTAGTGATGGCAAATAATTTTATCACTCTATTCATAGGGTGGGAGATGTTTGCTTTAAGTGCATATGTTTTAGTTGCATTTGAAAGAAGGAAACGGGGAGCTGTAGAAGCATCACTGAAATACTTCATCATGTCAACAGCAGGAACTATGTTAGTATTGTTAGCAACTGGTCTAACCTATGGCTACTTTGGTACAGTAAAATTCACTGGACTTTTCGATATTGCAAGTAAAGTTGCCTTGGGAAGTGTTAGTGGAGGTATTGTGGGATTGATAGCTGCTTTATTCATTACTGGTTTCTCAGTAACTGCAGCAATGCTTTTCCTAAATGCTTGGTTACCAGATGCCCACAGTTCAGCTCCTTCAACCATTTCAGCTTTGCTTTCTGGAATTGTTGTTAAAGCTGGTGCTTTTGGAATCTATAGAACACTTTACTTTGCGTATCAAGATTTGGTTCCAGCAGGTGTTGTTCTCTCATGGATTGGTATCCTTACCATGCTTGAAGGAAACTTCTTAGTTTTCTCTCAATTCTGGAGAAAGGATATTATCGACTTCAAGAGGATACTAGCTTATTCAACCACTGTACACTTAGGTTACATTATACTAGGTATTGGATCTAACACTATGCTAGGTGTTCATGCCTCTGTATTCCACATTTTAACTCACTCTCTAGGTAAGGGGGCTCTGTTTTTGCTCAGTGGTACTTTAATTGCTGCTGTCGGATCCAGAGATATCCGAGATATGAAAGGTATTGGAAGAAGATCACCATTCATTGGTATAATTCTTACCGTATCCTTACTATCACTAGGAGGAATACCAATAACAGGAGGTTTCATTTCAAAACTGATGGTTATTGTATCAACCTTTAGTGGAAATATTGATATGGTAAAGCTATCAAATCCTGCAATGGTTCCAGCAATATATGCTAATAATATAGCATTAGTTGTTTTGGCTGTACTTAACTCCTTGTTAGCTCTTGGAGGTTATTTGTACATTCTCAAGATAATGTTGTTCGATGAGCCTGAACCAACTGAAGAGAAAGTAAAAATACCAATATTCCAGGCTATTTCCCTATCTATCATAGCAGTAGTTATTATAGTACTAGGTTTCTGGCCAGATCTTATTCTACAACCAATAACTGGAATTTAATAATATTCCAGATTTTTCTTTTTCTTTTTTCTTAAACTCTAAAATTTCAGTAGGCTTTTAAATTATAGACCAAAAGAAAATTCCTTTTCCATTTGTTTTCTTTTAAAATCTCTTTTAATTGGCCTTAATACATCTTATTTTGAGAGATTTTTCAAATCATCTGCTGTTCCCCAAAACCTTAAATCCTTATTTTTTTATAAGTAGGTTAATTTCTAATGAGGAAGTCAAATAATGATAAAATCTAAAAATGTTAAAAGCAAACAAAATCAAGCTTTCTTTGCATGTTTATTGTTTATTTGCTTGTTAATATCCGGAAGTGTGAAAATATCAGCAAGAGATGGTTATAAGGCGTCCATTTATTATTCTTCTTTAATCACCCATGATCCAATTAGTATAACCTCGGATTCAGCTTTTTCTGTTTTTCCAGGTTCTGGAACTGAAGAAGATCCCTACTTGATTGAAAACTATAATATTACAACAACCAGTGGGGATGGAGTATATATTACAGGTACAACAAAACATTTTGTAATTCGCAACTGCTATATTAATGCACAAGGCAGTGGCATCTACATTTATGATGTTGCTGATAGAACAGTTTTGGTTGAAAACAATACTTGTGAAAGCAGCGATGATGGTATTGTAATACGATACTCACAATATGCTTTAGTTTACAACAATACTTGCATAAACATCACTGGTGATGCTATAGCTTTTAAGTACTTATCAAAACATGGAATTATTGTAAATAATCTTTGTATAGATAATGGTGTTGGAGTTTACAGTGATTCGGATAATGTTACAGTTATTAACAATACTTGCAAAAATGGGTTGTATGGAATAGAACTTGATCTTAGCTATGATTCCCAAGTTATCAACAACACTTTGATTAATAACGATAATGGGGTAATTCTTAGACAAGCTCTTAATGCTGTGGTTACCAATAATACATTCTTTAATGATGGTATAAGTGTTGTTGCATATAGTAAAAGTGATTATCTGTCATATACAATTCAAGACAACAAAGTAAATGATAAGAACTTAGGATACTTCTGTAATATAAATTCGTTAGCTATTGATGAACCTATTTATGGGCAACTATTGTTTTTGTATTGCGATAATCTAACTGTACGAAACCAAGTTTTACATAACACAACTAGAGGAATTGATTTGACATATTGTGATGACGGATTCATCATCAATAACACTTGCGTTGATAACCACTATCAAGGAATCACTATAGATGATTCAGACAATACTGTTATTGCAAATAATACTTGTAAGAGAAATGGAGATTGTGGTTTGAAATTAAGAGGTAATTTTATAGATTATTCAGCAATTTATAACATACTTGAAGAAAATGATGAATATGGTATCTCAATTATTGCTGACAACAGTGTTATTCATCATAATGCCTTTATCGGAAACAATCCCTTAGGTACCTCTCAAGCTAATGATGATGGCGAGAACAATCTTTGGTACGAAGTTGACAAGTTAGAGGGAAACTACTGGCAAGACTATTCTGGAAGTGGTGATTATGCTATCGATGGAGTAGGTAACTCCATTGACCCTTATCCACTATTGAGTACACCAATTGTAGATACTATCCCTCCAAGCATTTCCAACATTGTTCATTCTCCTGTTTATCCAACAGAATCAGACATGATCATAATAAACGCTACCATAATCGATGATACAAGTGTGCATTCGGCAACACTTCACTACCGAATCAATGCTGGGTCATGGACAGAGGTTAGTATGAATCTTGTAAGTACTGATATATATAGTGCAAACATTGGTCCATTTTTAAACAGTGATGTTATAGATTATTATATAAGTGCTATAGATGATTCCTTTAATCACAATGAAGATGTCAATGATAATGAAGGCGAGTTTTATTCGTTTGCAATTACATTAGTGATAGCAGAATTTCGACCATTTTATCCATCTTTGTTAACTATAATCCCTCTAAACCTCATAGTGGTTTTAGCTTTTAGAAAAAAACGGAGAAATATCTAGATGTATTTCTTATTTTTTTCTTTCATCATAATACTGGGATTCTGGCCAGACCTTATAGTACAAACAATTACTGGAATTATATAATATTCCAGATTTTTCTTTTCCTTTTTTTATTGCTTTTTACTAATTTTTTTAGATATTTATCGCTGTATAAATGAGATATAAGATTAACACAAGCAAAAAGTGCAAATTTCTAAAAGGAATTTCCTACGCTTATTTTTCACAAATTTTGTATTCTTC
>Ga0272441_10013090_pt1 | contig 11993 bp, 11 predicted proteins | sample SSMProp6N_FD_193582 | JGI IMG/M metagenome (GOLD analysis project Ga0272441, IMG submission 193582) | Marine sediment archaeal communities from Little Sippewissett salt marsh, Falmouth, MA, United States - SSM-Prop-6N | ecosystem: Environmental > Aquatic > Marine > Wetlands > Sediment ...
CTTGAACCGGCCGCTCTTGACGAGCCGGGCGAAGAGCTCGACGAGGCCCTTACGCGCGGCGTCGGGTTTCTTCGCGATCATGAGCTTGCGAAGCGGCGGGAAGGCCCAGAGGACGTTGTAGCCGTCTACCAGTGTTCTCATGATGTCGCCCTCTTCGCGCGCGCCTTCTTCGGCCTGAGGCTCCGCCCCGAGGGCAGCCGCGCCCCGTCGGGCCCCAGCCTGTGGGCGAGGCAGATCGCGATCGCCACGGCGTCCGAGGCGTCGAGCGGCTCGATGGGCTCGCCCCGCCCCAGGACCGCGCCGACCATCATCTGGACCTGGGGCTTCCGGGCGGCGCCCGAACCCGTCAGGGCCTTCTTCACCTCGGCGGGGGTGAGCTCCTCGACGCGGACGCCCGCGCGGGCGAGTTCGGCCAGCGCCACGCCACGCGCCTCGCCGACGCGGAGGGCGGCCGACGCGTTCTTTCCGAAGAAGGCGCGCTCGACCGCGGCGACGTCGGGGCGGTGCTCTCGGATCGTCTCGGCCAGGAGGTCGGCGATGGCGGCGAGACGCTCCGCGACGCTCCTCGCACGCTTCGGGGCGGAGTGGGCGCCGCAGGCGACGAGAGTGAGCTTCCGCCCCTTCACGTCGATGACGCCCCAGCCCAGCGTCTGTGTGCCCGGATCGATCCCGATCAGCCTCACGGGCGCGGCCTACCCTTCGGCGAGCGAGTCGATCACCTTGTCGTCGGGCGTGAAGGCCGCGTAGACGTTCTGGACGTCGTCGTGCTCGTCGATGGCCTCCATCAGCTTGAGGTTCCGCCGCTGCATCTCGTCGTCGAGTTCGATCTCGTTGTCGGCGATGAACGTGAGCTCCGAGACCTCCGTCGCGATCTCGGCTCCGGCGAGCGCCTTCTGGACCGAGTCGAAGTCCTCCGCCGCGCAGGTGATCTCCCAGTTCGAGCCCGCGTCCTTCACGTCGTCGGCGCCGGCCTCCAGCGCGACCTCCAGCAGGCGGTCCTCCTCGATCTCGCGCGAGACGCCGAAGAGGCCCTTGCGCTTGAACATCCACGCCGTCGCGCCCGAGGAGCCGAGCTTGCCCCCGGCGGAATCGAATATCTTTTTCAGTTCGGGCTGCGTGCGGTTGGAGTTGTCGGTGACGGTCTCGATTATCATCGCGACGCCGCCGGGGCCGTAGCCCTCGTAGGTGATCTCGTTCAGCTGCTCGCCCTCGAGCTCGCCCGAGCCCTTCTTTACGGCGCGGTCGATGGAGTCGCGCGGGACCCTCATCGCCTTCGCCTTTTCGATGGCGTGGCGCAGCCTGATGTTGAAGGCGGGGTCGCCGCCCCCTCGAGCGGCGATCATGACCGCGCGGACCAGCTTGCTGAATACCTTGCCGCGCTTGGCGTCGGCGGCGCCCTTCTTGTGCTTGATCGTCGCCCAGTGCGAGTGACCCGACATGTTCCGCTCCCTTCGTCCCCGTTCGCTGCGTCCGAATCCCGCGTCACGACGCGCGCGGCGGCCCGGGGGGGATAGAGGAGAGGTACGAGGCGAGGAGCAGGAGCCTCCTCAGGAGGCGCGTATGGACCGCGCCGTCCGCACTAACGCTCGCGATAGGATCAATCTTCACGCTGGCGCCTTCCCTGGAAAGAGTGTAGCGGCATCTTCTCAGTGGTCAAGCGCCGCGATTGCGGGGAGTTCAGTCTTCATTCTCGCCGGAGATGACCTTGCGGAAGTCGGCGAGGTGGGCCCAGATGTAGGTGAAGAGCCCCAACCATGCGATGGCGACGACGATCGCCATCATGATCGTCGCGGAACGTCGGAAGCCACTATCGAGGAACTCCGACCCATCGCACGAGATTGCGACGACGAGGAGCGAAATGATGAGCGTCCCCTGCGCGACGGCCTTCATCTTCCCCCAGAACTTCGCCGCCACGACGATCCCGTGCTCCATGCCGAACATCCGCACGATCGACGTCCCAACATCCCTCCAGAAGAGGAGAATCGGCATCCACAGGGGATACCACTGGTCGGGGGGCGCCGCGAAGCAGAGCATCGCCGCCACGCGGAAGATGGAGTCGGCGTAGGGGTCCATGAGCTTGCCGAAGGTCGAGACCTGCTTCCACCTGCGCGCGAGGAAGCCGTCGGCGAGGTCCGAGACCTCGCTCAGGATCGTGACGATGAGGCAGCCCCAGAGGCCGATGAGGCGGTTCGTGTCCGAGGTGAAACCGAACCAGAATACGAGAAAGAGGGGCGCCGACGCGATCCGGAACAGCGTCAGCACGTTCGGAATGGTAAGGAAGCGCTTCTTCATGGCTTTGCCCACCAAATCGCCCTGCCCGCCGCGTCGGGTCCCGTTGGATGCCGGGCCCGCGCGCTTTCCCGCCGCTGAAGGTATGCTCGCACGGCAGGGCTCGTTGTCAAGGCCGGTGGGCGTGATTGGAGGCTTGACCGGCATCGGGGAGGCGTACAGGATATGTCATTCGCTGGAGGTGTGCGCATGGATCAGACTACCCCCGACACGCCGAAGCCCAACCGCCGCCGGGCGGTTGTCGTCACGACCGTCTTCGCCATCGTCCTCGGCGGCATCTTCTATTCCCTCTGGACGAACCACGCATATTTGAAGTGGCGATTCATCGGCGGCGAAGTCGGACTGATGGACGATTGCTTCGCCACCGGTTACCTCTCGCCGGATCAGGTCGTCACGCTGGTTGGCTACGGTGCGACGACCGAGGTGCGTTCCACGGCGCTTTGGCTAGTCAGTGGCTCTGAGAATTTCGAGAGCCCGTGGGATAACACCATTGCGCAGGCCATCAGGCGCTTCGCGGCAAAGCTTCCTGAAGACGGGACCGGGAGACTGCGGGCGGCGCATGCTATTGCGTGGGCTGTAGCCAAGTCCCGCCGGCCGGAGCTTGTTGAGGTGCTTGAGGCGTTCGCTGCCCATCCGGCCGCCGAGATCCGTTCGCAAGTGGCGGTCGCGTTCTGGGATGAATCGGAGTTTGACAGGAGGGGATGGGAGACTCTCTTGTACCTCTACCTCGGCTCTGATGATGCCTTCGATAGAGTACGGTCCGCGATGCGGTCCCGCGCATGCGAAAGACCGCCCAAGTGGGCGGCACCGGTGATCCACGGTCTGCTTCACGATGCCGACCGCAGTGTGACGCGCTCTGCCGTCACCGCAGCCGGTAGGATCATGGGGAGCGGCAGAGATGCGGAGCTGCTTTCGTCCCGTCTACGCGAGATACTTGACTCACCAGGAGAGAACGAGTGGGTCCGGGTAAGCGTACTTGGAGTGCTCTACCGGAATGGCAAGATCAAGGACGAAGAACTTGCCGCCTTCGCTTCTTGTTCGTCAGAGCACTTGGCCAAGGAAGCGCGTAAGCTCATCAAGATGCGCCAGACGGAGCCGGAAAGCCATTCTCCCCACGACTAGGCCATGGGCCGCATCGTCGCCTTGACCGGGCCGGGGCGCGCATATAGCCTCCTGCGTCCCGGGGGAACACCAGGAGGAGGAGCCCATGCCAGACACGAGCTACTCGGTCGCCGTCGTCGTGGGCAGCGACTCGGACCTGCCCGTTATCGAAGTGTGCCTCGACACTCTGAAAACGCTCGAGATACCGCACGAGCTTCGCGTCCTCTCTGCGCACCGCTCGCCCGAGGCCGTTCATGAGTTCGCCAAAGAGTGCGAGGCGGGCGACGTCGGCGTGATCATCGCCGGCGCGGGGATGGCCGCGCACCTCGGCGGGGTGATCGCGGGGCACGTCCAGCTTCCGGTGATCGGCGTCCCGATGCCGGGCGGCGCATTCAACGGTGAAGACGCGCTCCTCGCGACCGTCCAGATGCCGCGCGGCATCCCGGTCGCCACCGTGGCGGTGGGGAAGTCGGGCGCGATGAACGCAGGCCTCCTCGCCGCCGAGATCATCGCGCTCGCGGACGAGGCGGTCGCCGAGCGCCTTCGCGAATTCCGCGCGAGCCAGACGGCGAAGGTCGTCGAGAAGGACGCGAAGCTCCGCCGCAAGTGGCCGGAGTAGCTGTCGGGGGACACGCACCGATTCCCATACGGCGTGCCAATCGAGCGTGACGGGGAACATGTCCCCCCCGGCTGCGGTTCAAAGAGAAGGAGCGCAGATGCCCATCACCACCATCGAATGGTCCGGAGATCCTTCGACGCCGCGCGAGGGCCTCGTCAAGCTCATCGACCAGACCAGGCTGCCCACCGAGCTCGTTCACCTCGAGTGCAAGGATACCGAGACCCTCTGGGAGGCGATCAAGGTCCTGCGGGTCCGCGGCGCGCCGGCGCTGGGGGTCGCGGGGGCGATGGGCGTCGTGCTAGGGCTTCGCGGCACAAAGGCCGCCACCGGCGAGGAGCTGGTCAAGGAGGCCGACGAGGTCGCGGCGTACTTCGCCACGTCGCGCCCGACGGCGGTGAACCTCTTCTGGGCCCTCGACAGGATGAAAGCGAAGACGCGCGAGCTCGCGGCGAAGGCTGACTTCGATACCGAAGAGGCGCTTCGCATTCTTCTCGCCGAGGCGCTTGAGGTACTTGATGAAGACCGCGAGACCTGCCGCGCGATGGGCCGCCACGGCGCGGCGCTCCTCCCCGACGAGGCGACGATCCTCACGCACTGCAACGCAGGCGCCCTCGCCACGGCCGACTACGGCACCGCGCTCGGCGTGGTCTACGCGGCGGTCGAGGCGGGCAAGAAGATCTCAGCATTTTGTGACGAGACGCGGCCGCTCCTCCAGGGCGCGAGGCTCTCGGCGTGGGAGCTCACCCAGGCGGGCGTCCCGACGACGGTGATCTGCGACAACATGGCGGCGGTGGTGCTCAGGCAGGGCAAGATCGACGCGGTGATCGTCGGCTCCGACCGCATCGCCGCCAACGGCGACGTGGCGAACAAGATCGGGACGTACGGCCTCTCGGTCCTCGCGAAGGAGCACGGCGTTCCGTTCTACGTGGTGGCGCCGGTGTCGACGTTCGACCTAACGCTCGACTCGGGGGACAAGATACCGATTGAAGAGCGGCCCCCCGACGAGGTCGCGATGCCCTTCGGAATGCGCACGGCGCCCGAGGCCGCGGCGGTCTACAACCCCGCCTTCGACGTCACGCCCGCCGCGAACGTGACGGCCATCGTGACGGAGAAGGGCGTCCTGCGGCCGCCGCTCGCCGAGTCGATCAGGGAGCGACTTGGTTGACGCCCGAGACGCGCGGCTACCCGACGATCACGAGCGCGATGTAGGGCACGATGTTGAACACGATTACGAGGATCTTGTAGATTCCCATGTACGCATAGACGGCAACGGCAACGTTCTGTTCGGTGATGCCGAATAGCTTCGCGTGCACCCGGCACGCCACTTTCTTCAAGGGCATGACGAGGAAGAAACTCAAGGTGAGGGCCGCCACGTTGATTATCGTCATCCACATGAAAAGCCGCGTCAGTTGATCGAGGGTCACGGGTTCGCTCCCTTCAAACTCAGATTAGCCCGCGAACGGCGAGGCCGCAAGTGTGATACGATAGACCCGCGAGCAAGACGTCCACGGCGACGACCGACGCGCCGAATCATCCGCGGCCCCGGCCGGCCCCGCGCCATTGCCGCGCGAGGTCCCCGCCCGTCCATGTCCCTTCCCCTGACTTGTGTCCCTCCTCAGCCACAATCGCGCGCAGGGCAGGCTTCTTGCACGCATTCGCCTCGGGGCAGGGGGTATTGCTCGGTCCTGCTCTCCTCGCCGGATGTCAATCCGTGAACCGCTGTGCGATTGAGAACAGGGCGAGGGCGGGATCGGCGGAAACGAAGAGGGCAACCCAGTCGGCCGTCGCGATCTCCTTGTCGCGGATGCTGCTCATGAGAGACGCCAGTTCGTCGGCTGCGATGCGCGTCCGCCGCATGAAGGCGAGCGCATCCCTCCGCCATCGCTTCCTGTAGAAGCGCCGCGCAAACCAGCCCGAAACGCGTGGCACTCCGATTCGACCCACGTATCTCCTCATGATCCATTTGCTGATGAAGAGCCCGCCGATGACGGATCCGAAGAACAGAAAGAGATCGTAGCTGTACCAGAAGGGACTCTCGGCCCCGATGGCGAGTTTGAGCAACGCATACGGACCGAACGTAGCGATGGCATAGATAGAGATGGGTATGGCCATGAGCGTGAAGTTCCACAGCACGCCGAGGCTTGCCCTGTCGGTCCTGCGCTCGATCTTGCGCGCGAGTTCCTGGACCATATTGACGAGGCGTCCCCGGCGAAGCGACTGTCTGGGCTCGCCGAGGCGGTCCTCCAGGTCGCCCGCAACCCATGTGTAGGGGCCGAGAAGGAAGCCCCACGACTTCCGCGTATTGTCGAACGTGCTCAGCAGTTCACCCTCGTCTCCCGCGATCCTGAGCTGCAGTTGCATGAACCGCTTGTCGGATTCCCGCGGCCCCTCCTCGCAATAGGTGCGAATCACCTGGTCGATCTCCCTCTGCAGCGGCGTTCCGTTCACGAAAGACCCCCGCCGCCTCCGGTACGCGCGCAGGAGATCCAGGAACAAGTGGTCGGCCTCCATGAAGTGGGGAATCTCCTCGTGGTGTTTCTCGAGGAATGCGAGTCTCTCGTCGAGCCATGCACGATCCGCCTTGAAGAAGGCGGCCTTCAGGATATGCAGACTGAAGACGGCCGTGACGAATATGCTCCGTTCGCGAAGGTGCGACTCGCATTCAGCAAGCGTCGCCTTGAACTCACCGAACTCACACAGATTGAGGAGCCTGTCCCAGAGCGGCTCGGTCGCGGGGAAGAAACGCCCCGCCGAGAGAACGCTGGCGGCCGAGCGGATGACTCCCCGGACGAGACTGTCTGGAACGCCGGCCCGGCAGTACTCGCGGAAGAGGTCGTCGAGCGCTGTACTCCCGGGATGTGCCTGGATACCTTCGAGGAGCCAGTTGTGGAATCCACGCTGGTCGCTTGCCACGAGATCGGCAAGAAACGCGAGTGTGACGTAGTGTTCCGGAGATTTCGTGCCGGACGCCGCGAGCTCGTCATAGGCGCCTGCCAGATCTTCTGGCGGTCGTCCGGCCAATCCTTTAAGGGTGTCCGCGACGGAAACGATGCCAGCCGACGGTGAGGACGGGCCGGGCTCGTCCCGGAGCGGGCGCCACGCGCCGGCCCCAGCGGGAGATCTCTCCTCGCGTGCGCCGTAGCGGAGCCATCCGTCAATCTCCTCGTAGGCCGCACGGATCCTCTTGAACTTCTCCGGGGATCTTTCCGGCTTGAAGCGCCTGACAAGGGCGCCGTACTTGCGCTTGAGATCTTTCCGACCATAGCCTTCCCCGAGACCGAAGAACCCCTCGGGGTCGTCGGGGAGGAGATCCCAGTTAGGCTCCGCATCGGGTTGGTCCGGAGTCATTCACCGAAGGCTTTCACTATCAGGCGGAACAGGATAAACGCGACTATCCATCTCCACCACGACTTCTTGACGTGGGCGACAAGCTTCCTCTCCTTCTGCAGCCCGATGATCAGCGAGAGCCAGTCTGCCTCGAGAGCAAAGAGTTCCGGGAAGCGTCGCTTGATGATCTTGGCGGATTCCCGCGCCCGCCTGAAGGGTTTGCCGGGGGCTAGTTTGCGAAGGAACTTGTCCTTCATGACGACGGCCTCGTCGCCGGGCGCCGCCACGATCTGCCTGAAGGCTTCCATGAACGCGGGGTCGGCACGTTGCGATGCCTCGTCGAAACAGCTTCGGAGCGAGGCTATCCGTTCAAGCCTGACGGCCGCCATCTTGAGGTCGGGAAACTCCTTCAGGGCAAGCTCTCCGCTCGCAACTCTTGCCTCGTGTGGCGGGAGTTCCCAGATGCGCGAGCGGAGCCGCCTGACGGCATTGACAGCCATCTCGCGGCCCGAGCCCCCCGATGCATCATCCCGCCCTGACGAAACCGGGGAAGGTGCGAGCCCCAGGAAGCGGCTGCGCAGCTCGACCATGGAAGCGGCTTCCATGGCTGGATCCATGCCGGCCAGCTCTGACAGATATCGGCTTGTGTTGCCAGAGGCATCCACTATTGCGATTCGCCTTCCCTATACTCGAAGCCGAGAGCACTGACCGTGACGAGAAGCGCCTGCCTGGCTTCCTCGAAGAGCGCACGGTCGCCCGAGGACATTGCAGATTCGAATTGATCAAGGGAGGCATCAAGGGCCTGACGCGACACCGGATCCACCTCCGCGGTCAGCCGTTCACAGAACAGGATGAGTCTCTGGTTCCGGACGTCGTCCCTGGGGAAGAACTTGAGCTTGTCAAGCGCGCTGATTGCCTTCTTGACCTCGCTCTTGGAGAGTCCTTTGACATTGTTGGTGAGGACGGTCTCGAACTTCTTGCCGGGCCCGGAGACTATCGCCTCAACGCTGAGTATGCCGTTGAGATCGTAGGTGAAGCGGACGTGCACCGGGTAGCCCGGCGGTGCCGAAGGTATGCCCTTCACCTTAAGTCTCCCGAGGAGCAGGTTGTCCCTGGTCTTGCGCGCTTCTCCCTGGTATATCTCGATGTCCATCACCCGCTGGTTCGCGTGGACGGTCGCGACGGTTTCCTCCCTCGAAACGGGGATCGTCGTGTTGCGGTGTATGACGGGAAGATAGTACCCGCTCTGGATGCGGCTCCCGAACTGCTTGGCGATGCCGATGCCCAGCGAGAAGGGACAGACATCGGTCATGACGATGTCCTCGACGGCCTTATCGTCGCAGATGAGTGCCGCCTGAACCGCGGCACCCAGGGCAACCACTCTATCCGGGTCATGCGTTGCCAGCGGCCTCGTCCCGCAGTAGGACTCAACGAAGCGCCGCACGATCGGCGCGCGCGTGGCGCCCCCCACAAGGATCGCATCCTCGATATCTGCCGTGGTGCATCCGGCGTCGCGAAGCGCCCGGTCGACGGGAGCGGCGATCTTCTCCATGAGGTCGCCGATCAACGACTCGAATTCCTTCCTCGAAACGTCCCGCACCGCACAGCCCGGGGTCACTCCGCCCTCACGATCAGGGATGCGTATCGAGGCGGCTTCCTCCGTCGTCAAGCGTATCTTGGCCTTCTCGCACTCCTCCCTCAGCCGGGCGAACATGAGCGGATGGCGAAGCTCCGTGTCCTCGGGACGGAGCCCCTCGCGCTCAAGTGCGTGGCAGATGAGTCTTGACGTGAAGTCCTGGCCGCCGAGGAAGCTCTCGCCGGCGGTCGACACGATTTCGAGCGTAGACTCGAACACTTCCATGACCGTAACGTCGAAGGTCCCTCCACCGAGGTCAAATACCATGATCCTCTTGTCGCCCCGCCTCTCATGGAGGCCGTAGACGAGGGCAGCGGCCGTGGGCTCGTTGATGATCCTGTGGACCTTGAACCCCGCGAACTCCCCGGCGAGCTTGGTCGCCTTGCGCTGATTGTCGTTGAAGTAAGCGGGCACGGTGATAACAGCATCGGCGATCTCCTCGCCAAGAGTTGCCTCGGCGTCCTGCCTGAGCGCGCGGAGGATCAAAGCGGACAGCTCGGGCGGCGAGAAGGTCTTGCCCGCAAGCGTAACCCGTCTTCCCTCGCCCATCCACCTCTTGAAGCTGGCCGCGCACTGGCCGGGATGCGTAAGGCGGAGCTCTTTCGCGGCCTCGCCCACGAGCACGCGGCCTTCACGGATTCCCACCACCGACGGGGTAAGATACCCGCCGCAGGAGTTGGGGATGAGCCTCGGCGTGCCATCCTCGAAGGTCGCGCACAGGGAGTTCGTGGTGCCGAGATCTATCCCAATGATGCGACTCATCGAGACCACCCTCTCCGCCTGGCTTCGGCAGGCGTTGCAGAGTCTACTGGAAGGCACAGAATGGTCAAACTTATGCGAAGGGTTGAAGCTTCAGATACCTGGTGCCCGCCCTCGGCGGCTTGGCAGGGGACGCAGCGGAGATATAGCTGCCCGCACCACCCGAAGGTGGTGGACCGTCGGATGCCGAAAACGCACTGAGGACTTGAGCCCATGGCAGGAGAAGACGATTCAGCGTGGAGAAGGGAGACGAGTAGCGGCCAGGGCGGCAGGTGGACGATCTTCGCCAGACCTTTGGGCAATATGCGGTAGTTGGGAGTTCCATCGTATGTTCGTATTCCACGCCCTGCTCCGACGACCGACGCGCCCAATCATCCGCGGCCCCGGCCGGCCCCGCGCCATCGCCCCGCGAGGTCCCCGGCAGTCCATCTCGCGCGAAGCCCCCTCCGCCCTCCATGGCGACGGCGAGGAACCGCTGATGCCGGGCACCTCAGCGCCCCTGTCTGACGGCAGGCAGGCGACGTTGGTCCGGCGCCAACGCGCCGGGGAGTTGGCCGAGGGTCGGGCGCATTCTGTTCGGCCCGCTCTAACGAGCGTGGCTCTGCATGGCCGGAAATCGAGCCGAGTCTACTCGCCCAGCGATGTCCCAACCGCGCATGGACATCCTAGCGCAACGCGAAAAAGGCGAAGGTGAACTGGCGTTCCACGACCGGCGATGCGAGGATGAAGCTCAGGAAGCCATATCCATCAATTGAGATCTGATGAACCACTAGCTCCGACAAGGGAAATCAGGCATGAGTCGTCATCCGCTAGCGGCAATCACGGCGTCGCTTCTTGCCGCCGCGGCCTCGTGTTCGGGCGCCGCTCCGGGTCAGAAGGCATCCGGGCAGGAGTCATCAAAGAGAGGCCGTGTCGACGTGGCGAAGGCGCGGGGCCGCCCCCTCCTCGGTGTCCAGCGTTGGGACATGTACTCCGGCAAGGGGGCGACGCAGAGACAGGAGATCGGCTACCTGCCGGGCAAGCAGGGGTTTCTGAAAGACCCGAAGTGGCACGACCGGGCGCCCTTCTTCTGTCGGCTGACCAGAGATGTGAACTGGGTGAGGCATCCGAAGAACGCGGGCCCGCTGTGGTGCAACTATCCCTTTGACCGCAGGTACCTGCAGAAAGCGATGGATCAGGAAATACGCTTTGCACACAACGCCGGCATCGACTTCTTCATCTACCACGGTCCGGCGCGCAAGCTGTTTGCCAACAGCTGGGAACTCAAGAACAATCTCGATGCCCACATGGCCAGCCGGATACCCGAGGCGAGGAAGATGAATTTCGTCTGGGCGCTCTACGGTCACGCCGCGATCCACTACACGCGCGGCAAGGTGAAGCTGATGATGGATGAGACCATCCAGTATATCAGGATGTCGAACTGGCAAAAGGTGATGGATGACCGGCCCCTGATCCCCGTGCTCTGGCCCGGCAATTTCAGGAAGCAGCTTGAGGAGGCCAATGGCAGGGAGCGGATGACGGGGGCCGAGTTCGTGGAATACGTCCGGGCCCGGGTGAAGGCGGCGGGCCTGAGGAATCCCTACATCGTCGGCATGGAGTGCCCGGCTCGCAGCTTCCTGAAGGCCGAGGTTCTGAAGAAGGACGGTTACGACGCGTTCATGGACTATTCCGGCGGCTACGGCGGCGCCAGCGGCGAGCGGGATAAGGCGCCCACCTACGCGGAAGCCACAAGAGAACTCGTCAAGATCTGGAACAGGTCCTTCCTGAACCGGGCACTCCCCTTCATCCCCCCCTGCACCAGCATGCAGTACCCCTGGCCCAGGGCCCTCGACAAGAAGACCGGCAAGCCGAAGAAGAGATGGTATCACTACCGGTGGCCGAAGAAGGGCGATCTCGCGGCCCGGGTCAAGACCGCGTTCGATTTCGTCGCGGCCCACCCGAAGGACTGCGAGGCGCAGACCGTTGTCATGTACTCCTGGAACGAGCACTCAGAGGGCGGGGGGCTCTGTCCGACGATGGGCGCCCCCCCGAATTACGAGCCCGACACGACGTGGCTTGACGAGGTGGCCGGGGCGCTGGCCGCGTGGAAGTATCGCTGAGACGGTCGGACGCATTGAGATCTACGATAGGTGAGGAGAGCATCCGAATGAGCGGCGAACCGTCGGGCGAGTACTACGACTACACGAAGACCATGAAGCCGGAGCGGCCCTGGCTCCTGCCATACCACCAGAGCCTGGTGTGGAAGACGATGAACTCCAACAA
>Ga0272441_10013091_pt1 | contig 11992 bp, 11 predicted proteins | sample SSMProp6N_FD_193582 | JGI IMG/M metagenome (GOLD analysis project Ga0272441, IMG submission 193582) | Marine sediment archaeal communities from Little Sippewissett salt marsh, Falmouth, MA, United States - SSM-Prop-6N | ecosystem: Environmental > Aquatic > Marine > Wetlands > Sediment ...
CGGCGCCGGATGAGGAGGAGTGGCGCAGGACGAATCTTGCGGAGTTTGGTTTTGGCGACGGAGATATCATAGGAGACCTCCTTGTTTCTCATTCCGGCGGAAATGGATCCGGCGCCGTTGATCCGGTTCTTGTAGAATCCGCAAAGCCGTGGCTTGAAAGGACGGCAAGTTTGATGGATAACCGGTTTGCCGCGCTCAACATGGCTCTTTGGACCGATAGCCGCATTGTGTATGTTCCTGACGGCGTGGTTATCGATGAGCCTCTTGTGGTCGAATATGGCTCAGTCGCCGGGAAGGTCAATAACATCCATACGGTAGTTGTCTTGGGACGGGAATCAAAGGCCACGGTGGTTCAGCGTTTCACCGGGGGCGGTTATGAGACAATTTGGAATACCGGGCTTACAGCCAGGTTAGGCGAGGGCGCAAAACTGTCGTTTGCGAATATCCAGAATATTGAGGAAACGGGGTTCTTTTTTGGGCAGTACAGGTATTTCCTCGACGACTATTCTCTGTTGCGTTCATTCGAATCCTACACGGGAGGCAGGCTTACAAAGACAAGGAATGAGGTGTTTATCGACGGGTCTGCGGCAGAGGCGCTTTTAGACGGTGTGTACTTTGCCACCGACAATCAGCATATGGATATGAGGACGGTTCAGTACCATTCCCGGCGGGCAAGTCAAAGTAGAGCGTTCTTTAAAGGGGCGGTGTCCGGTAACGGCAGGAGTGTATACCAGGGGCTGATAGACGTTGATGAGAAAGCACCCGGTACGGATGCATATCTTACAAATAAAAACCTTATTTTAAACGACGGCGCGAGGGCTGACTCTATTCCATGTCTCGAAATAAGAACGGACGACGTGAAATGCAGCCACGGTTCAACATCGGGGAGACTTGATGAAGAGGCGCTTTTTTACCTGATGAGCAGGGGTTTGACCCGCGGCCAGGCACGGGAGGAACTCATTGCCGGTTTCTTTGAAGATGTGATAGAAAAGGCCCCTGAGGCCGCGGGTGATTTTGTCAGGACGGAAATTCTTAAGCTTATTTCATGAACCTTGAGGTTGAAGATGGCGGAACGCTGGGTACGTGTATTGGAAGAAACTGAGCTGGCCGAGCAGGCTCGTGTAGAGGTTGACGGGGAGGCCTATGCGTTGTTCAGGATTGAAGACGGCATATATGCCTTAGACGACGTGTGTTCTCACGAGTATTCGAGGCTTTCTGAAGGCGAGGTATGGGATGATGAGGTGTACTGCCCAAAACACGGCTCCCGTTTTTCAATAAAAAACGGCGAGGTGAGAAGTTTTCCCGCCTTTAAACCGGTTGAATCTTACCCGGTCAAGGTTAAAGAAGGCGGCATCTATATCAATGTTGAAGGCGCGTATGAGAATTGAAGATTTTCCCATTTTGAGGAAAACCAAAGGGCGAGAGCGGCTTGTGTATCTCGATAGTGCGGCAACCACGCAGAAGCCCGAGAGCGTGATTTCGGCGCTAAGAGAGTATTATGAAAATGAAAACGCAAATGTTCATCGGGCTCAGCATGCGCTTGCCGAACGCGCTACCTTGGCCTACGAGGAAGCAAGGAAACGTGTAAGCAGCTTTATTGGCGCGGGAAGCGCGGAAGAAATAGTTTTTACCCATGGCGCAACCGAGGCGGTAAACATTGTTGCCAAGTCTTTCTGCGAAACGCTGTCACCCGGTGACGCGGTGCTGCTCACCGAGATGGAACATCACAGCAACTTGGTGCCGTGGCAGATGGAAGCTGCAAAGAAAAAGATAGAGCTTCGCTTTTTGCCGTTCAATAAAAACGGAGAGCTGGACTATTTCGCGCTGGAACGGTTGCTCGATGAGAAGGTAAAACTCGTTTCGGTTACGCATGTATCCAATGTTTTTGGAACAAAAAACGATATACCCGGAATCGTAGAGTTTGCGCACAGCAAAGGCGTTCCGGTGCTTGTAGACGGCGCGCAGGCCGCCGGGCATATGGCGGTTGACGTAACGGCTCTCGATTGTGATTTCTATGCGTTTTCCGGTCATAAGATGTGCGGTCCCACGGGAATCGGCGTACTTTACGGCAAGATAGAATACCTGCGGAGCCTTGAACCGGTTATGGGCGGGGGCGAGATGATTACCTCCGTCTGGCTGGACAGGGCCGAATGGAACGAACCGCCGTACAAGTTTGAGGCCGGCACACCGCATATAGCCGGAGCGGTCGGCCTGGGTGCTGCTGTTTCTTATCTTGAGTCGATTGGGATGGACGTCATCGAGAAACACGAGCGGGAATTGACCGCCTATGCGCTGGAAAGACTCTCTTCTGTTGCGGATCTTGAGTTGTACGGGCCGCGCGAAGAGCGCGCCGGAGTGTTTGCATTTAACCTTGCGGATATTCATGCCCATGATGTTGCTCAGTTTCTTGACAGCAGAGGGGTCGGTATCCGGGCCGGGCATCACTGCGCCCATCCGTTGACAAGGAAACTCGGCGTGCCGGCTACAGCGAGGGCGAGCCTCTATCTCTATAATGAGATGAAAGATATAGATATACTTGTAGAATCGCTTATTCAATGCGGAGAGTTTTTTAAACATGGCGTTTGACGACCTGTACCAGGAGATCATTCTAGATCATTACAGAAACCCGAGAAATACCGCTGATCTCTCCTATCTATCCGAGGAAAACGCCCATGAAAATCCTTCCTGCGGGGATTCGGTAAAAATACATGCGGTTGTAAAAAATGAAACGATAGAAAAAGTGGAGTTTGACGGTAAAGGCTGTGCCATCAGCGTTGCTTCGGCGTCTATGATGAGTGAATTGCTTACAGGCAAAACCGTAGCCGAAGCGAAAGATATTATCGCGGAGTTTCAGGCTGTTATGAGGGGCGAGGCCGATAGTTCCGCTCTCGATAGATGGGGAGAACTGGCGGCTCTATCAGGCGTTATCGATTTTCCATTACGTGTAAAGTGTGCAACCCTCTCGTGGCATGCTCTTGAAGTCACTTTGGAATAGACGGTTATCGTTTGGATTTTATCGAATCAATTTCAGCAAGTACTTTCCTCAATTCGCTTTCATCGGTTTGACGGGTATCGATTTTTTCCTGTAGTTCTGCAAGAAATCGTTCTTCCATTCTATAGAGATCGGCCTCCAGGCGGCCGGAGCATATCAGCCGGCAAAGGTCGGTGTGGCGGTCTTTGTATTCTAAAAGACGCAGTGCATGCTGGCGGGATAGATACCACCTGACGTCATCGAGCTCGATGTTGTACTCGTCCAATAGCTCTTTGATGTTTACAGGTAGGGAGGCCATCTCCATCCTTTTTTCACCGTTCGTTTTAGCGCTTCAGGGGCCGGCTTTTTTCTCAATTCCTCTATGGCTGAGCTGTTGAGCTCGATCCCAAAACCGGGCTTATCGAGCGGCGATACTTCGCCATGTTCCGGTTTGATAGGATCTACAAAAAGTCTGCGCATAGGAGCAAACCACTCCTGGATATACTCATGGAACAGTCCGTTTGGTACCGCGGCCACAAGCGGAGCGTCTATGTATTCTGTGTGGTGCGGACAGACCGGAAGTCCGTAGGCATCGGCCATCGCCGCTATTTTTATGAACTCGGTAACGCCGCCGCATTTGCCTATGTCCGCCTGCACGATCTCTACCGCTCCCTGCTCAATAAGCTCTTTGAATTCCCATTTTGTAAAGTGATTTTCACCAAGAGCGATTGGAATACTTGTTTCGCGCGCGAGCTTTGCAAGGTTGCCAATTTCATCGGCAAGAATCGGCTCTTCAAGCCAGTATATATCAAACTCCTGCAATTTCTCTGCCATACGTATCGCGGTGTGAAGGCTCCAGCCGTTATTGACATCGAGTGACAGATGAGTATCCGGTCCTATCGCCTCGCGTACAAGTTTGACACGGCGCAGATCTTCAGCGGGATCTCTTTTCCCGATCTTCATCTTCACCATAGAAAATCCGGATTTTACGTAATCAGACATCTCTTTTACGAGTTCTTCTTCGGTATAGTTGAAATTAACTCCGCTCCCGTAGGAAGGGACGGTATCACGATGCCCGCCTAAGAGACGATGGACCGGCTGGTTGAGGATTTTGCCCTTTAGATCCCAAACAGCGATATCTATTGCGCTCAGAGCGATTATGGCGGCGCCTCTGCGGCCTTCCTGAAGCGTTGCCCAATACATTTTCTCCCAGATTCGCTCGTTGTTGAGGGGATCTTCACCGAGTACATATGGTTTTAAAACACCTTCAATAAAGACCCGGTTAAGATCGCTTGCCCCTGCGATGCTTATCCCGGTTATACCTTCATCTGTCTCGAGCTCTACAAATGAGTATCCAAAAACAGTCGGCAGCGTATTAATAGCATCGGTTTGCGGCCTGTACGTTATGTAGACAGGTTCAGAAAGCCTGACATCCGTGATTTTCATTAAAAAACTCCTTTGTAGATGATATGGGGTTTCTAAAGCTGAACTATACTGTATAATGGCTGTGGAAAGCGACCGATGGGAATCGAACCCACATCATCAGCTTGGAAGGCTGAGGTAATAGCCGTTATACGACGGTCGCACAGAATGGTATAGAAATACAGAAAATATCTCGCTCTGTCAAGAAATACTTTTCTCAATGACCGTTGCGAAGTTTTTTTAATAAGTGTACAAAATAGGGAAATCAGCTCCATTCCGGTTACTGGTTGGAGTTCAAAGGAGAAAATAGTGGCAAAATTTAAGGTAGCAGCATCAAAACCGGAAGGACCTTTCGGAAAAATCGTAAACGATTATGATCTCGAACGGGAGGCTCTTGATAAGATAGATGCCGAAGTTGTCTATGTTAACCCGGAAGATAAAAACGGGATGGTAGAAATACTTAAGGAAGTTGACGCGGTGATCGGTATGAGAATCCAATTACCTGCTGAAATACTGAGCGAAATGAAAAATTGTAAAATAGTTTCGGGTATGGCAGTGGGATATGACTATATCGATATTCCTGCGGCAACCAAGGCGGGAATAGTAGTCACAAACGATCCCGACACGTTTATTGAAGAAGTGGCGGATCACACCATGATGCTGCTTCTTGCGTCGTGGCGCCGGGCGGTTACTCAGGACCGAAAGGTGCGTGAAGGCAAATGGGGCGAATGCAGACCCGAATTGAGCCGGTATCCGCGGCTGCGCGGTCTGACACTCGGTTTGATCTCTTTTGGAAACATACCTCGATTGGTTTGTAAAAGAGCAAAGGCATTTGGTTTGAATGTTATCGCCTTTGATCCTTATATCCAGGAACATGTATTTCACGAGTATGATATTGAGCCGGTTGGCAGTCTTATGGAGCTGATGGAGCGTTCAGATTTTGCGTCCTGTCACGTACCCCTTTCGCCGGCGACAAAGGGCATGGTTTCTGAAGAGCATTTCAAGGCTATGAAGGATAGCGGTATTTTTATAAACACCGGTCGCGGCCCGGTAGTGGATGAGCCGGCGCTTATTAAAGCCCTGCAGGAAGGGTGGATTGCCTTTGCAGGACTCGATGTGTTTGAAAAAGAACCGATAAACGAGGACAATCCGCTTCTGAAAATGGACAACGTGATTCTGTCGGCTCATGTTGCTTCCGCTTCGAGCCGTATGATGCCGGAGGCAAGGCGCCGTGTCGGGCGTGAGATAGCTTCGATGCTGATGGGTAGACGGCCGCTTTGTCCGATAAACCCGGAAGTCTTGGGATAGATCCGAGCGAAAAAGCACGGTCTAACAGGTCTGTACGACAGGTTAAGGATGGTAGATATGGGCATACGGGGAGAAGTATATTCTGAGCGGCTTTCAGCCGGGACACGAACATATTTTTTCAATATCAAAGAAAACCGGTCGGGTGACCTCTTTCTAAATCTTGTAGAGAGTAAAAAACACGGCGAGACCGGTTTTGAAAGGCATCAGGTTATCGTCTTTGAAGAGGATATCGAGCTGTTCAAGCAGGAGTTTGATAAGGCCGTCGCATACATAAAGAAAAACAAAGTAAACCCGTCATGACGGGTTTACTTTGAAACTTTTCCGGTGGATTGGGGAAAGACCGATCTCTGAACAAATTGCTCGATGCATTTTTGTCGGGTAGCCTTTGTGGCTTTCAAACCCGTACTCGGGCTCTATCCACGAATAACGAATCATCCAGCGGTCTCGCAGCACTTTTGCGATTATGGAAGCAGCCATAATCGCGGGGATACTGGTGTCTCCTTTGACGACAGCGGTGCAGGGAACGGAAATTGACGGTGTAAACTTCCCGTCCACAACGGCCCTGTCCGCCCGGATATCCAGGGTGCAAAAGGCGCGTTTCATAGCGAGAAGGGTTGCATTGTGAATGTTGAAGGTGTCTATCTCCTCCGGCCAGGACCAGCCTGCCGACCAGTGTGCGTTATTCATGATGTATTTGGCGGCGGATTCCCGTTTTGCCGTTGGGAGTGATTTTGAGTCCGCGAGAAGGCCGGTATCAAATCCTATAGGAAGGATGACCGCGGCGGCGGTGACAGGTCCGGCTAAGGGTCCGCGTCCGGCTTCGTCGATACCGCAGATTTTTTCCATAGGATGATATTACTTGGAAATACTTCGAGTGATCAACGCGAAACGATACGCTTGACCTTAAACGATGCTTGTTGTTCAATATATTATAAGATGCTTAACTGGGAGCGGGCGTGTTTCTCAAAAGTATAGAACTCTTTGGCTTTAAGTCTTTTGCGGACAAATCACATATCGAATTTACAGAAGGTATATCCGCTCTACTCGGTCCAAACGGCTGTGGTAAAAGTAACGTTGTAGACTCCATAAAATGGGTATTAGGGGAGCAATCTACCCGCGCTTTGCGGGCGGAGAAGATGGAGGATGTGATCTTCAACGGTACCGAGGCGAGAAAGCCGCTAAGCGTGGCTGAGGTTACCCTCACGATATCAAATGATTCGGGGTTGCTGTCGATTGATATGCCTGAAATCAGCGTAAAACGCAGGCTCTTTAGATCCGGAGAGAGCGAGTATCTGATAAACAACGTACCGACAAAACTGAAAGATCTGCGTGAAATCTTCTACGATACCGGCGTGGGTAAATCAGCCTATTCAATTATGGAACAGGGCAAAATTGACCAGGTGCTTTCAAACAAGCCGGAAGATAGAAGGTATGTTTTTGAGGAAGCCGCGGGCATAACAAAGTTCAAGATACGGGGTGCCGAAGCGGAACGAAAACTGCAGAGAACCGAGGAGAATATGCGTCAGGTTTCGCATATTCTCGCGGAGGTCAAGCGGTCCCATGACTCGCTCAAGGTGCAGGCGCAAAAGACAAATACCTACCGTGAACTGCGGGAAAAGGTCTATGAAAACGAATTGCAGATAAACCTTCTCAGATTGAGAGGGTTCCTGGAAACTGAAGAAAAGAAGCAGGACTTGCTCGATAGCAAGATAAAAAAACGGGACAAGATAAAAGCTGAGATAGAAAGTATAAACACTAACCTTGAGGATAACCTCGATCAAGTGAACTCAATGGAATCTGACCTTGTTGAAAAACAGAAGTCGCTATACAGGCTCGAGCTTGAAAGCGGCAGCTGTGATAGTCAGGTTCAAATCCAAAAAGAGCGTATAGAAGAATTAAAACGCGCTTTGACAAGCAGGAAAGAGCGGACAAAGGATATTGAAAAATCAATCGCCTCTCTTACCTCTCAGATAGAACAGAAAAGCAGCTCCCTTCTAGATCTAAAAAAGAGGGTGGAAGAAATAGATAGAAACGTCGTTTCGTTTGAGAAAAATATAAACTCCGCTCAAACACGTGTTACTTCAAACGAACAGGCAATTTCAGAAAATCGCAGAAACTCTGACAGGATAGCGGAGCAAGTGGAAACTCTGCAATCGGAACTCGCCGCGTTGTACGACGACATCGTTACTCAGCTCGACACCAGATTAGAAGAAGCGGGTTATTCGTACCAGACAAGAAAAAACCTGGAAGAAACTCTCGATACAACTATAGATGCTCTTTTGATACATCTGCAGGGTAAGTTGAAACTGCTTCAGGATTCTCAGAATATTGAAACCACAGCTGAGAAAGAAAAAGACAAAATGATCCAGTCGTTTATACCGTTTCTTGAGAGCACCGTAGAACATACAAAAGATCTTGAGAAGACATTTGAGGAGTTCAGGGAGCAAGTACCGGCCTTTCTTGATGAATTTCTTGCTCCAGAGGGGATTATTACAAAAAAGCGAGAAATTGACAGGTCAATAACTCAATTGCAGGAGAGATCGGCGGAGCTCAGACGCCAGGCCGATGCGCTTGAGGTCGAGAATAAAAATCTTGCGGGAAAAATTGAGGAGTACCGCAATACGCTCGAGGAGCTTAGGATTACCAGGGCTCGTATGACGTCTCAGGCGCAAAACGTGGAAGAATCAATATCGCTGCTTAATTCACAGCGCGGAGACAGGGAATCGCAGTTATCGGAGAGCAGGAAGGAAATTGAATTAACTGAAAGCAGGATAGCCGGCCTGCATGAAAATATTGAACGTTTAAGTTCTCAGAAACGCAAACTTGGAGAGGAAATAGAAAAAATCGGCTATCAATTGACAAACTTGGAAGAGGGAATCGCTAACCGCAACAAAGAGCTTGTCGAAAAAGAACAGCGCCAGCACAAACAGATGGCAAAGCTGGAAAGTTTGCATGGTGAAATCGAGGGGCTTCAAGTTGATCTGGCTTCTCTCAGGACAGAGGTGAGAAATCTATATGAAAACTTCAGCGAACGTCATTCGAGGGATTTGAGAGATTTTCATGACAGGATGCTTGAAATAAACGAACCAATCGGCAGCTTTAGAGAGAAGTTGTCCCAACTTCGTGAAAAGCTTCGGGATCTTGGGCAGGTCAATCTCATGGCTCCCGAGGAATACGATGAAGTACGCGAGAGGTTCGAGTTCTTGAACGGGCAGCTTGAAGATCTTAAAAAAGCTAGAGAAGATCTCCGTATAGTGACCGAACAGATACGTGTGGAATCTACCGAGCTGTTTTTGGATACCTACGAGAAGATAAAAAAGAACTTTCATCTGATTTTCAGAAGGCTATTCGGAGGAGGAAGAGCGGAAATTTCGCTTATTGAACCAAAGAACGTACTTGAGTCCGGAATCTCGATTCAGGCACAGCCTCCCGGTAAAAACCTGGAGAGTATCGATTTACTCTCAGGTGGAGAAAAATCTCTCACCGCCGTCGCGCTGCTCTTTGCAACCTATATGGTTAAGCCGTCTCCTTTTTGCGTCCTTGATGAAATTGACGCCGCCCTTGACGAGGAAAACGTAGGCAGGTTTGTCAATTTGCTTAGAGAATTTTCGCAAACATCGCAATTCATAATTATCACCCACAATAAAAGAACCGTCGCGGCCGCCGAGACGCTTCTTGGAGTTACGATGCAGGAATCCGGTGTTTCCAAAGCGATATCCGTCAAAGTAGGAGGTAGAGAGACCGCAGAGGTACTCCAATGAGGTTATTCTCAAAGACCGAATTAAAAATCATCGGCTTAAGCGTAGCGGCTGTGACCGTAATTGCCGTTGTTATAACTATCGCGGTAGGAGCATCAAGAAACAGAAGACAACCGGTTGCGCGGGAATCGGCATCCACGCCTGTCGAATTGCCGTATACTACAGATCTTATAATACCCGAAGAGTTTACACTCACAGGAGGGGAGAGATGGTATTTCTCTCGGGAACCGTTGAAAGCCTGGAGCAAAGAGCAGGTCGATATATATTGGGTAGATCCTGCGGAAACAAGTATCGAACTGCTCGAGGGAAAAGCGGACACTATAGTCAAAGAATTTGTAAAAACGCTTCCCTGATCAGCAAGTTGGCTATAGCGGCAATCGTGCTGCTTGGAAACGCATGCGCGATGTTCACGGCTGCTTCAACCAACCAGGGGGGCGCAGAGATAATTGTCCCTGCTGCAATAACGAAAACGATAACACCGGCTGAAACACTTGAAGAGAAACCAGTAGTAACACTGCTGAAGATGCCGGCGGATTCCCGCATACCGGATTCAATTACGTCCTATCCGCTGCCGCTGCCGATAGTCGTGTCAAAAATACTGAAAGCGGAAGAGGAACCGTCACCGCTGCAGAACGAGGTACTCTATGTGAGGGCGCAGTCAGAAGCTTTTCGAGCCGGAGAGATACCGCTTCCGGAGCCGGCTGTCCCCGAAGCGAGGGAAGCGGGGACAGGTGTTCAGTACGCGGCCGCGGATATGCTTGACCAGGACACGGGAGCCGGAGTAAATGAGCTGCGGCATGAAACCGCTTTTCCGGTAGAAACAGCTGAGGATAACGCGTTTTCGGAGGAAAACAGGGTAAACACGAAGGTTGCCGCGGCGGCCGCGATGACAGAAACGGAAGCATCTGATACAACCGCGGCGGAACCTCCGGGTTTGCCTGAGATGTTGCAGACGGCTCTGGAGACGGGAAACACCGCATCAATTGCGGATATAGTGATCTCCGCGGATAAGGGTGAGCCTGTCGCGCTCATTTTTGACGGTCGCGGCTGGATTTACACCCCGTCTGAAACAGGTGACGGCGCAATTACCTTGCTCGCCCGCACTTTTGCATCGGAAGAGACCATTTTTGAGTTTGATGCTTTAGAGGTCGGGGAATATCACCTGCAATTTCAATTTCAGGATAATAAAACAGGTAAACGAGCGGTGGAACGAGTCAATTTGGTTGTCGCGGATGCGGCTCCGGCTATAGATAACTTGATTGAGGCGGAACATGCGGCCGACGAGCCGTCGCCGATATTTCAGCCGCAAAATATAGGACAGGCTCTTGATGACCCACTTGCCGCGGCTGATTTTCTGCCTCAACTGCTAAAGCGCTTTGAGCCGGAGGAGAAAGAGCAACTTGAGCATATTGCGCTGTTGTATAAAAACTCCGGTAGTAATCACGAGTATCTCATGTGTCTAGAGAAATACATAGAGATGTTTCCCAAAAGCGGCGGTAACGATATACGCTACTTTGAGCTAGGCAGGTTGTATGAGTCTGACGAGTTTAGAAACGAAAAGAAAGCGCGCCGATATTACGCTGTTATTATGGAGCTCTACCCGGCAAGCGCATATTATTTCGACGCGGAAGCGCGCGTGCGTTATCTCGATAGGCATTTCTTTGACCTTCGTTGACTTAGCACTCTGAAAACTGTATTAATTTACTACATACTTTCTCCAGGGGAATATAATTGCTTGAACGAATATCCGACAAACTTGCAGGTGTAGTGAGACAGCTGTCGGGGAAAGCTCAAATAACAGAGAAGAATATTCAGGATACGGTCAATGAGATAAAGATCGCTCTGCTTGAAGCCGATGTCAATTTGCGGGTTGTCAGGAGATTTGTTAATCGAACTATTGAGGACGCGCGCGGAGAGGGTGTTCTCAAATCCGTAACCCCGGGTCAGCAGTTTATAAAGATAATCCACGACAGGATGGTTGGGCTGTTAGGCGACTCTCGGCAGGAACTCCAGCTCAAGGGCCCGGATGCACTTTCTACAATTCTCATGATGGGTCTCCAGGGTTCGGGAAAAACGACAACAGCCGTCAAACTTGCGCTTTCCCTAAAAAAAGAGGGCAGAAAGCCGATGCTCGTGGCCGCCGATCTCGTGCGTCCGGCCGCGGTTGAACAGTTAAGAGTTCTTGGTGAGAGCGTTGGGGTCGAAGTATATCTTGAAGAAAACTCAACCCCAAAATCTGTACTCAAAAATGCGCTGAATGTTGCAAAGAAAAATCAATTCAATACGCTCATTATTGATACCGCCGGAAGGCTGCATATCGATGAAAAAATGATGTCGGAGATACGGGAATTACGCGACATATCATCACCATGCGAGAGTCTTCTTGTTGCTGATGCGATGTCGGGTCAGCAGGCTGTAGAGGTTGCGGGAGAGTTTGATAAGACCGTCGGCATTACCGGCGTTATTTTAAGCAAGTTTGATTCGGACGCGCGAGGCGGAGCCGCTCTTTCGCTCAAGTCGGTAATTGGAAAAC
>Ga0272441_10013092_pt1 | contig 11989 bp, 30 predicted proteins | sample SSMProp6N_FD_193582 | JGI IMG/M metagenome (GOLD analysis project Ga0272441, IMG submission 193582) | Marine sediment archaeal communities from Little Sippewissett salt marsh, Falmouth, MA, United States - SSM-Prop-6N | ecosystem: Environmental > Aquatic > Marine > Wetlands > Sediment ...
TTCATTGCAGTGAGTTGGAGGTTTTTCATGAGGATCAATGTTAAGTCTCTTTAATTCTTTTCTAAAGAATTCCTGATGTCTACGCTGGTTTATTTCTGAATTATAATTCATAATATCTCCTTTGATTTATATTGTTTTTGCATTATTTCACTTGCTCTATGGCATTGAGTTATGGTGTAAGGAATCTCATTTTCATCACTATAATGATAAAGGTATTCCACTCTGTTATATATTTTTTAGCTATTCTTTTCATGGTGTCTCCTTGCAAAAACCACATTCGTCATCACACATTGGACAACCTGTTATTTCTTCTGTATGGGGTGCTTTACAATTATGCATGAAAGTTGTTTTAGGCATCCCACAGTCACAGAAAAATCTGTCATATACGTCACAGGCGGCTTCAATATTTTCGGGATCTTCATTTTCAAAGTCTGCTTCTAAGTCAGGTGATAACATACTTCCTCCTTTAAAACGAAAACAAAATTTTAGAGACCACAAAAAGGATACTCACACATTATTTCATATTCATCATAATAAGCATAAGCTGGTCTTGCAACAAAGACGTGAAGTTCTTCCACGTCTTCTATCATTCCGCAGTTATTGCATTGAGTACACTTACTGTAATCTTCCGGTATTATCACTTTATCTGTGTCTATAAGTTTATCGTTTGTTTTACAGTAAATCATACTCTTCAGCTTGAACGTCTAATCCAATAATATCTGTTAAGACAGGTGCATTTTTTAAAATGTCCAATGCAGGGCTTGATAAATCTTTGGGAGTATAAACTTCCATTTTTCCAAGACATTCTTTTATTATCTGTATGTCTTCTTTTTTTAATATTAAAAAATCCTGCATTTTTTTCTCCTATCCTTATATTTTAATTTAAATTATACCATATTTGGATCAATAAAGCAATATAAATAATTAATTTGGATCATAATCTTCTGGTTCATGATCTTCCAGAACCTTGGTATTTATACTATCTAAACTACCAGAGAAAATATCAGATAAATCCAAGCTATCTTCGTTTTCAACTTTGATTTCCTTTATATCAACTTCAGGATCATCACCTGGATCTGTTTTTGATGCTGGACATCCTTCATAATAAGTATAATAAACTTCAATATCGTGAAATTCACCATTATTATCTTTGACGTCTGTTAGTACTTGTTTAAAAACCTTTTTTCTTTGCAGTCTCTTAAATTGATTAAGTTTACTAAGCATCTTTCTCCTATGTTTTACAGGGTTTTATTTAAAAAGGTAAGTCTTCTTCGGGATTTTTTACTTTAGAATCAGGAGATATTTCGGGGTAATTATAATCCATAAGATTACGAACTTCTTCGTTTAATTCGGCAATTTCAGTTAAATCCATCGTTGCTATTTCATTAACATGAATATAATTATTTCCGCTCATTTTATTTCCTTTTTTTGCTTCAAGTTCCATTACTCTAATTATACCAAATAAGGATCAATAAGTCCACATCTTTAGATAAAAATCACAAAAATATCATTATTTTATTAAAATAATGCAAAATGGCTTGATAATTAAAGCATAATTTGGTATAATTAGATTAAACCAAGGGAATATTTGAAAAAAGGGGAAAAATGAGCTACACCAAAGATTTCTTAGAAGAAACTTCTGAAAAAATGGGATATCAGGGAAGAATCACAAAAAAGGTCATGGAAGAAGCTAGAGATAAATACGGAAAAGAGGAATCTTCTCCTGAATTATTAATTGATGAAAAAAACAGAGTTTTAAGCACAAAATTCTTTAGTGCAGGAAAAGCGATTTTCACAGTATATAATTCTTCCGGCAAGCACTACACTTTTAAAATCAATCATAAAAAGGCTGATCCAACTAAGGATGAATGGCAAGATAAAATGCCTTTTTATATCTATATTCTTACTGGACAAGATAACGAAAACTCCTATACCTATATGGGAGTTTATAATTCAAAGAAAAATACTGTATACACAACTCCAGCATCTAAATATAACAAGGATTCAGATCCTATTAAAGTTGTAAACTGGGGAATGAGAATGGTCAAAGAGGGAGATTGGAATAATCCTAATGTAAGAGGATATGGTGTTAAATCAAAAGGGAGATGTGCAAGATGCGGACGTCCATTAACAACTCCTGAATCAATAAAAATTGGAATCGGACCTGATTGTCTTAAAAACATGGCATACTAAATGAATCTTAAAGAAAATATAATTGAAAAGCTTTCTGATATTGAGCAGTGGGAATCAAACAGTTGGAAAAAGAAAGCATATAAAACAGCTATAAATGTTTTATCTGGATATGACAAAATAACAAAAGATAATCTTTCAGATTTTGATCCAGGAAAGATTTCTGGAATAGGAACTGGAATATCATCAAAAATAAACGAAATTGCAAAAACCGGAACTTGTAAAAAGTGGGATGAGTTAAGTAAAACGAATAAAAAGATTGATAAAAATATCAAAGTAAAAAAATCTGGAAATATTAAAAAAATAACTTGGAAAAAGGCATTAAAAAATGTTGAACCAGTTATCGAAAAACTAAAACCATACTGTAAAAAGATATCAGTAGCAGGATCTTTAAGAAGAAAAAAACCTATGATTGCAGATGCTGATATTTTATTATGGCCAAAAAGCAAAAGATCATGGAATGAAATAAAAATATTATTTTCCTCTATTACAAAAAGAATAGATGCCGAAGGTGATATTAAAATGTCAGGTATATTAAAAAACGGGTTTCAAATAGATCTTAATAGATGTGAAGGATCTTGGGGATCTCAGTTATTACATTTTACTGGGAGCTTAGAGCATAATATTATGCTGAGAAAAATAGCAAATAAAAAGGGATGGAGCCTGAGCCAGTATGGTATAAAAAAGAATGGAAAAACAGAGAAGTTTTCTAATGAAAAGCAAGTATTTAAAATATTAAATGTTCCTTTTGTTTCTCCAGAAAAGAGATAAATAGGTTGAATTAATGATCATAATTTGGTATAATTAAATAAAGGAAACCCTAAAAGAAAGAGGTAAAAAAATGGAAAAGAAAAAAGGAAAAGGAAACAACGGATTGGATTTTGATTCAATGCTTTCAAGTAACACAAAAGCAAAAGCAGACAAGCCCAAAAAGAACGAAATGCCTGTTCTTAATGGTTTGTCAGATGACATGAAATCCAGAATTGAAAGATATCTGGAAGCAAAAAAGGAAAAGAAAAACGCTGAAGCTGACATGAAAACTGAAGAACCAGCAATTATTGAGTTTGCCAGAAAAGCTCAAGATAAGAATGCCTTTGCCGGAAACTACAATGGAAGTTATAATATTGGTGGTTTGGTTAAATTTGTAACTCAGGATCGTTTTTCATGTCCTCAAGACGAAGACGTTCAGAAGGAAGTTAAAAAGGTTCTTGGAAAATATTATGAAGAAATCATAGAAACAGAAGTTTCTGTATCCTTGAAACCTGAAGTTTTCACAAATAAAAAACTTAAAGAGGAATTGGTCAAAATTATAGGATCAAGATTCTCAGAATTCTTTGTTACCGAAACTAAAATTTCCGTCAAGGAAGGTTTTGCACAAGAGCAGTATAAGATAGCAGGATCGCAGAAAAAGCTCGATGATATAAGAGCACTGCTTCCCCAATACAAACCATCAATTAGGTAACAGAAATAACATGATTTATTTCTATCCCAATAGACCTATATTACTAGCTCCCGATCATGAAAAGGTCGGGAGCCTTAGTAAAAATCCAAACTGGATCGCTGAGAAAAAATGGAACGGTGACCGTCTAGTTCTTTTGTATGATGGTAAATTTCTTTTTTGTAATAGAAATAAATCTGAATTTAAAAGATATACTCCAACAAGAGAAGTTTTGGAAGAACTTAAATCTTTAGATTTGCCAAAAAACACACAGCTTGACGGAGAACTTGTTCATAATAAAACAAAGGATATCAAGCACCAACTTAAAATATATGATATTTACACTTATGATAATGAAAAAGTAAGACTCCCTTTATTAAGAAGAAAGAGACTACTTAAAAGAATTTTTTCAAACAAACAATTTATACACCTCGAAAGAGTAAAGCATTATAAAAGTAATTTTTATAAAGTTTTTTTAAAACTAACAAAACATGACTCTGCCATTGAAGGATTAGTTATGAAAGACCTAACCGGAATGATAACTTGGAATCCTATGAAATCAGTTGATGTCGCTTGGCAGATTAAAATAAGGAAAGAAAGTAAGAACTACAAGTTCTAAGGATACTAAGGAGACGATATGATCGGATACATCACAGCAGAAGAGTTTGGTAAAAGAATGAAACCACCTGTAAACAGAAGAAGAGTTATTACTCTTATTAACCAAGGAAGAATAGAAGGAGCTTACAAGGTAACCAAAAATACAGGAATGTGGCTAATACCAGAAGATGCTCCTATGCCTGAAAGACTTCCAACAGGAAGAAACTGGGACAGTGATGTTAACTATCATAAAAACCATTGTTGTAAAACTCATGGTTGTGTAAAGGACAATAAAGAATGTCCAGTTGTGACAGGAAAAGAAAAACAAAATAACCCATGTCCTGAATGCAGTAAATAATGGAGTAATCTATGAAAATTGATGATATGATTAATAATCTTAAAGCAATCAAAAGGAATCATGGAAACTTAAACACAAATGTGAAAGAAATTGAGATTATAAAGGTTAAATTAAATGGATGGTCAGGGAATTCTATTAAAATAGTTGATTTTAAAAACGGAGAATAATATGTGTATATGTTATTACTGTGAAGAGGAATTTTCAACAAAGGAATCCATTAGAGTTTGCTGAACTTCTCGATACATTCTTAAAATTAAAGGATTTTTCAACAAAGGAATCCATTAGAGTTTGCTGAACTTCTCGATACATTCTTAAAATTAAAGGATAAAAATTATTATGAATGAATTAAATAAGGAATTTAAAGTAAAAGTAACAACATATCTTACAATTAAAGCTGTTGAAAATATTGATCTTGAATCTGTTATGGTTGATATGGATTACCATTTTACTTCTCAAACCAAAGATGCTAAAGTAACAAAAAGCGAAATAATAAAATGGAATAAAGATTTATGAAAGAAGATGATAAAATAACATATTTTTGTTTTGCAGAAATAAATAGGAATCTAAAACCTACTGGAAAACAGAGAACAATCAAAGCTCCTACTAAACAATGGGCTTCTAATCACCTTGCTAAAATATTAGATGGGAAAAGACAATCAGATAACACTATAACAATGCCAAGAGGAAAAAAATGGATTCCCTTAGCAAAAATGGAAAAAAAACATGTGTACAAAAGAAGAATTAATAATTGAAGCATCAGAGAGGATTGCTAACCTCGATGATTGCGCTATCGAAGTTGCTGAAGAATTAGGTCAGGATATAAATGACGTTATGAATCAGAAATGGTTTACTGAAGCTGTAGCAAAACATATAGCAAACGAAGATGAAAAATGGAATCATTTAAAGGATAGTTTTTAAAAGGAAGAATAATAAATGTCAAGTATAAATAAAAAAATAAAAAATGGCGATAAGGATCTTAATTTCTATCTAGTAGAACTTTTTAAAGGTGCTACAATTGAATATGCAGGAGTGTCTGGAAAAGTAATCATAGTATATAAAAGAAAAAATATTTCTTATGACTTTGTAAGCCATGATCTACTTCATTATCTAAAAGATAATGATATTGTAGAACACTATGATACATCCAGACATCTCATTCTTCATGGTAGAGTTGATTACTACAAAGTGAAAGATAATCTTAAAATTATTTTTGATGCTGTTGTTAACAACTATAACCAAGATATAGATGTAAAAAATGAAATAGCTTCAAAAAAAGGATGAATCTGGATGGGATTTAAAGACATAGGTGTTCCTCATTGGAAAGATGGAGATAATATACATTATCCAGATTATTGGGAAGTAAAAAATAATGAACTTGTAAAAAGAGATTAAAATAATGGATAAGACTTTTATTGAATCACTAAAGCAACCTTGCAAAAACCGTGGAGTATATTTTGGAGGAGCAACTTTGGATGGTGTTCTTCTAGATGGACAGGAATTTACAACAATGAAGGAAGCAGAAGATTATCTTGAATCCAAACCCAGAGTAGATTTAAACGAAATTGATGAAAAAGCAAAGGAGCTTGTTGATCTTAAAGAATGTATATCAATGGCAGAAGCTAGGAGAGTAATTGTTAGTGGACTATATGATAAATTAAAGGAAAGAGCTTTAAAAAGAAAAAACCAAACAAAAGAATAAAAATAATATGGAATCATTTTTAACAAAAACACACTTCGAAAAATTCAGAGATGTTATAATAAATAACTTTGGTGTTGATTATTATAAAATAATTGGAGAACAAGAAATATTAAAAAAGCATAAATTTGTAGGAGATAACGTTTTACTAGAAACATTCAAAAAAATAACAGGTTATGTTAATGAAGATGATGCTATGATGAGATCTATTCTTTCATCTACATATCATTTTTATAAAGATCCAAAAATATATGAGTTTGAAAAATCTCTTACTGAAATGCTTTTAAAAACGTCACTCAAAAAGCTAGATGTTGATTTTGTAAGATCTCCCTATGATACTATATATGTAACTATACCAAAAAGTGAAAATCTTACCATACCAAATGAACAAACTGGTTTACATAGAGTTGAGGCTGTTTACATAACAGCAATAAGATCAGAAGAATTAAGTGATGTAACAGTATTAGAATATAAAGTTCCAGAAAACTACAAATTAATGATAAGGTATTTATTTGTTGGAGAAAGTAAAAAAGACTCTCCTCTAGGAGATTATGATGATGCACTTTATTATAACACTATGATATTAGGAGAAGGAGATATTTTTGAACAAATGAATCTCGATTTAGAACGGAAAGAATCTGCAAAAGGTTATATTGATTTATTAGATAAAAAGAGATTGAATAAATATCATTCTTTTATAGTAAATCTATTACTGTATATAACGTCATCACAAGCCAGAATAGAGATTTTTAAAACAAAACATTTGGATTATAAAGGTAAGAAACCAAAGAAAATAAAAAGAGCAGAAAAACAAAATAACAAACTATCAAAACTATCTGAATTTTATAAAGTTGGATGCAAAACACTTTCAACAAATGAAAGTGGAGAAACATTAATTGACGGTAAAAAAATAACAACACAATATAAGGTTAGTCCACATTGGCATTTGTATTGGACAGGCAAAGGAAGGAAAACACCAAAATTAAAATGGATTGTTGAATATACTAAGGGTAAAGATTTCGCAGAAGCTATAACTAATAAAACTACAAAAGTAAAATAGATGAAAACGTTAGCACACTCAGGACTTGCTTTATATATAAGAACAGGTAGTCTAATGGAACCTGATATCTTTGGATTATATAAACCCGAACAAGTAAAAAAATGTTTAATAAAAAGAAAATGTTTAAAGAGAGAGGATATAATAGGATCAGCAACATCCTTATTTAATGATAGCTTAGAGGAACAAGAACAATGAGATGGGAAGCAGATTTAAAATTTGAAAATAATGTAAAACAAAGATAATAATATTGATTTATTGATCATAATATGGTATATTTAAGAGTGGGAGAATAAAAAATGTATGGCGATGATATGAAATATATTATTTTCAAGGAAGGAGAACATGGAAAAGAATTTCCAATCATATTTCCATTAATATTTAAGCATGATCAAATAGCAAAAAGGTTTGTATCATCTCATAACAAAATACATATAGTTTCAGCTGGTTTTGTTTCTCATTTATTAAAATGTTCAGAAGAATCAAATACATTAGATACAAGCAGTAGAAAGGAAGAAGATACTGATTTAATAAGAGACTTTTTTGGAATGGCATCTGATATGGATCTTAAAATAACATGGAAAACACAGACTCAAGGAAAAGGATAAATAAAAAATACCGTAATAACACAATAACATGGGAGTAAAGGTATGAAAAAAAGACAAGAGAAAAAAGAGGCAAAGAAAACCAAAAAGTACTATATCAACGAAGGTATAAAACTTACTCCAAATCTTGCTGCTCAATGGTTAGAAAAAACACTAGGAAACAGATCTATTAACCAAGCTAAGGTAGACGACTACGCTGAATCCATGAAAATGGGAAAGTGGCATCGCAATGGTGCAACTATGGCTTGGGATTGGGATGGTAATTTTCGTGACGGTCATCATAGATGTTGGGCTGTAGTAGAATCAAATGTAACTATAGTTGTTGATGTTGCTTATAACATTAATCCTAATGCAACAAGAACAATTGATACAGGATTAAGAAGAACCAACAAAGACACTATAGTAATGGAAGAACGTATTTTATATAAGGATAAAGATTTAAAAATCAAAAACGCTGGTGTTATAGCTGCTTCTTTGAGATTTATTGAAGCTCATTTTAATGGAGAAAATATATATATTCATATAAAACTTAAAAACGATAAATGTCATCAGCTTTACAGAGAAAACCCAGAAATTATTGATAGTGCTTCGTTTGTATGTCGAACAGGAGTTCTTTGTAGCAAAACAATATGCTGTGCCTTACATTACATATTTTCAAGAGTTAAATCAGATAAAGAACTTGTAGATGATTTCTTTAATAGATTTATAACAGGAACTGAATTAGAAGAAGGATCTCCTATTCTCGCATTGCGTAAAAAATTCATTCTCACAAAACAAGATTCTAGAGCAGAGATGTCAAAGAAGTTTACTTTGGCCTGTATTATAAGAGCCTGGGAAGCTTTTAAAAATGGGAAAACCTTAAAATCAATAATATACAATCCAGATAAACTTCCAAAAATAACTAAAAGAAAAAGAAAATAACAAAAGAGACGGAGCCTCTATTACTTAAAAGGAGGTTTCACATGAAACTAAAAACCAATAAGGCAAAGGCTTTGTACGCAAAGCATCCAGAATTAAGAATGAACTGTGGGTTGATGTATAAATATTACAGTAGCCTACAGACATTTCTCAAGCCTGTTTGTGTAAACGATCATGGTCATTGGGATAACAACTCTAAGAGAAACTTAAAGCGAAAGCTAAAAGATCTCTGGGATAAATGGAATATGATTAATGCCTGTGATTGTTCAGGACGTTCACCATATTCAAACTTTAACGCCTATATCTCTATGATGTGGGAAGAAGTTGATAAAGGGAATATGATGATGTTTAATAATGCATTGTCTAATGTTCCTACCATTTAAAACCTAATATAAACCTTAGAGGCTCTGTCTTCTTTAACAAGGGAAAAGATGAAAACAAAAAAATTAAAAAATTGTGATTCACATATTTATCTTTATGCAAAAGGACATTATCTTAAAAGTGATTTATGGGAAGATCTTAGAAAAATCATGAGTTTAAGATCTATGGGAACACCAGATAATAAAGTAACAATATCTGATATACTTCTTGTTCTTTTGAGCATTACATATAAGTATATTGATAGTAAACATAGATTTTTAGATTTTGTTAATGACTTATCTCCATCAAACTGCTGGAAGGTAGGTTACATTTTTAAAAATGAAAAATATTCTTATGAGAAAGCACTTGCTTATAAGTGTCTATCAATATTAAGAAACTTAGAAGTTTCTAGGATTGAGAACGGACTTGATAAACCAAACGAAGATCTTTTACATCTTAGTAAAAATGCTGAAGAGGGAGATTTTAAAGAGGTGGATTAAATAGAAATTAAAACAAACGCATAACAAGCAAATATAAATCCAACTGATATTATAATAACTGCTTCAGAAATATTAACAATATTATTATTTATTATTATTTCTTTTTGTTCAAAAACTCTTATCTTTTCCATATTACCTCATTATGAACAATAGGAATAACCACAATCTTTACAATTAATACCTCCATCAACTACAATAAGTTCTCCTTTGCATTCAGGACATTCAATTTTTCCATCTTCTTTAAAAGGTTTTACTTCAAAACCTATCATTGATTTTTTACTTTGCAATGCTTCTGATAAATCAGTATAAACCAATGCATTTTTAAAATCATCTTTATAACTCAACAAATAAATAACCATTTTTTTCCTTTATTTGTTTATAATTTTACAGTGTTTTTAAATAATCTTTTTCCCTTGTTTTTAAACTTTTTACTGTAAAACGTTATAAAGAAAAAAAGAATTAAAAATGAACGAAGAATCTAAAAAGAAAATAAGGGAAGCAGTAGAATTATTAGGTAATCCTCAAGAAAAAGATTTTGAAACTTATTGTAAAAAATTAAAAACAAATTTTAAAAAATTAATAAGGAATTTTCATTCTGATAAAGTTGAAAAAGATGATGCTAAGGAAGAGATGGCTAGAAAAATAATAGAAGCTAATTCCACAATATCTAATTCATTAAAAAACGAAAATCTTTTAAAATTCTTTTTAAATATTGATAGTTTAGATGAAAACTTAAGAGAAAAAACTAAGAATACATATTACTCAGCATATCATTGGGAAGAAGGTTTAAGTGATGAACTATTTTCACTTACAAATAAACTCAAAAATATGGTAGGTTCTATGAAGTCACTTTTGATGAGTTTACCTTCTGGAACACAGACATTATATTATAAGGGATTAAAATTTAAAGTTACTACAAGACTTGTTGGTAATCCAAGATATAAAAACCTTGAGCCTGATCATGTTTGGCAAATACATAGAGAATCTATTGAAAAAATAAACGAAATAGAATCAGGAAAAGATCCATTACAGTTAATATTTGAATAAAGGAAATTTTAATGAAAGATAAAAAAATAGATCCTATGTGTCCTCAATGTAGTAACGAGGATATTGAAAGTACTTGTATGGCATCTCTTGATGTCCGATGAACCTATTTCAGCATATTAAATTCTAAGTAAAGGAGAATAAAATGTACGAAATACAAAACGCAGTTCATAATTTTGTTCAGGAATTACATTCAAAATTACCAAAATTTAAAGAAGGGACTTTTACATACAGTTGTTGTGGTATTCCTTATGAAGGAGAATTAGATTTTAATGGATATTCTAATTCAAAATATAAAAAATGTACAAAATGTATACAATCCTTAACTATAGTTTTTGAATGGTATCAGGATTTTGAAGCAAACTGGGGAATACCTTTTAACAAACAAACTAAATATGTTAAGTATAAAAAAGATGATATTAGAGGCATAAGGTGGGTACAAGAGAAATACTGGAATGATCCTTATGATAGGAGATTACCTACTGAGTTTGAAAATACTGAAGAATTATTTGTTTGGGCTTATCAAAAAAAGTTTAAAGTAAATGAAGAATATAGACTTTCAAAAATTAATTGGAAAGAACAAAGTGAATATGAAACAATTATAAATATAATGGAAGCTATAGATCTTAATAACAATTATGCACAAGATGATTGGTGGGAAAGAAGAGGATTTGGAGAACAAGAAATGGATTGGTTGGAACTTAATGGTTTCCTGAAAGAGTTCACTAGATTAAATACATACATAAATATTAACTTTAGAAAAATAGCTATGGAAAACATTAATATGTTAGCTGAGAAAATGCACATGGCTGGAATTCAAATGATTTAAACATGATAAAAGACATACATATTAAAAAGGCTTCAAAGTATTTTAATATACCAGAAGAAAAGGTTACAGATAAACAAAGAAAGATCGGTAAAATTCTTAATTTTGGTGAACTATATGGGTTTAAAGGAAAGATAACTGATCTTAATACTTTAAGAGAGGAACAATGAAATACTCAGCTATAGAAAGAGCTTTAGGAATACCTCAGAATACTTTAGAAAAAGATAAATCAGCATCTGGGAAAGCATTAAAAAAAATAATTAATACTTTCCCTTGGATAGTAGATGTTGCTGATAAAAAGTACGATAAAAAAGAAGCAAAAAGAATTATGATGAAAAACGCAGTAGATAAAATAGTAGATCAATCATAAAGGAAAGATGCACGGAAGATCAAAAAGAAG
>Ga0272441_10013093_pt1 | contig 11989 bp, 5 predicted proteins | sample SSMProp6N_FD_193582 | JGI IMG/M metagenome (GOLD analysis project Ga0272441, IMG submission 193582) | Marine sediment archaeal communities from Little Sippewissett salt marsh, Falmouth, MA, United States - SSM-Prop-6N | ecosystem: Environmental > Aquatic > Marine > Wetlands > Sediment ...
TAAACGACTATCAATGCCCAACGTCACTTTGTCATTCCGGCCCCCGAGCCGGAATCCATTAGTTGGAAGGTGTCGGGGAATAGATACCGGACCAAGCCCGGAATGACAGGTAAGCGAGCCCGGAATGACAGAGAAACGAGCCCGGAATGACGGCACGAGCGAAAATTTTTACGTCGCCGGCCACGAATCTGTCGATGCGGGACGCATATACGCGGGTGCGAACTCGAAAAAAAATTTTCCTGTTGTGGCATTCTCGATATGCGCTTATGTTACTCCTGCCGCGATACCGTTTGAGGGATCGATTCTTCTCGGCAAATTCATATGAGGTGAAAAAATGAGAATAGGCGAAAAAATTATTAATCTGGAGACGTGCGACTCGACCAATCAGGTTGCGCTGTCGGAGGAAATGCAGTATGAACCGAACGGAACGGTGATCATATCCGATATCCAGACAGCGGGAAAAGGCAGACAGAACCGCATCTGGCAATCGCCGCCCGGGGGTTTGTATCTCTCGATCATCCTGGACGCGGACAGGCAACTGAACGAATACAATAAGTTCGCAATCATGACGGCATTGGCTGTGCGCGAGACTCTCGGTAAATTCGCCCCGGATTCCGATTTTCGCGTTAAATGGCCGAACGACGTCTTTTATTTCGACCGTAAGCTCAGCGGGATTCTCGTTCAGGCGAAGACGAGAGGCGAAATTTCACGCGTTGCGGTCGGAGTTGGCGTGAATCTGAATATCGATTGGTCGCAGTATCCAGAGCACGAATCTACAGCGGTTTCGATGACCCGGGTCGTCGGTCGCGAAACTGACATACCCCGGTTTCTGAACCTGTTGCTAACGGAGATCGACACGAGTTACGAGGTTTTCATGGCCGGCGAATTCGAGAAACTCATTCCGCGAATCAACTCGGTTCTCTACAGCAAGGGCAGGGAAACGGAAATTAACATTTCCGGCGAGGTCCGAAAATACCTTGTGCTCGGAGTCAATCCCGATGGCACTCTCCATGTGCAAAGTCCCGAAACCGGTTTCTTAGACCTTAATATCGGCGAGATAAGCTGATTCCCACGCTTTCGCAATCTACCTTTTTTTTTCCAATCTTAAGAATTTTCTTACCTAATAATAAAAAAAGGACTTGCCTTATTATTGTTAATGCTGTAAATTACGCACACTATGTTTTGAATCTATAACTAATTCGCAGTTGGAAGGTTATCGAACAATCGCTAATGTTAAGTTTTACACAACTCACATTTTGTCATTTTAAAACCGAACAAAACGGAAGTAATTCCATTTCCAGGGGGTAAAACCATGGGTAAGTTCAAGGTCTTTTTAGCGCTGACGGTCATATTTGTTACGGCGGCTCTCGCCGTAATACCGAATACGCTCCAATATCAGGGCAAATTAACAACGCCCGACGGTGTTGGTATCAACGATACACTGCCGATGATATTCAGGATCTACACGACCTCTTTCGGAGGAAGCACCATCTGGCAGGAAACGCATTCGAGCGTGATAGTCCACAAGGGCTTATTCGACGTTACGCTTGGCGAGACTATGCCGGTATCGCTGCCTTTCGATGTCCAGTATTGGCTGGAAATCGTGGTGGATGGTTCCGCTCTCGAGCCGAGAGTAAAACTTACAGCGTCGCCTTACGCGATGCGCGCTAAATACGCCGAGACAACCGGTCCGGTGACAGTCCCGTGGGGTTCTGTTACAGGTAAACCGGCGGGTTTCGCGGATGATATCGACAACGTTAACGACGCCGACCATTCGGCATTTAACGAGTGCGTGCTTTGGTTTGAGTTCGACGATATTACCGACAGTCTTTGGATTTTTGACGGCGCATTCCCAATGGCCGCTTATATCCCGAATGGACCTTTCGGATTCGATACGCTTTATACGACCGATAGTCTCCCGAGCGATACTATGCTGGTGTTGGCGAATTTCAGGATTCACGGCGAGTTAATTGCTGATTCTATTCAAGCTATCGGCGATTTCGTCAATATTGACGACTCACTAATAGTCCATGGTTCGCAGTGGATCGACGAAGATCTACATGTAACTCACGACTTGTATGTCGGCGGTAATCTTTATTTTAGCGATAGCCTTTTCGTAAATAGTATTGGAGTCGATACGATATGGAGCGAGGAGCACGATGTTGCCGATACCGTCGTTCACATGTCGCAGCTTAAAGTCTATGGCGAACTTATAGCTGATTCGATTCAGGCCGAAGCAGACACAATCTGGTTGGACGATAACATTTTCGTAGAAGGCAACGCGATAATAACCGACTCTGTCGGTATCGGCACCGATGCCCCGATAGCGAGACTTCATGTCGAAGACGAAGCCACGAGTTGGGGCGAAGCTGTCGGATACTTCGAGAATACATATACCGGGTCGGGCGACGGAGCCGGTATTTACGCCGTAAGCGTCCCGGTGGACTACTATGGAATTGGTGTTGTCGGCGAAGGTGGCTATATCGGTGTCGAGGGCGATGTTTATCCCACCGGCAGCGACTATTACTACGGCGTCTATGGTTACGTCGAAGGTAGCGACGGAGAAAATTTCGGTCTCTATGGCGATGCTACCGGCGATGGAATTAACTATGGCGTATATGGTGGAGCCTACGATTACGGTTCCGGAATGAGCTATAACTACGGTGGTTACTTCGACGCTTATAACGGCGACGAGAACTACGGTCTTTACGCTGAAGCTTCTGGCGGCTCAATTAATTGGGCCGGTTATTTCGGCGACGGCGATGTCAACGTAGATAACGATATTTATCTAAATAGCGGCTTAAACGACGGCGTCGATTTCGGCGCGCACGACCAGTATCTTCGCTCCGACGGCTCCGACGTTTTCTGGGATTTCCTATACGGCGATTTAATTAGAGTCGATACGCTGCGCACTCTCAGTGCAAGTGATTCCGACACTATTTGGACGATGGCGCAACTCTACGTCAATGGAGAATTGATTGTCGATTCGATACAAGCGGTTGGCGATTCGATCGAGATTGACGATAATCTTATCGTCCACGGATCGACGGTCGTCGATGACGATCTTATCGTTTATGACGATGCGATGATCGCTGAAAGCCTTATGGTCGGAATGGACGCTTATGTCGGCCAGACGGTTACGGTCGGCACCGACCTTTTCGTTATGCATAATGCTTACGTCAACGACACTATATTCGCCAATGTCATAACGGCGGATAGTATTACTACGAATTATCTCTTATCGACGGATGTCGATATTCTGGAAAGCCTTTATGTCGCCGGTCCGGCGAATTTCGACAGCACGGTTTACATCGACGACGACACTCTATACGTCGAAGGCCCGGCGCAGTTCGATAGCATGGTGGTAATCACCCCGGGACATCAACTCTGGGTGGATAAAATTTACGGCACGGTCGCGGGTTCTTTATTTGTCGATACGGTCCTGGTTACGCCAGAAGTGGCGTTGGATTCTATCGAAGCCTGGAATGGAAATTCGATTATTGTTAAGGATAGCACTTATTTCCGTGAATATGTTCATATCGAAGAAGATCTTGAGGTCGAAGGGGACGGGTATTTCAACGATGATGTTTTTATAGAGGAGAACCTCGAAGTTGGATTGGATGCGTATATCATGGGCGAGCTGGAAGTCGACCTTGACGCCTATTTCCACGATAATCTAACTAACGACGATACGATTTTCGCAAACGTAATCACGGCGGATAGTATCACGGCGAATTACTTGCTTGCAACTGATGTCGATGTTATGGAAAGCCTATATGTCGATGGCCCCGCGAATTTCGACAGCACGGTTTATATCGACGATGACACTCTCTACGTCGATGGACCCGCAGAGTTTGACAGCATGGTAGTGATTACACCCGGTCATCAACTCTGGGTCGATAAGATTTACGGCACGGTCGCCGGTTCCTTATTCGTCGATACGGTTTTGGTTACGCCTGAAGTAGCGCTGGATTCTATCGAGTCCTGGAATAACACCTCGATAGTAATCAAGGACACGACTTACTTCCGCGAGTATGTTAACATCCAGGAGGATCTCGAGGTCGACGGCGACGGGCTGTTCAATCAGGATGTCTGGATTGGCGATAGCCTTATGGTCGTTGGAAATACCTATCTCCAGAGTGAGTTGGAAGTCGATGGCGACGCCTATTTCCACGACAACCTAACAAACGACGATACGATTTTCGCCAATGTAATTACGGCCGATAGTATCACCGCGAACTATCTCCTCGCCACGGATGTCGATGTCCTGGAAAGCCTCTATGTCGACGGCCCGGCGAATTTCGACAGCACGGTCGTTATCGGCGACGATACGCTTTACGTCGATGGTCCCGCGCAGTTCGATAGCATGGTTGTAATAACCCCCGGTCATCAGCTTTGGGTGGATAAAATTTACGGCACGGTCGCGGGAACTCTCTTCGTGGATACCGTTCTCGCAACGCCCGAAGTTGCGCTCGATTCGCTGGAAGCCTGGAACGGCACATCGATAGTAGTGAAAGATACGACTTATTTCCGCGAATATGTGAACGTTGCCGAAGATCTCGAAGTCGACGGCGACGGCCTGTTCAATCAGGACGTCTGGATTGGCGATAGCCTTATGGTTGGCGGGAATACCTACTTAGCCGGCGAGTTAGAGGTTGACCTGGACGCGTATTTCCATGACAACCTTACTAACGACGACACGATTTTCGCGAACGTAATAACAGCGGATAGCATTACCGCGAATTACTTGCTCGCGACAGATGTCGATGTCCTGGAAAGCCTCTATGTCGATGGCCCGGCGAATTTCGACAGCACGGTAGTTATCGGTGACGATACTCTATACGTCGATGGCCCTGCGGAGTTCGACAGCTCGGTCGTTATCACTTCCGGCCATGAACTCTGGGTGGACAAAATCTATGGCACGGTTGCGGGAACGCTCTTTGTCGATACCGTTCTCGCTGTTCCGGAGGTCGCGCTCGATTCGATCGAGGCCTGGACCGGCGATCATATCTTAATCAAGGATTCCCTATATATCGATGCCGACATGACGGTTACCGGCGACGTCGATATTCTCCAGAATCTCGATGTAACCGGCGATATCTGGGGCGACGATGTATATATCGCCGATAGCTTAGTAGTTATGGGTAACGCATATATAGACGACAATCTTGAAATCGACCATGATTTAATTGTCAATGACGACGCGTTTATCGATGATTCTCTAACTGTAAACGGCAACGCATGGTTCGATAATGACGTTGTCATTGATGACGATCTTATCGTTAACGATAGCTTAACAGTCTATGGCGATGGAGTTTTCCACGCCGATGTAGAAGTCGGCGATTCCTTGTTTGTCAACGAGTATATCAGCGTTTTAGGCGACCTGTGGGTTGGCGATAATTGCGATATAATGGATTCACTAATGATCTGGGGTCCGATAATCCTCGCTGGTGGTCAACCGCTATGGGCCGATACTATATATACAAGTAGAATTCACGGCACTAAAGCCGGATCGCTCTTTGTAGATACTGTGCTTGTAGTTCCGGAAATCGCTCTCGACTCAATAGAGGCGTGGAACGGCACATCCGTATTAATCAAGGACGATATTATCGTTGATGGTAATATTACGGTAGATAACGGCAACCGCTACTACGGCTACGATGCGACTGGTGTCGATAGCTACTGGATATACGATGACGGCGACACGACTCGTTTCGATGCCGACAATCCGATTAAAGTCGGCGACGCTTCCCTTATAGTAGAGACAGATGGCGACGTTATCGCCAGCCAAGACTTATATGTATTAGGTGATGCGGATATTACAGGCGATCTCAACGCGGACGATATTTATACTGTGGATAGCGTTGTTGTTGGCACCGATCTCCTCGTAACGGAAGACGCTGAAATCGGCGACAGTCTTGTGGTAGGGACGGATCTTTTCGTTACCGAGGACGCTGAAATCGGCGATAGCCTCGTGGTTGGCACAGACGCTTATATAATGGGCAATTTAGAAGTCGAGGGTAACGCGCTTATCGATAACGGCAATCGTTATTACGCAATCGACGCTTCCGGCGCGGATAGTCTCTGGATTTACGATGACGGCGACACGACTCGTTTCGATGCCGACAATCCGATTAAAGTCGGCGACGCTTCCCTTATAGTAGAAACGGATGGCGATGTTATCGCCAGCCAGGACTTATATGTTCTAGGCGATGCTGACATCGGGGATGATTTGGTAATTGCCGAAAGCCTCGATGTGGGTATGGATGTTCATATAGCGGGAGACTTGGTTGTTGATGGGGATATTGAGGGATTAGAAATCCTGTCCGACGGAACCGGGCTTGCCGCTTTCTCTTACGATGGCACGGCACCCGTTACCGTCGACATCGATCTCACCGAGCTAACGCTCACCGGTATGACGGCTACGGGCGCGGCTGCGATGCAGGTCGATTATGGAATCCTCGCGAACACGGCGGTCGAGGGTAACCAGACGGCGACAATTAATGCCGGCGGCGGTTTGACCGGCGACATGGTGGCGGACGCTCTCGGCGACGGCTTCACCTCGACGCTCGTAATCGGCACGACGGCGAACGACGGAATCACGGTCAACGCTGACGATATCGCTGTCAACGTTGACGGCGCGACGATAGAACTGAACGCAGACGCTCTTCGCGTCATGGCGGACGGCATCGACGACACCCACGTCGATTGGGGCGCGGGCGCGAATCAGGTGGACGCGGCGGACTTGCCGTATACGCCTCTCGTGCTCACCGACTGGAACGGCGACGCGGACCCGGGCGAGACCGACGACGGACTCGATCAGCTTGCGGAACGCGTCGATGATATAGAGACCGGCGGACTCGCGGATCTCACGGACGGCACGGGCATCGCTCCTCTCCTATATGATGGCAGCGTCGCGGACGTTGTCGATATCGATCTCACGGAGCTGACGCTCACGGGTATGACGGCGACTGGCGCGGCTGCGATGCAGGTCGATTATGGAATCCTCGCGAACACCGCGGTCGAGGGTAACCAGACGGCTACGATCAACGCGGGCGGCGGTTTGACGGGCGACATGGTCGCTGACGCGCTCGGCGACGGCTTCACCTCGACGCTCGTAATCGGGACGACGGCCAACGACGGTATCACGGTCAACGCTGACGATATCGCTGTCAACGTGGACGGCGCGACGATAGAACTGAACGCGGACGCTCTTCGCGTCATGGCGGACGGCATCGACGACACGCACGTCGATTGGGGCACGGGCGCGAATCAGGTGGCGGGCGGCGACGTTCCGCTTGTTGATGCCGGCGCTTACTACGCGGTCGACGATGTAGAATCGGCTTTACAAGAAGTCGGCCTTGCTCTTAGCGCGGGGGTAGTAACCGATATCACAGGTGGCGTTGGTATCGACCCGGACGGTGCAAGCTCGGGATCAGTTACTTTAACTGCCGACCTCACCGAACTAACGCTCACGGGTCTTTCGGCAACAGGCGCTTCGGCGATGGAAGTCGATTACGGCGCGATCGCGAACACCGCGGTCGAGGGCAACCAGACGGCCACGATCAATGCCGGAAACGGTTTAACCGGCGACATGGTGGCGGACGCTCTCGGCGACGGCTTCACCGCGACGCTGGTAGTTGGCGACGGAACCGGTATTGTGGTTAATGCCAACGATGTTGCCGTCGATCTAACCGAGTTGACGCTCACAGGTCTTACGGCGACCGGCGCGGATGCTATGGAAGTAGATTACGGTGTTGCGGCAAATACGGCAGTCGAGGGTAACCAGACGGCTACGATTACTGCGAGTGCGGGTCTTACCGGAGGCGTTACAAACGACGAACTCGGCGATAGCTTTACCGCAAGTCTCAGTGTCGGTGCGGGTAACGGAATTGCCGTTGCAGCCGATGCAGTTTCGGTGAATGTTGCTGCCGGCGAGGGCCTCGCTAATAATCTCGGAGTTGGTTTCGACGAATTGGGTATCCCACCCGACGGCGTCGAAGATAATCATATTAATTGGTCGACACCTAGCGTAGCTCCGGCAGCGGACGAAGTTTCCGCGGCCGACGTTCCTCTTCAGGATGCAGGCGCTTATTTCACGACCGATAATGTCGAAGCCGCGCTGCAAGAAGCTGCCGCAGATATTGCGCAGAATACCTCCGATCTCAACGGCAACGAAGTCGCCAATTATGTCACGAAGTGGGATGGCGCTGGCGCACTCGATGTTACGGTTATTTTCGACGATGGTGCCGGCAATGTCGGTATTAACGAAGCGGTTCCAACGGAAGCTCTCGATGTTACCGGTAATATCGAGGCTACGGGGACAATCCTTAGTGGAACATCGATCATAATCGATGGAACGACGAACCCCGGAACGATTACTGAAACCAATGGGACAATCTCATTTGTCGATGATAATCTTCTTACGACTGGATCGGTAACGGCTAATTCGTTCTCTGGCGACGGTTCGGGATTAACAAGCGTTCCCGGCGACGACCTTGGAGACCATACCGCAACTCAGGACATCGATATGGCGACTTTCGAAGTGAATCTAAACGGCGGTTACCTCTCCGGCGATGGCGATGACGAAGGCATCTTCGTCGATGCGGCAGGCAATGTCGGTATAGGAACTGCAGCTCCTGCGGCAAAACTCGCAATCAATGGCGGTTTACATGTTGGTGGCGATTCAGATCCTGGAGATGATAATCTCTATGTCGATGGATCAATTAGAGTAGGAACACCAAATAAAATCTGGTGGGGAGATGGAAATCGCTTCCTTCATTACGACGGCACTATAATGGTATTGGGCGCACCTGAACACACTACTATGTTAATCGACGATAATAATAACTCAACAACGTCGTACTTCAATATTAAGATTAACGCCAATACAGAACCGGCGGCTACAGAAGTATTCCGTGTTCAGGAAAATGGTTATGTCGGTGTATTAACTAGTTCACCGAACTCGATGCTCGATGTCAACGGTTCCGTCTCGACCGCAATCGCAGCATATGCCGCTGCGCATACCGCCGATGAAAACGATTACACGATGCTCGTATCCGGCACGACTACGATTACGTTGCCGGATGCCGCAACATGCGCCGGCAGAACCTATGTAATCAAGAACGTCGATGTGAACACTGTCTCCATCATATCCAATGGGGGAGACCTGGACGGCACCGACATCGACGGCGCCGCGACATACGATCTTGCAACGCAGTATTACAGCGTCACAGTTCAATCCGATGGCTCGGATTGGTGGATAATCTCCGAAAAGAAAACACCGTAATCTAATTCCTACTATAATAGTGTCCCTGCGGGTCGCGAACCTGCAGGGACACTTTAAGAAACGTCTATAATTTGGAGAGTAAAATGAAAAATCTACTGGTCGTATCATTGCTTATTGCATGTTCGTTCGCGCTACTTGCGCAATCCTACGAGCCCATGCTCAATCGCCCGGATATCACCAGCCTAACCGGCGGAACTGCAACAGATCTCGACGGTATCCCCACGGCAGGACTTGCCGAGGGCACTATCGTCATCGTCAATGTCGCCTCGGAAGCGCGCTTGTATCGCCTCGAAATTAGCGGCGATGCCGAAAGCTCGCCAACCATTATCCGTGCGGACGATTATGGCGTAACAGGCAAACTCTGGAGAACCGCTATCACTGCCGACCCGGAAGAAACCGGATATACGCCCACAGGCGATGATCTCGGCGATCATATTGCTACGCAGAACATTGAAACCGACGGCCACTGGCTATCGAACGACGGCGGCGACGAGGGTGTATTCGTCGATTCCGATGGCAACGTTGGTATAGGAACAAATGCCCCCGCTGGCCCTCTGGATGTTTATTCACTGGCCTCTTCTGACGCTGTCGATCAATCGCAATACGACAATACCGGAAGCACATGGAATACTGCTGCTGATCATGTAGGCCAGTCTTTTACGGTTGGAACAACAGGCCTTCTAACAAGAGTTAGGCTACAGATTGTCTCGTCGGCGGGTAATCCCGCTGAGTTCAGGATATATCAAGGGGGGGTAAGTGGAACCACTGGGAATCCAGTTGGACCTTTGATTTATACTCAACCGGGAATAGTCATGGCTGCGGGATGGAATGAAGTAATCCTATCTACGCCATTAGCGGTTAATTCTGGTGAAGTCTATACTTTCCAGTTTTATACCGGTTCTCAATTTTCCCATAAGGCTTCTCCGGCTGATGTATATGCTGGGGGGCAATGGTTAATGGCTTGGGATGGATGTGATATGGTATTCGATACTTACGTCCAAGGCTTATCCACGGGTTTAATTCTCGATGCCAGCTCAAACGTAGGTATCGGAACCGATAGCCCAACCAGCAAACTACAGGTCGTCGGGCTTCCGGTGTATGCGAACAACGCCGCAGCGATAGCAGGCGGGCTGACCGAAGGCGCGTTCTATCGCACTGGCGGCGACCCGGATGTGGTTTGCGTAGTCCATCCTCCCGCCGCGCCATAATAGGGAAATCCCGGTCGAATCAGGATTAGATTCTATAATCGAATCCGCCGACAGGAAATTTCCGTCGGCGGATTTTTTTAATAACGAAAGGATGAACATGGCGAGAAAATCATATAGAGAAGTTCAGGAAAGACGTGCGGAACTACGTCGCAAGAGAGCCGAGGTTCGCAAATTAACCAAATCCGTCTCCAAACGCAAGTCGAAGGAGTTTCACGACGCATTGAAAGCTGCAATAGCCGAATGCGGCCTCAACGCAGTGCAAATCTCGGATTTCTCCGGCCTTGATTCAACAACGATTCGACGCTTCCTGAAAACATACAGCGCCTCCGCACGGATGGAGACCTTTATTGCATTGCTCCGTGTCGCGGGCTACACGATAGATATTAAACCGATCGATCCGCATAAAGACGATTTTCGACAATACCGCCGTGTTGCGCTTCCGCCCCTTGACGACGAGGGCTAGGAATAGACTGCAACGCCCGTTCCCTTCGATGAAATGGGCGTTCGCCGAAGTGATTAAGATAGTTCTTTCAAAACGATAATGAAAAACCGCGATGATTCTGTGACGATTTTCTCCGATTCGTTCGATTTTCTCGATGAATCGTTCGTTTTCTTCTCTGATTCGATGAAAAATTGGACTGCAATGGGATAAATCGCTCTTAATAGGTGAATTTCTCCGCTGCAATGGCCGATATCTTCGTTACAGTGATGAATCTGTTCACCGGGATTGGCCAATGTAGTGCAAAGACGCATCGTTGTAGTGCGGAGAACCATCATTTAACTGCCAAGATACATCATTGAAATGACAGGAATCATCACTACAATGCAAAGATTCATTGATTAAGCGAAACGAATCATGGTTGCAGTGAAAAGACTCATGTTATAAGTGAAACGATTCATGGTTGAGCGACAAGATTAATGGTAAAAGAGAAGGAATTCATTGTATAAATGCATTGACGCCGGTTATTTTTAAGCATATTTGTTAGAACATAGAAAGGAAAAACTATGAGAAAAGCTTTAATTATAGCATTTGCCGTGTTTGCGATTGTCCTTGTTGCGATTTTAACTGCGCAATCTTACGAACCGTTGCTTTCGAGGCCGGATATCAACGGCCTTACCGGCGGCGGGGCGACTAATCTCGATGGAATTGCCACCATCGGTCTCGCGGTGGGGACTATGATCGCGGTTTTCGACGGCAGCGAGACGCGAATCTATCGCCTTACCGCCTGGACCGCCGAAGTCGAGACCGAACCGACGATTATCCTCCCCGAAGATTTCGCTGATCCGGGCAACGCGAAAGTATGGATCGCGCGGTTATCGAGCGATCCCAGCGAGACGGGGCATAGTCCGGCAACCGATAGCGATTGGGCTGACAGCACGACTTTCCTCATGGTCGATGGACGGAAAGGCGTATTCGGCTATAGTAATGTCGGTTATGGAAACCATGATTCAACCCACATAAATCTCGGCGTGGCGTGCACTACCGGCACGA
>Ga0272441_10013097_pt1 | contig 11988 bp, 12 predicted proteins | sample SSMProp6N_FD_193582 | JGI IMG/M metagenome (GOLD analysis project Ga0272441, IMG submission 193582) | Marine sediment archaeal communities from Little Sippewissett salt marsh, Falmouth, MA, United States - SSM-Prop-6N | ecosystem: Environmental > Aquatic > Marine > Wetlands > Sediment ...
ACTAGAGAAAACCGAGATTGCTGTTTACTTCAAAATCATCCCCCGAAAGGGTCCTTGCTAAAATCAGATTTTTATATGCTTCTTCGTATTTTTTCAGACGGAGGGCGGATAGAGCATATTTTTTCGTTATATCAAATTCATCCAGATCAGGATTTGTCGCGCAGAGATCTATGAGAATTTCATACGTACGGAAGGATTTATCAAACTGATTTTCTTTATAGTAAAGATCGCCCAATGAAAGGAGTGCCTCACTGTCCTTTGGATTCTGGGCAAGCCGGCGGTTCGCTTCCCTTAGAACCGCATTCCTGTCCCTGGTCCTCGGTTTTCTTTCTTTAGAATCCTTTTTGCGGATAAAAAAAATATAGAAAAAAAGTACTGCGCCAATACCGACAATAATAATGGGAATGAAAACAGGGTCCAAATACGGCATGGTCTCATTATGAACATTTGGGTTATATCATGTCAAGAAAAAGAAAAATATTGACAAAGGTTTCACAGAGGGATAGCTTGAATAGTAAAGGAGAAAAAAGTGAGTGAATACACCATTGGAATAAAAATCGCCAGCGGCGAATATTATCCTGTTCTGGAGTCCGGACAGGCTGGAAAAAAGAAAAAATTAATTCTCACTACTGTAAAAGATAATCAGACAAGTGTACAGATTGATGTATACAAGGGTGACGGCAAAGAAATAGCAGATGCAGCCTATATCGGTTCCCTGGTAATCGAAAATATCACTGAAACAGCAAAGGGCGAGCCTGAAATAGAACTGATTCTCGGTATAGATGCTGATGAAAATCTGACCGCCACTGCTGGTGATCTTGCTACTGGGGAGCGTCAGACATTAAGTGTCAGTCTTGAATCTCTTTCAGAAGAAGGGATCTACGATGTTCCTGAGTTCGAACTTGACGAAAATTTTGCAGATGAGGAATTTGATGAGGAAACTTTTCCGGAGGAAGAGACTGCGGAGCCGGCAGATGAGGATTTCTTAACCGAGGATTTCGGAGCGGAAGGTCCGGCTTTGGAGGAAGAAACACCGCCGGAATTCACAGAAAGAAAAAAGATGCACCCTCTTCTTCTTGTCCTGTTTGTCATTTTCGGACTTGTGATTATTGCGGTAATTTCCTTTTTCATCTTTAAAACCTTTCAGGGACCGGAGACTCCGCCTCTGGAAGCCCGGAACAGTACATCCCAGGCAGTAGCTTCAATACAGGCCGATGAACCGGAAGAAATCCCTGCTGCGGTTGAAGCTGATAAGACTCCGGAGGAAATGGATACCGGAGAAATGAAAACAGCCGGGAACGCTTCATCAGATCAGCAGGAAACAGCTCAGCCGCCTCCGGATGAGGTCTGGTATAAAATAAAACGGGGTGATACACTGTGGGATATTTCCACAGCATATTATCGCAACCCCTGGCTCTATGGTAAAATTGCAAAAGAAAACAACATTAAAAACCCAGACCTTATTTATGCGGACACAACAATCCGTATCCCTCCTCAATAAAATATTCATTTCCATTTGTATTATTTTCATTTTTCTCTTAAGCGGCTGTAAAACAGCTGAAGTCTTCGGTCTGCCGCCGGATAAAGTCCTTGAAAGATTGAAAAAAGGGGACTACGGCTTTTTAAGGAGCATTCCTTTCAGTGAAAAGGACCTGGACGATCTGGACCTCCTGGGAGAAAATTCTGCCTATTATCTTTCGCTGATATTTGAGGAAATCGGAAGGAATAGGGCTGCTGAAAGGCTGATGCAGGAAGCAGCGGACACAGGGACAGGAATCTGCAGGGAAAAGGCCTCTGCATTACTCCGGCGACGGGCAATAAAAGAAAACTATCATCAGGACAAATATCCAGCTGTGCTTGACGGCATTGCAGGTTTGCCTGAGGGGGAACGGGATCCTGAAATGCTGCTGATGGAGGTGGTTTCCGGATATTCTATTGGTGAGGCACAGTGGACGTCGGGACTTCAAAATCTGCTGAAAGATGTTCCTGCTGGAAATATTCATATCCGGCTCTATATTTATGCGTGTAATCAGCAGCGCTTTCGCAAAGAAGCGGGGGAGGATATTTTAAGAATACTTCTTTGGAAAAATCTCGCTGCCCGGGGGCTTTATGCCAAGGCCGCAGAATCCGGAGGGGAACTTCTGAGCAATATGAAACCCGGGAGCATAGTCCGGGACATTCTAACCTCGGAAACTAATTGTAATGATTTTACTGCTGTTTTTGCGCGGAACGGAGAAAACCTGGCCGGAGCAGAACTTCTTGCAGATCTTTTTTCTCCTAATCTGCATGTTCTTCATACAGCAGGCAAACTCTACCGGTATGCTGGACACAGTCAGAAAGCCGCTGAAATATTTCTGAAGGCTATGGAGACAGCACAAGGCACAGAATACTACGACCGGGAGCTGTGGTACATGCTGACTTCTGTATTCAGGTTTTCGCCGGAAAAAGCCCTCCAGCTTCTTTATGATTTCGGCAGTACCTGGAAAGATCCTGGGTATTTTGATGATTTTCTGGAAGAGTGCTCTTCATATCTTGTCCGAAATAGAGAATGGAAAGAGATACTCTCCCTTCAGTCCTTTCTCGAGGAATTCGGTAGTTTAGCTGTAAGGGAACGCTTCACGTATCTATCCCTGCGGATTCGCCAGCTCGGTTTTGTTCCCGGGAATGAAAAACAGAACCCGGAGCTGGATTTCCCCCCGGGAAATGCTGAAAGAAGGCCTGAGGAGCTTTATTACAGGGCACTATACTCCTATTTCCTTGAGGAAAAACCTTTTCTTATCCCGGAAAGCTCGTCACAATCAATTGCAGAACCTTCCCTGCTGAAGCCTGAAGACGCCTACATTCTCGGCTTCCTCTCTTTCGGATTAACTGAAGAGGGATATGAAGCTGTACAGTCAATAGTAAACCGTGTATCTGAACATGTCCTTAAGGCACTTGCCGAGGCTTTGAATGAGGCGGGTATGTACAGGAAATCCCTTAATACAGGCAATATCCTTGCAGAGAGAGGTTTAACCCTGGGACATGTTCTGTTTCCCCGGCCTTTTTTCAAAACAATAGAGAAAACCGCGGGAAAAGAAGGCCTGCCCCTTCCTCTTTTTATTGGGTTAATCCGGGAGGAGAGTTATTTTGACCCTGCTGCTGTTTCCTCTTCCGGTGCGGCAGGCCTTACTCAGCTCATGCCTGCTACGGCGGGGGACATGGCCGGCAGAATGGGTCTGGAATCCTACGATCTGACCCTTCCCGGGGACAATATAGCTCTTGGAGGAAGATATTTAGGAGAGATGCTCCGGCGTTTTATTTCCCCGGTCCGGGCCCTTTGCGCGTACAATGCAGGCCCCGGCAGAGTAAGGACCTGGGAGAGAATTTTCAGCAGCCTGCCGCCGGATCTTTTTCTTGAAGCTGTTCCTTTCCGGGAAACAAGGGAATACGGGCGCAAGGTACTTGTTGCGGCACTCTATTACGGGTATCTTTATGAAAAAATGGCCCCGGAGTTAACTTTAGAGCAGTTTTTTATCGAACCATAGAAGGGGACTTCTAAAAACTGCAGTTATGAGAAGTCCCCGGAAATTACATTAGAAGGAAAACAATGAACTATCTTCAATCCATAATACTCGGAATACTCCAGGGAGTTACAGAGTTTCTTCCTGTTTCAAGTTCAGGGCATCTGGTGCTTATGCGGGCTGTTATGAACATTAAAGAGATACCTGTTCTTTTTGATGTGGTGCTGCATGTATCAACATTGGCAGTCATCATCATTGTTTTTAGAAAGCGCATAGGCGATATCTTTGTCAGCCTTTGGAGGGCAGTAACCAGGAAGAAAAGGTGAGATTTTCAGGATATTAATGTGAAACTGTTCTGGCTGATTATTATTGCAACAGTGTGTACCGCTGTTGTCGGTTACGGAGTATCCAAACTGGAAATGGAGACCAGGACCCATTTGGTTTCAGGACTTTTCCTTGTAACCGGTGCGGTATTAATTCTGACCCGGTTCGCAGGAGGAGAAAAAACATATAGGGAAATCGGTGTCAAACACGGCATAATTACCGGCCTGGCCCAGGGGATCGGTGTTTTCCCCGGGATTTCCCGGTCCGGGATCACAATTTCCGCTGCTCTTTTTTCCGGCATGACCCGGGAAGAAGCCGGGGAATTTTCCTTTATTATTTCTATTCCGGCAATAATCGGAGCCCTTCTGCTGAAACTCCGGGAAGGGGAGGAGCTGCTTGCTTTAGTAGAACCGGGAGTGATTATTGCAGGAGTGGCAGCTTCTTTTATTGTAGGATTTTTCTCTCTGCTTCTTCTCTTAAGGCTGATAAAAGGGGGAAAACTGTTCTATTTTGCCTTTTACCTTCTCCCCCTCGGAATTCTGAGCCTGATATTTCTGTAAGCCCATGAAAATACTTTATTATGAATGTTCCGCCGGTATAAGCGGCGATATGAACCTCGGCGCCCTCCTGGACCTGGGAATTGAGGAGGAATACCTCCGATCAGAACTCTTAAAAGTGAATTTGTCGGGATATACCCTTTCAACTGCCAGAGAAAAAAGTTACGGCATTGAAGGGACCAGGTGCATCGTTGATCTTACGAAAAAACGGGAACCCCATCATCATACCCACTTTCGGGAAATCAGGGAAATGATTGATAAAAGCGCTCTTTCTGCTGATGTCAAAGATCTTGCCCTGTCTGTTTTCACAGAGATAGCTGAAGCGGAAGCAAAAATTCATGGGAAATCTGTGGATTCAGTAGCCTTTCACGAAGTAGGAGCTGTGGATTCTATCGTCGATATTGTCGGCGCCGCAATATGCATAAGCGCATTGAACCCGGACAGAATTATCTCAACTCCTCCGGAACTGGGAAGCGGATTCGTGAAATGCGCCCACGGAACCCTCCCTGTCCCTGTGCCGGCAGTCCTGGAAATCCTCCAGGGGGTACCCGTTACCTCAGGGAATTTTTCCTGCGAAACTACGACCCCTACGGGAGCCGCATTTTTAAAAGCGGCAGTATCGGAATTCAGGAACAGAATCGCATTTACTCCTCTGCGGACAGGTTACGGCCTGGGTACGAGGAAGCTGCCTGTTCCCAATGTTCTCCGGGTAACCATGGGGGAAATGGAACCCCAGGAGGAAGAGCTTACAGGGAGATCTTCTTAAGAGAATAGGGAGTATGATCCCGCTGTACGCCTTTCCCTGCCGGATTCCTGCGCCGGGGCCGTTAACAAGCTTTAACTTACCCGGAGGGGTCTTTCTTCCGATAATCAACAACGTAGCAGCTTAGATGAACTGAAAAACGGAGAAACCAGTGCGGAAACCGTCCTCATCATTTTATTACGCCTGTACTTTTATTACTCTTGGAATAGTTCTCTTTTTTTCCCTTATTTCAGCGGTTTCATCTCCTTATGAAATAACCGTTTTCTCCCTAGGCGGTTACTTTTTATTCTCAACTTTCTTATGGGCGTCTTTCTATGTACCGGCGTACTTTTTGGTCTGCGGCATTCTTCTGTTAATAATGCGGTTCAGCAAGAAATATTTAACCTGTCTCCTCTTTTCAATTATTCCTTTTTTAACTGTTTCCTTTGGCTTGCGGATTTTTTCACCGGAATTTTCTTCTCCTATGGAAAATTTTTTTACTGACTCATTCGGGACGCTAGGGAGCGGAATCCTTGTGTTTCTTCTGATTCCCGTGGAGTTTACAGCCTTTTTTGCTCTCCGGACAAAGCTGTCCTTTTTTTCCTCTTCCGAAGCTGAAGAAGAGGATACAGTCGAGGAATTAACGCCTGAATCTGAACCGCTGCAGATTCAGGGTACAACCCCGGGCCCTTTGAAAATGCGGCTCTTTGAAAATGCAGCCCCGGAAGATGAGTATTACGTGCAGATCCTTGAGGAAGAGCCTGATGCGGAGAGTGAACTGGAAGCGGAAGAACAGGAGATAGAGGATGAGGACCCTGAAAAAATCAGGGAGGAAAATTTTAGTCCTAATCTTCTCCAGGCCTCCGCCTTTGTTGAAGACGCCGAATTCCATGAAGTAACGGAGCCGGATTTTCAGCCGCCGATAAAACCCGTAAAAACTTCCGGACAATATGTACTTCCCATAGAGGAACTCCTTGAGGAATATCCTGACGGCAGGTACTGGGAAATTGATGAACACACAGAGCGCTCTGCAGAAGTCCTGAAAAACACTCTGGAGGAGTTTAAAATCCAGGCTGAAGTTACAGGCATCAGTAAGGGGCCGGTAATAACCATGTTTGAAATCCTTCCGGCTCCGGGTGTGAAACTTTCAAAGATAGTAAATCTAGCGGATAACATTGCCCTGAGGCTTGCCGCCTCCAGTGTCCGGATTGTAGCGCCGATTCCCGGCAAACACGCTGTAGGAATAGAAGTACCAAATAAAAAGAGGGCCATTGTCTCCTTTAAGGAGATGATTCAGGAACCGTGCTTTCAAAAAAATAATATGAAAATTCCGATAGTTCTGGGGAAAGACATTTCAGGAAGCGCACAGATTGTTGATTTGACTCAAACGCCCCATCTCCTTATTGCCGGTGCCACCGGATCGGGAAAATCCGTGTGCGTTAACTCAATAATCTGTTCTGTTCTCTTTAAGAAGTCTCCGGAAGAAGTACGGCTTCTGCTGATAGACCCCAAGATTGTTGAGCTGAAATTTTATAATGATATTCCCCATCTTCTTACACCTGTAATAACCGACCCCAAACGTGCCTTTCAGGCTCTTCAATACTGTATTTATGAAATGGAGCATAGATATTCCCTGCTGGATTCTTTAGGAGTCCGGGATATTTACTCCTATAATCGAAAAGTGAAGAAAAATCATCTTGCTGTATCTCCGATACCCTACCTGGTAATCATTATTGATGAGTTTGCAGACCTCATGGCAACTTCAGGAAAGGAGCTGGAATCAACATTGGCGAGACTTGCGGCAATGTCCAGAGCTGTGGGGATTCACCTTGTACTTGCCACACAGAGGCCTTCCATTGATGTTATTACCGGCCTTATTAAAGCGAATATCCCTTCCCGAATAGCCTTTATGGTAGCCGGGAAATTTGATTCCCGCATTATTATTGACAGTGTGGGGGCGGAAAAATTGCTGGGCCAGGGAGATATGCTCTTCTCTTCCGCCTGGAACCCTGTGCCGGTCCGTATTCAGGGAGCCTTTTTATCTGAAAATGAGGTCGGTTTTGTAACGGATTATATAAAAACCCTCGGTGAACCGGAGTATATTGACGAAGATTTAATTTTTGATGATGAGGAAGGCCTTGAAACCGGGGGGTTTACCAGCGGAGGAACCGATCCTCTCATGGAAAAAGCTCTGGATATTGTCGTTACAGCAGGAAAAGCTTCTGCATCATTTTTACAGAGGCGCCTGAAAATCGGTTATAACAGGGCTGCCAGGCTTGTAGAAGAGATGGAAGAACGGGGCATTGTGGGGCCCCAGAATGGAAGTAAGCCAAGGGAAATAATTCATATACCTGACAGATTGAAATAAATCCTGACATAAAAGGATTCCTCCTCTTGTATACAAACAATGTTTCATTATAATATTATCAGACAATATATAAGGGAGAGGCATATTGGAAATACAGAAAGTAAAACAGAAAACCGTTGTTGAACAGGTCATGGAGCAGATTAAAGGGCTCATTGCTTCCGGCAGATATGAGGTCGGTGATAAAATCCCCACTGAAAAAGAACTGGCGGAGATGTTCGGAGTAGGCCGGTCGTCCATCCGGGAAGCTATCAAGATATTTAATTATTTGGGAATTCTTGAATCAAATACTGCCCGGGGTACATTTGTCTGCGACAGAACTTCAATTTCTACAGAAGCTTTGACCTGGGCAATGCTGCTCGGAAAGGATGAGATGTACGACCTTTTGGAGGTCCGGGCTTCCATTGAACTCTGGAGCATGTTCCTCTTAACGGAAAATTTTCAAAATAAATCCCGGCGGATTGACCTCTGTTTAAGGAATTTAAATAAAGAAGTCGAATACATGAAAATCGCCGCAGATCAGAATGATCTCCAGAAATTGGTGGAGGCTGATTATAATTTCCACTATGCAATTATTCGATGTTCCGAAAACCCGATTCTGATTTCCATATATGAGACCCTTCGTTCATTTATGTTTCAAGAGATGGACAAGGCCATGTCCGCTTTTGAAGACTATCATACTGCAATAAGAAATCATAAACGAATCATTGAAAAAATTACTACCGGCGACATTTTTGAAGCATTAAAAGCATACCGTCAGCACATTTCCGAAACGAAACAGCAGATCGAAGCCGTTTCCCGGGGCGAAAAAATCGGAGAATGAAATGATATGCTTGACTGTACGGAAGTATTGATAGAACCCCTGAATATCAGCGGCGGAATTTTTATGAGGTAACAGCGTGGCAAAAGTCTATATTACTTCGGCCCTCCGTACTTTTACGGAATCAGAGGAGTCCTGTACTGTTTCAGGAGATACTGTCTACGAGATAGCAGAGAACCTGTCCAGGAGGTTCCCTGAAATACGGAAAAAATTTTTCAGAGATGACGGGTCCCTCAATACATTGGTTATCATCTATCTGGACGGGAAAGATATCAGGCTTCTTCAGAGGGAAAAAACTGCTGTAAATCCGGAAAGTGAAATAAAATTATACACAGCTCTTTTAGGGGGATAAATTGCTCCGTATAGTCCATGCCGCGGACCTGCATCTCCCGAAAAACCGGAATGAGGACCTGCATGGTTTCAAACCTTATCCCAGTGTAAAAAAAGGGATTGAGTATCTAAAGCGCCTGACCCCCGGGTGTGATCTTATTATTTTCGGCGGAGATATCATCCGTAATCCCGGAAACGGTGATTACAGAGAGGTCTTTTCTCTTTTTCAGGAAATTAATGTTCCGATGCATGCTGTAATGGGAAACCACGATGACCTGCAGGCTTATTCAGATGATCCCTTTTCAGAAATCCCTCAGAATTTTCAGGGGTATTACAGATTTCAGTTCCATGGTTTTTCCTGCATCATTCTGAATACAAAAGTTCCTGGAGAGGAATCCGGTTTTCTCGGCAGTGATCAGGTTTTCTGGATGGAAAATGAACTCGGAGACATTCCTGAAGGAAAATGCCTTATTTTTATGCACCATCCTCCGGTTCCCTGCGGCGTTCCCTGGCTTGATAAAATCAGCCTTCAGAACAAAGAGGAGTTCTGGTCCCGGGCAGTGAGGTTCCGGAATAAAATCCGGGGCGTCTTTGTCTCCCATATACATATGCAGATGACTTCTCTTTATCATGGCATTCCTGTAGCTTCATGCCCGTCCATGTGCTGTCAATTCAGCAGTGCCGGCGATGCTTACAGGGCGGCATTCAGCAGTGAACAGCCGGGTTTTAACGTAATAGATGTTGATGAAATAAACCTTAGAATTTGTACCTGCAGGTACGAAACAGGGTATTGATCCTTCTATTACACCTCATTATTATTCAGCTGAATTATACATTATAAAAATGACGGAGGTCCTAATGGCGAGAAAGTATAATTTTTACGCAGGCCCGGCTGTACTGCCGCTGACTGTTTTAGAACAGATACAGAAAGAGATCGTAGATTTCCACGGTATGGGCATGTCCCTGATTGAAACAAGCCACAGAAGCAGGGAATATGATGAAGTTCACAATGGAGCGGTTACTGTAATCCGTGATTTGCTTCGGATACCGGAAAATTATCATGTGCTTTTCCTCGGAGGCGGCGCGACCCTCCAGTTCGGTATGATACCGATGAATTTTCTCCATAACGGAAGAACCTGTGATTTTACTCTCACAGGACAGTGGTCCAAGAAGGCCTATGCGGATGCCAAACTCTACTGTGATGTAAATGTAGTGTATGACGGTTCCCCGGGAAAATTCACTGAACTTCCTGAGGCATCTTCGCTGAAATGCAGTGAAGGATCAGCGTATCTTCATATCACTTCCAATGAGACAGTCCAGGGAGTACAGTGGCAGGAATGGCCCGATACAGGTGGTATTCCGTTAATTGCCGACATGTCGAGTGATATCATGAGCAGGCCCCTTCCCGTAGAAAAATTCGGCATGATATATGCCGGAGCTCAGAAAAATCTCGGACCTGCAGGGGTCACCCTGGTTATTATCCGGGATGATCTGGTACAGAGCGGTCCTGATGATCTTCCCGCATATTTAAAGTATAAAACCCATGCGGAGAAAAATTCCCTTTACAATACCCCTCCTGTATTTGCTGTTTATGCTTTGAAACTTGTAATGGAGTGGGTGAAAGACAGGGGCGGACTTGAGGCAATGAAAGAACTGAGTACTGACAGATCCGGCTGTATCTACAGTACTATTGATGCCAGCGGCGGATTCTATTCCTGTCCGGTAAAGAAAGAAAACCGGTCAAAAATGAACATTGTTTTCACCCTGGATTCTCCGGAACTGGAGGCCAGGTTCATCCAGGAAGCTGCGGAACAGGGAATGATCGGACTGAAGGGACACCGGAGTGTCGGCGGATGCAGAGCCTCTGTTTATAACTCCATGCCCTTTGAAGGAGCGGAAGTTCTGGCTGATTTTATGAAGACTTTTCAGAAAAAGAACTGATCATCCATTGATAAATCTTAATCCGGTGAACGCAGGCTCAAAGGGCCTGCGTTTTTTAATCCTAAAATCATAGATTTTTACCGGGAGCTTAATTATAATAGTACTAACTATAAATAGAGGAGTTTACTATGGGAAAAAGTGCACTTTTTGTGATATTTCTTTTCCTAGTATTTACTGTATTTTCTTTTGCTCAATCCAATACGGTTATTGACGCGCTCCTTGAGCAGTAAGATGCAGTTTTCGGGGAAGCAGCATATATGGTCCTCGCTTCCGCGGGAATAATTAACGAAGATGCATCACCGGAAGAAGCTGTACAGGCTTTGAATGAAACAGGTTGGCTGAAAAATCCGGTTAAGACGGAAGATCCGGTAAAACTCGGCGCATATTCATTTATAATGATGAAAGCATTCGGATTAAAAGGCGGTCTTATGTATCTCATATTTCCTGGCCCCAGATACGCTTCCAGAGAATTAGGCTCCCGGGGGCTTCTCGGAAAACATATCAGCCCCTACCGGGTTATCAGCGGCGGGGAGGTGGTGCGATTCCTCGGAAACCTGCTTGAATGGAAGGAGGCCCTGTAATGAAAAAAATTCTTATCCTCATTATGCTCATACTTACAGCTGGGACTCTCTTTTCTGTAGATTTCGGGGGAATAATTGACAATACTACTGCCTTTGGAAACAATGCCGAGACCCCCTTTCAGCAGAGCGATAAGCTTTCTCTGTGGTTTAATACAGGAACAGAAAAAAACCTCATTTTTTCAGTAATGGGGAGTTATACATACAGCCTGGAAAGGCCTTATCTGTTTAACCTGGATGATTTCCAGTTAAAAGGTAATTATTTTTCCGGGAAAAATAATACAACCAATATTACATTTAACCTGGGAAGGTTTATCCTTACTGATCCCACTAAATATGTTCTTAATCACAGGATCGACGGATTTTCCGTGGGAGTAGGCTATCCGAAATTCGAAGTAAAATCCGCCTTTGGATTTACAGGGCTGGAGCTGAAACCTGTCTCTGAGATTGTTTTATCAAAAACAGATGTAAACGCCTTTTCCGAAGATTTAGTCAAACTCGCCTCTCCGAGGATGGTGGGCTCCATAGTTCTTCGGCTGCCGAATCTCTTCCTCCGGCAGAACCTTGATCTCTCTTTTCTTTTTCAGGAAGACCTGCGGCCCCTTATTCAGAATGATTCCACGCCGGCAACACTAATTCTTATTGAGGAAGGCGAAGAGAAAGAAGTAGCAAAACGGGGGGGCGCCTTAGATACCCAGTATTCTTCATTAAAAATCGGCGGCCCGGTCATCGAAGGTATTTTCTATGATGTGTTTTTTATCCTCGGAACCGGAAGGGAGCTCTCTTTCATTGATTCGGTTTACAGCTATGTGCCTATCCTCTCTTATAACA
>Ga0272441_10013098_pt1 | contig 11988 bp, 11 predicted proteins | sample SSMProp6N_FD_193582 | JGI IMG/M metagenome (GOLD analysis project Ga0272441, IMG submission 193582) | Marine sediment archaeal communities from Little Sippewissett salt marsh, Falmouth, MA, United States - SSM-Prop-6N | ecosystem: Environmental > Aquatic > Marine > Wetlands > Sediment ...
CAGAACAAAATCATAATCCTCAGAGGCGGCAGTAACATCGGTTGAAAGCATATCAATAGTCATCCCAACCTGTAACGCGCCGCCGTCGTCTTCACCTTCAAACGCCAATCCTGTTCCGTTCCCGTTCGCCGCCGTGCCACTTGTCGTGTTGGAAATCTTAAAAATATCAGTGACGGTGTTGGTTGCGCTATTCGGTTCGTCAACAGTGATAATCCCATTGACAGCATTCGAGATTGTGCCGGAATTGACTAACGTGATAATACCCGTACTTTCGACTGCGAACTTTTCCGCTTTCGCCGCCCCTGCTGCCATAAGTTGGACGGAAAAGCTAAAATCTTCGCTCGCCCCGGTTGCATCGTCAACAACAGCGTCAAGAGACATGCCCGTCTCATTATTGCTTGCACTTGTTTCCTGAACAAAAGATATACCAACACCGATCCCGGCGGCCGGACTCCCTGATGTTGTGTGAAGTAGACTAAGTTCAGGGCTTACTGTGTTTGTCAACGCTGTATCACTCTGAATCTGGACAGTGCCATTCGTACCATTGTCAATTACTTCATCATTCTCCAGCGTAACATCGCCACCCTGTACGTCAATCGCCGCACCTACAAAGGCAATCACTCCGTTGGTTGTGGCATTGTCTATCTGTTCGCCATTAATGAGGGTCAATATCCCATCAGAAGTCACACGAAACCGCTCTGCCATGGCTGCCCCGGCATCCATCAGTAAGACCAAAAAATCCGCATCTTCTGATGTGGCGGTTACGTCCGTCATTGTCCAATTGACCGCACCAACCGTTTCATCGTTTGATGCTGAAGTCTCTTGAATTGCACTATAGCCTACCCCGATCCCAGCGGCGGGGGTTCCGCTCGTTTCATGCGTAACTGACTGCGGATACGTGACAGTATTCGTCAATGAAGTTACGTCCTTTGCATCTGCGGCGCTTAACGACAATCGGAGACTATTGCTTGTTGAATCATACGCACTCTGCAGAATCTGGTCAATGGTTAGTGCTTCAGCAAGTGGCGTACATCCTGCGAAAAGCATCAGCACAATTCCTGTAAAAATTGCAAATCGTTTCATAGTTTTCACCCCTTAAATATCCTCGTTGAACGCCGTGCTTTCTTCATCCACATCGGCATCATCCGAATAAATTGAATGACTGTAGCTTGTGACCGTCTCTGTGTCTGTCTCAAAATCAGAGACGCCAGGCAAACTTACCATTCCGTCATGTAGTTTTTCGAGAAGGTCTATCGCCATCTCATAATTCCTGAGTACGATGGGATTGACCTCATTTTGTCCGCTGGCAAGATAATATATCGTGAGATCATCGGAAATATTTTTGAGTGCGTCCGGTACAGTGTCGGAATCCCAATCATCACACTGAGCCCCATAGCGATCCTCGACATACATCAAAATCCGCTGCTTCGCAAAATTGAGACCTTGCGTCAACGAATCCGGGTCAACGGAACCATCTCGATTTTTATCGCCATAGAGATTAATCCGGCTTGCCTTGACCTTGTTTTTGATCGTCGTTTCACTGCTCCAGTATGCACTCATCCCCGCCTCCGATTAAAGAGCTTCCAGGAGATACCCACTTTTCTGCGCAAATATCTTTTCCTGTGAGAAATATCCAACCATTAGCACTTCCCCACCTGCGAGCGTACTATTTTCAACAACACTCTTGACTGCGAAGCCCCTGAAGTTCGGAACAACAGGAGAATCCAGAATGAAGGTTCTGACGAATGGAGCAGACATGTCTGCCCCGCCCGGATCGGGTTGCAAGTGGCAAATAGTAACATAATCCGCCCATTTTCGGGAAAGTGTCAATGTTGACGTTGCCGGGGTGCTATTATACCGCGCTCCTCCTACAATAATCTTGCGATCAAAATAGGTTTCCAAACCCATCAAGTCAACGTATGGATAGAGTTGAGAACGTCGTTGACCGCCGACCGTTGTTGCTCCTGTGATCGCCGGGTGTATTTGCAATGTCCGCATCACATTGTGACCAATGACCATTGTATCGGCAGCCGTCAGGAGCGCATCCTCGCCTGTATGCACATTCGTCAAAAGCTTTGCGGCTGCATCACTCCACAAAGGGCTCGCCGTCGCTGTAAAACCCGCAGCGTAGTTCCCGCTTGTCTGGTATAAATCGGCAACCGTGATTTCCCTGTCAATCAGTAAGAGCCTCGTCAACATCATCGTTGCGACATTTCGCCACGCGGCTTCCGAACCGTACTGAATGACAGCTTGATCTTTATCTACATTTGACAGATAGATTGCCAATGCCCGCCCGGTCAGATCAAAATCTTCAAGCGTATCTTCCCATTCAATGCGGGCCGGAGGTGTGTCTTTTCCTTTGTTCGTTTCCGGCTGATCGTAGAAAGTCCGCTCTGCAAATTTACGGTATTCTCCATGCAGAACCTTTACCCCGTAAAACGGGGCGACTTGATCGGCGATGAATGAGTTATCTTTATACGCATACGCCGCTTGCGCTAACAATGGGCGATGCACTTCATTTGACGCGAACTCCCTCACGCTCTTCATTTCCGTCATGAGTTGACCCATCGGCATCTCACGATCTGACATGATATGTGAGCGTTTTCCATTCCCGCCCTTTGCCCCAAAGAGAGGCATTTCTTTTGCGATTTCCTGCAATAATTCTTGGTTCATAGTTTTTTCACCTCTCTCTTTGATTAGGCGATTAGATGCGGGTTGGCAAAATCAAACTCACCAACTGCAAATTCCCCAGTTGCGGCGGCGTCAACCGCCCGCCCAAATGCTAAGTCTCCTGACACGGCTGTACGCATATTCCCGGAAGTTCCATCATCAGGGCACAATGGATCCCCGACAGCGACATCCCCCGTTGCAACAAAGAGTAGGCGACCCCTGATCACATATTCACCTTGGTCTCCGTCTGCGTAGGAATCACGGGTCAAGCCGACAGCGACATCTGTGTCTGCCGTGCATTTGATGATTTCGCCACTTGACAGCTTCACGCAGGCGCGTTTGAAGGCAATTGCTTCGCCTGCCAATGCCGTGCGGATGTCAGAGTTGACCCAGTTTTCACGACCTTGCTTTTTGCTGATACTTGCCATAATCCTACACCTCCAAAGCGTCACCGTATTTTGAGATCGCCATTTGTAAGGCGATTCCAAACACTTCCCGCTCATCTTGTGGATTTTGTGCTTGCGCTTTTGCGGCTTGTGCAAATTCGGCAATCATCGCCGCTTGTTTCTCTTCCTTCGCAGGCTTTTGCTTGCTGGGGTCTTCGTGTGTCTGTTTGGCAAATTCTCCAATCGGTACGGTCAACGTATCTTTGCTCTTGAGAATTTCCGTCAAGACACGCTGCAACTCCTCTCTTAATGGTGATTTGCGCCCCTCCGCAAATTCGATAACCGTGTGATTGTCTGCTCTTTCAAGGAGTGGCTTGACCATGCCCAGAAACGCAGGACTTGCGTTAAGGTCGGTTTCCAACCCCTTGCAAAACATAGCGATCTCGTTCTGCTCCCGCTTCGTGGTTTCCAGTTGTAAGCGGGCTTGTAATTCATTCTTTTCCTGTTCGTCTTTGTCGGCTTTTGCCTGCATTTCAGCAACTTTCTCTTTTAATGCAGTGAATTCGTCAACAGAGACAATAGGAGTCTGATCTTGTTTCGTTTTTTCCTCTGCCATAGGTTTTTCCTCCTCTATGATTTGTGAGAACAGTTTAATAATACCCCCGTCCGCGCTGTACTCAACCGCAAGATGTGGGCTTTGTCCGCTTACAGCGGGCGTGATGTCAGGCGGCAAAAATGCAATTGACCGGATGACATCGGTAAACTCTTGACCATTGACTAAGAGCTTCGGAATCAATTCAATACTTCGATATGGAAAGCGGTCTTTAATAAACTCTGCTAAGTCGGTTTTGAGATTTTTGAGCGTAGCAATAATCCAATCGCCGCGTCGTTTAAACTCGACGGAAACATCCTTGACTGCCTCTTTCAAGGTCTCTCTCAAATAGCGTTGATGAGCAAAATTAATGAGGCCGGGAATCGGCTTGCTCTGAGTGTCAATATGTTCATTCCCGGCATATACCCCTGACTGGATACTCTCAAGAATGTATGGTAAGCAGGCATTGGAATTGGTGAGCATCTGAGCTACACGTTCAGGCGGGAACTCTTCCGCGTTATGCTTCCCAACCCTAAAGATTTCAACATCATGAATCGTTGCCATTATTTCTTCCCTCGTTTTTTGGCGATAGCTCGGTTACGGATTGAGGCAGAAATCGCCGCATCCTTTTTGCTTTTCGCCGTTCCTACTACTTTCTCGGTTTTCTTCTCAATGATTTTCTTCCCAACGGCTTTCACTGGCATAGCATTGCCTCACTAAGCTACAAAATATCCAATAGCAACGGCAGCGCAGAAACATAGTACTCCAATGATAATCGTATTTATGATCATAATTCTCCTTGAATCTTCGCAACAAGGTCATCAATTTCTTTCTTTTTCGGCTTGACTGCGAATTTGAAGATCACAATATTCGTTGCTTTGCCGGTCGTGTCATCGTCAAACACAATGACAACTCGCCACTTTTCATCCTTGTCTGCATATTTTTTCTTTTTACGGGTCTTCTCTTTTTTCATAATTATGCCTGCGTCACACTCACGTCGTCCACATAGACCGTGTATGTGTACGTTCCGACGCTATCAGGATAGTATGCCTGCGCGTAAATGACCGCAATCTCGGCTTCAGTGGGAGTAAATTGGATTTGTAACTCTTCCCAGGTATCCGCCGCTGCCGTGAGGCTATCGCTCACATCAGTCGCCACCCCCTGCATCGTGCCGCCCTTCATGATAATCCGACCTTCAATATCCGTGCTATGATCGCGGCGCAACCATGCCTTGACCGTCACGAGCGACCCCGCCGCACATGCGACTTGAAGAATTGGAATCTCCAACGGAAACTTTTCGCGTTTGTCTTTGGAGGTGGGGGCAAGTTCCCAGGCAATCCCGGACGCCGTGTGACGCACAGCGGCTTGTGAATTGATGAGGCCGTGGGCATCAAAAGTGAAATGATTGAGAGCAGTCTGATCGTGTCGCTGCGAACGCACCCGGCGCGGGATCGGCGTGGTGGTAAGCACTACCTCAACGGCGTCTTGTAAATCGGCATTATACAGGTCAAGGATACTGTCAGCACTATTATCGGAATGCTTAATGCTGGCCGTATTTGATCCCCCGATGCTTATATTATGAATCCGCATCGTATGGCCGTCAGCCGTGTTAATGCCATAATTACAATACCAAACATTTCCCGCATTTTGGATGAAGAAGCCGTTTGTGGTTGCCCCGAACAATATCCCATCCGTTGTTGCCCCATTTCCACCATCGCCGCTTGCGTTCCCAAGCGTTTCGATGACTCCATTAATTCGTAAATTGAGGTTAGCTGTTACACAATTCAGGATATTTTGTAATAGGGTCGCAACGCCATTATAGCCAAATCCTGTGATGCCATAATTACATGCCGCGATGGTCTGGACAGAGGTTAAACGGATGCCTTCGCAAGACGTATCAATAAGAATCCCTTGATACCACCTGACAAAATTTAGGCGATTAATTGTGATAAAACTCTTGGCGTTCAAATCCAACCCGCCGCCGTTGGAATTGCGCCCACACAAGAACGTTTCACCATCCTGTAACGAGGTTGCCACATTATACCCCCCCTGAAATTCGATTGGAGCAGCAACCGTGCCGTTATCCTGCACGGCGTTGACTGTTGTTGACGTGGCAGCGGAGGCGGTCATATTAATAGGCTCACGTTTATAAGTCGTCACACTCTCCGTCGTTCCATTATACTTTGGATGGTCATTGACGCGGCTTAATTCGGTATGTCCTCCCAAAATGACCGTCGTGCTATTAATGCTTTTGAGTGGATACCACGCCTCAGTTCCGCCTTGCGCTAAAGCATTCTTGCTGAGAAGACTTGTCAGCGAGAGACTATCGGCAGAGCCGGACGCTTTACAAGCGATGATATTGTCAAGGTAGAGTGTCCGTGTCCCTGGGTCGCTGTCTGCGTAGAGGGCGACACTTTGAATAGATGATCCTAACGCGCCCGCCGTGTCAATCGTGACGACTTGCCAGCGTCCGACAATTGGAATCGCCGGAAGAGCAATTGTGTCAACCGTCGTGACGCCCGCCGCATCGGAGCAGAGCCGCAAGCTGAACATTCCGCCTGTGACGGTCGCCCCTGCACATCGTACCCAAAACGAGACTTGCTGATAGCCTGAAAAATCCGTTGCGCCGCCCAGGGCTTTATAAGAAGCGAGTCCGGTCGTAAATCCCGCGCCAAATACATGCTTCGCGCAGGCCGTACCTTCTTTATGGATTCCAGTGACATCTGCCGTACTAGTGACGTCCGCGCTGGGCGTCCAGGCATTGTCACAGGTTGCGATATTCGCCGTCACCGCACTTGTCAGCGTGACGGTATTGCTTCCGTTTGTCCAGGTTGCGCTTTGCCCTAATGATGTCGGGTCTGGGCTTTTGGCGATTCTGATAATATCCCCCGGCGCAATCCGCGCCGCTGTCGGGCCGGCTGTGATCGTTTTCCAGGCGTTTGCCCAATCGCTGCCGTCGTTGGCGTCGTTTCCAGAAACAAAATCTAAATAAAATGTGTTTCCCATAGTTATTCATTCCCCACAAACGGTTCAGCGTTATTGGCGTAGTCCATCCCTTCCAACGAAATCCCGGCTTTCGCCGGAACATGGACAAATGGCTCGGCATTCATCGCATAATCTAATCCAAAGAGATCAGAGGGGGATGGCAACACCCCGGCAATATACAGGAAGCCTGAGCCGCCGTGCAAAATAGCATTTTGAGATGTATCGTAAATCCCTGACATATCAGATATACGCTGCCGAAAGCGTCAATCCGACAGCCGGATCGCCTGCGCCCGTTGCGGTTGTTGTTGCGGCATACGTGATCGCCGTGCTAAATGCCATCCCAACCGGGTTAAAATCTTCGATAACTGCGCCCTCTGCGGGTACGAATACGACATAATTCGGGGTTGTCGTCCCGACAACAACGCTGCCGGACGCCACGTCAAATAATTGCACATACGCATCCGCCGCATTGGAATTGATGACATGCAACTTGTAGAGTTTCCCTGCTCCGGCTTTCATGGCTTGCGCGGAGTTATCCGCGTTGCTGTCAAAATAAGGCGTTGCGCCGCTCCCTATCGGATCGGTGTTCGTCTTGATAGAGGCTAAATTCCCCCCTGATTCTTTAGCAATTGTGGATGTTGAGTCTTGGCGAATATACCCGCCGCCGCCAGATGCTACAAGCGGATCGGTATTCGTCTTGACACTGGCAAGATTTCCTCCGGTTTCTTTGGCAATCGTCGCGGTCGAGTCTTGACGGACATAGCCACCCCCGCCAGCCGTGACAAGCGGATCGGTATTCGTCTTGACCGTTGCGAGATTGCCGCCGCTCTCAAGTGAGAGCGTGGCTTGTGTCGTCTCTGTGGCATAATCCACAGCCGCCAGCGTGTCCAGGTTGCCTCCACTTTCCAACGCAAGTGTCGCGGCGGTTGCTTCTGTGGCTAATGTTGCCGCTGCTGCGGCGGCTTCCCCTGCCTGAGATGGACTACCAAGCGTCGTGATAATGTCGTCTTGTTTGGCTTCCGTTGCCATGCCTGACCCGGTAATCCCAGACACATTGACATTTAGCAGCTTATTGACCGCATCATAAACCAAATTGAGAATTGCATCGCCTGTAGTATTTGCCATAATCCACCTCCTATTTCTCCTTAATCACAAATTTCTAACGTGCCATCAATTTTAATTTCAAACGTATGCGTATAATTCATGATATTACCCCTCAAATCGTTCTATCGTGTCCAGGTTTGGCAGTTCGCCGTCAGGAGTAAATGCCAATCCCTGTTCTTTTGCCTGCGCCGCCGTTATCGGCAGACGATAGCAGCGACAATTGAAACTTAGAGGAAATTGTAACTGTTCCCATATTTTGTCATTTGGCGGTCTCACTATCCCATCAAGTCTGCGATGAGACGGCCTCACCTTTGCATCTTCTTGCGTTCGTACCTGTACCCCCCATAATCCTTTTTGTTTTTCGATGAGGGCGTTTATCCCGGCATTATAGGCATATTGACGAGCATATCGAAAGGAGACCATCAATTCCGATTCTGCCGCCCGAAACTCCATGTCTGTAAAAATTTGTTTCGCCTTTGCTTTGTATTGTTGCCATGCTTTCGCTTCATTTGTTTCACTGATTGTGTCTGCAATCGCTTGTTTCATCGCCTGGATTCGACTCAAGCTCTTTGCTCCGTTCTTCAGGGCGGTAATGGTAAACGCGCCGTGTTGTTGGTCTTCAGGAAGTGCGTCAAACTGTTTTCGTGTGTATGCCTTCATTCCGTCAATTGCCTTCTGCGCTTCTTCCAAGACATCCCCAAAAATCTCAGGCGGTTCGTTTTTATCTGGAAAGCTGGCTGTTTCTACCTGTTCAGGTTCTTCTTGCTCTGCGAATTCTGAGGCATTTTCAGTTTTTTTTTCTGTGTCGAGTCCTTCTTTTCTGTCTGGTTCTTCTTTCGTTTCCTGTTCTTCCTTTCTGCTTTCCTCTTTCTCTTCGTTTTGCGTCTCTATGTCAATTTGTTCTTCGGAGAGCGGTTGTTGCTCTGCGCTAATTGTCGGTTGAATCAAATCAGGTTCGATAAGCTGCATCATTGGATACCCGTCAATCGTTCCCGGCTGCCAATTCCATTCGAGGATCCATGGGATGATCTGATAATTAAATCCATCACAGATTAACGATGCATCATTTTGCTCTAATGCTCCCTTGACCCGCGCTCCCTTGCCTTCCGCTTGTGCATACGTGCCATATTTCGTTTCTTTGAGCGTGGTAGGATCGCCCGTCAACACAAGCGAAATGCAGGAAATAGCGACATCAATGAACGATACGAAGGCATCATCCGCGATGTTGGTTGATAATTCCTGGACATCATTGGAGGCACTCATCATGGTAATCGTTGAACTTTTGAGTTTCGTCAATTCTGTAGCAAATTCCGCCCGCCGCGCTTTGGCATCCGTTCCTTTACCTGCCATTTCTTTGGCATACTTTCCGATGATCGCCCCTACTCCGCTTCGCTCCAATCCCCTCGCATAAAATCCAGTTGTGTTGTAAAGTTGTTTTTGAATCATGTCAATCAATGCGATTTCGCTAATTCCGTAAGGATTCCCGAAGGTTGGGGTTTCTGTGATGATTGCAAATTTCCGGTCAGGGAGTTTATCGGAGGCTGTGACGGTATAGTTCCAGGCATTCGACTTAAGATAAATACCTGGATAGAGGTCTTTAGGGTCAATCACAAAGCGTTGTGGGTCACGTACACAGAGGTCATTGATGACAACTTTTCCAGGATATTTCCCGCCCTGCTCACGTTGCCAATCAATTTCGACAACCGCCCGCCCGTATGAAATGTAGGAATGCTGAATCTGGTCAATGATACAGCGTAAACCTTCTTTGTTCAGGCGTTCGTCAAATTGCCAACGGGTAAAGTCGAGATGTTCTTGGTTGCCATCTTGTCGGTAGGGAGGAAAAAGAATTTGCGGGGGGGCGTAAGCTTCTTTCTTTTTTTCAGAATCGCCGATGCCGGAGGCAGAAATCCATAGCCGTCCGATCATTCGACTCCGAATTCCGGCGAAAATGTAGGGGGCTTGAGTCAATGACCACAGTCGGTCCGCGTCGGTTTCCTCAAGTTTCGGCTGAGGGTCTCCCGCCCCGATTGACCGTGTTTCCAGGTCATAACCGCGCCCGTACCCTGGCGCAAGTTCTCCAAATAGACTCTTTACCCGTGTTTTTAAAAATTCCCATATCATATACTTCTAAGATACGGGAAATGAGCAAGATGTCAATTCATTTTTTGAGAACGCTCAAGGAAACTTAGTCCGCGCGGTCTTCGTCGGCTGAAGGAAAGAATTTTTTAATGAGCCATCTCATATCATCAACATCAAGTTGTTGTGTGCGATCTGCCAACCCTTCAAGGAACATATCACACGCCTCATGAATCGGCAACTCAGGAAATATTGTTTTCAGCCCTATGGTAAGCTGTACTTCATGTCCAATTGGACATTGCAGCCCATGTGATACGCTGTTGCCGTAACAAATGGTTGAGTTCCGATTACTTTTTTCATGTTGCGTTTATAGGTGACAGATAACGCCCCAAATCACCTTTTTGTGCCCGCCCTTGCTCAACGGCAAGGAACGTCGCGCCATCACGACGCCTGAAATAAGCAACCCTGTTAACATCGCGGCGCGGGCACAAATAAGGTGCATTTGGATTGTTATCCGATCTCTCCCTTAATCATATTATAAACATTCCGTCAGGATTGCTTCTTTTTGACTTGGAATATCAGCCATTACTGATTCCAGTTCATCAATTTTGGCTTCAATGTTTTTTATCTTTTTAACAAATTCCTGTTGCTCTGTTTCTGGAATATTGGGAACAGGAATTCTATTCAGATTTTGTTGATTAAGTTTAGGTTGAGCCTGCCCCGTAATAAACATAGAAATATCTGTTGCATTCAGATATTTCTCAATAATTATTCTTGTTTGAGGCCGTTCAAACTTGAGAATATGCGCGTGGTTATTCACCCATATCTTCCCGCTTGCAGGGATTGCTATAGGAGTATTACGAGATTTAAGATTAGCTCCATCCTCAGCGACGAGAAGAACATCTTCATCTATAACATAGCCATTTACATAATCAACAATACCAGATGCCCCGTAATAAGGGTATTCTCCCTCAGTTCTGTCACCTCGTGTAACTGGTTTCCTGAAACGATCAAGATTTTCAGAATAGTCGCCAAGCTTGATTTTGGGGAAGTTTGAGAAGTTATCAATAATGTCATTTAGATTTTTTTGAGCTTCTTCAATTTCTTCTTTTGCCTTTTTTTCCTTCACCTCAAGAACTGCTATTTCTGCAACAATTTTTTCTTGAACATCTTTAGGGGGAAGGGGGATTTTAATTTTATCAAATGTTTTTGTTGTGATCGCTCCGAAAATTGCTCCATACGACGCATCTTTAAGGTGTTTTATCTGCATTTTTAGAATAAAATAGAGATAGCCGTTATCCAATACTTCGCTACCACGCAGACCATAACACGATTGATTGAAAGTCATAGGAACTTTAAGTTGAGCCATTGCCCCTACAGTGCCACGAGCAGAAATGATAATATCACCAGCATCTAAATATTTAGTACTGCTATTCTGAAGCCCTTTTTCAGTAATTTTCCTTTCAGTATCTTCTACAAAACGATCACTATTGTTGAAATCTGAAACCGAAAGCCACGGGATGTCACCACCCCAATATTCATCTACATCTGTATCTGGAGTACCACCCCCAATAATTTCAATCACAGAGCTTAATTTCACAATTTTCCACTGACTTTTTATTTTAAGTTTTTTTTTAACTGCCAAACTCATCGTTTTATCAAAATCAACTTGATCAAAGGTAAGCGCATCAATCAAATCAACACGACGAACATTTTCTTTCAGGCTCTCATCAATCTCCCGTAAGTAGTTACCTGCAAAGGCATCGTAGATATAAGTGCTTGCTTTCTCTTTATTATCAAAACGATTGGCATCGTAGAGCTTGGTACACTCATCAATAGACTTGCCGCGCCGAAAAGGGTGTATCCCTTCACTGCCACGACGGTTGCTGAACTCGTATCCGAGAAACGCCTTTTCCGCCTTCTTTTCACCTGACTTGACAATGACAGTCTGTTGACCGTACACCAGAATAAAGTAAAGCAGTTTCTCTTTTTCACGCTTGCTCATCTCAGTAAGAAGAGCATTGTCACTTAGATTAATCCTTTTAGTATACTCATTGTAGATTTCATGAGCTTTTATCGCATCATTAGGGAATTTCTGAAATATTGTCTTATAATCATCAAAAGAGATTCCTTCCCATACATGAGAAACATACTTTGCTACAGGATTTTCGATGC
>Ga0272441_10013099_pt1 | contig 11988 bp, 15 predicted proteins | sample SSMProp6N_FD_193582 | JGI IMG/M metagenome (GOLD analysis project Ga0272441, IMG submission 193582) | Marine sediment archaeal communities from Little Sippewissett salt marsh, Falmouth, MA, United States - SSM-Prop-6N | ecosystem: Environmental > Aquatic > Marine > Wetlands > Sediment ...
GTGAGTGCTCTGAAGTCTGTGAACGTATACGATGTCGAGGGTATGTTTGCACTTGAACCGCATCAGGGAGGTCCGCGGGCAGCCACTCGGGAAAGGCTCGCTGACCTGTGTGGACCAGGGTTTGGTCGTGCCGGAACACAACAAACTCGTGTGCCAAAGGGTCGTTGTGAATCAATGTCTCAATGGCGTGGATCAGGAAGCGGTCCGCGTCTCTGGTCGGGTGATGATCCCGGACCGCAACAGGAGTACCGGGGTTTTGGAGTGCCACTCGGATGAAGGCCACAGCCATGACAAAGGTCCGACCACTCCGACGGGAGTCATCGCCGGGGTCGAGCAGCCAATCCAGTACCTCGACGGCACGTTGCTGCTGGTATGTCAGAGGCATGCTTTAAGGTACACCGTCTGGAGCTCCTGCATCGTCTCTGGATGCAGGAACACGTCTTCACCGTTCAGACGCTCACCAGGGCGGGTCTGTGGATCATTCCCCGGCAACCCCCCGTTCCGCGGCACATGGAACGGCGCCACACGGCTGCTCGAAAAACCGAAAGTCCGACCTACCACGGCTGGGCCTACGTCGGCGACAAGCAGTGTACCTACATAAAATCTGGGGCTTCCGGCTGGTTCGATCCAAGAGCATAACCTGCGACCAGCCGCATCAGATAAGGGTCTCCACCACTGCACCCCAGCAAGCTCGCATCAACGACGGGTTGACGGTAGCGAAGGAAGCTTTCGGGACTGAACTGCCACAAGGGAAACTGCTGTCCAAGATCGTGGGCGAATGGCTGGACATTCAACGCCAGTCGCGGGGGCTCCGTCTCGTACAGAGGTCGAAGCGGAAAGCATCGTAGGTCGTCAGGCACCTGTTCCAGACGCTCCTGGACGAGCTTCCGGTACTTGGCCCGAAGGCGCCCGTAGAACGCGACACGGTTGCGTCCGTCCTCCCACTTGCACGTACCAGCCCCGGCGTAGATGCTGATGGCACCGTACACGTTGCCGCATTTCCGGTAGCCGGGGCTGAGCGACTTAGCGGCGGCATAAGCCGCGTGGAACGTCGCTTCGTAGTCAATCCCAACCATCTTGTCCCACTCAGGCTCGCTGAATGACGTCCGCTGCATCTGCCATGGCGTTCGCGCCTTGTGGACGATGGTCCCATTGGGCCCAAGCTCGGCGTCACACTCCCATTTCTTGCACTTGCCCTGGTGCACATTGAGAGCAAACCTAGACTCCCAGAAGCCGATGGTCACGAGCAGGATGGCGAGGTCCTCACGGTGTCCTGTCCAGTACCGCTGACACTTGGCGGTCTTCCACGGTCCCTGACACGTTGCCTTGAGGGTAGCGTCGTCAATCGCCCGAGCGGTGTCAGACAAGCGTGCTTCCCGTTGGTCCGAGGTTTCCTGCCCGCGGTCGAGGTACGCCACTGGAAAGGCAATCATGAGGGTGAGCAGAATAGTGGCCAACTGACTCATAAGGGAGTCCTTTCGTCTGGAAAGGTCTCTGCGGCTTTCCCTCTAGGGAGGCAGAGCGGTGTTCGTGGAAAAGGTGGCTTAACACACGTTCTTTGAGCGTGGCAAAAGTGAAAATTCAATGATGCAGCCTTCCACCAATGATATCCAGTACTTGACTTGACTCTTTAGTGATGGGTCTGGTCTTTGCATCCGTTGCATCCGTTGGTGTATGGTGGCTGGGTCATGGGATCAGTAGCCAGGAAGTTGCGACGCCGACCACTTGAAGAAGACCCTCGCACCAAAGGGGTGGACCATCGACTTCTACCGACGGGCAGAGTCACTACCGAGCCCGTAAAGGGGAAATTCCAGGGGTTGCCCTTGGTCGCCTGGTGCGGGATTCGCAGCGGGGTCAACACCCCGATTCTCAACTTGGCGTTGTCACTGATGAGAGACCCCCGAGAGGCAGTGATTGCAGGGGGACTGCATATCGAGTTCCCAATCCTCGACGAGACGACGGGTGCCATCGTAGCGATGCTCCAGCGTTTCAACTGGCAGGGAAAGGTGTGGCCTCTCGACACCGACGTCACCTGGCCTCTCCCGGGTAGCGTGGACGAGGCCAATCTCCGCGGACTGCTGAAGCAGTCCGGGCTCCGGTCCACATTCTTGTTCCCGCCCTCCGACCAAGGGTACGCAACGCTACCAGTCTCCGTGTTGCGGGCGCGTGGCCCCTTCTTGATGCCCCCACTGGAACCGCCTAATGAGGAGCCTCCTACTGAGCTGGTCGAACGATTCCAGCACGTGTACCGAGACCCTCGGGCCTTCTACCACGAGGTGATGCCCACAACGGTGATGAAGACCGACGACACCGTGCACTGATGCCCCTGCACCTAATTCGTGGAGAGACGTCATTCGTCGCTACCTTAGGTCCATTCGTCGGGGCGACGAGATCAAAATCGAGATCATACCTCAAGGCGAGTAAGGTGTTATGATCCACCAACCCGTCGAGAAAGAGACCCCCGACGAAGCGCAAAGCATCTGGGAGAGGATCAATGGCGAAGACAACTGAGCAACAATGCCTCAATTGCGGGGCGCCCGCGGTGCCCTCCGCGAACACCGTGCCCCTGTGTGAGGCATGCCTCACACAGGCCAATGACAAGCGGGGCGTCCGGTACGACAAGAAAAAGCGGGCGTCAGTCGTCGTCGCTCAGTAACTCCCACGTGTTGGGGGGTAGCGTGGGCGTGGGAGGCTCTTCTCCAGGCTCAGCTGGCAGCCACCGGTCCTCGAACCTCGAACCCGCGGTCATGAGAACGAGCGGGACTTCTTCTCGGTTGACTTCAACCAATTGAAGCTGGTCCCCGAAGCGGCGCCACTCCATGTGAGTCAAGACGGCATGGGATTTGGTGACTTGGTGGACCTGAGCAATATCGGAAAGGTTGAACACTTTCCGGTCCTCGGTCTCGGCCACCTGCCGATAAAGCGCCTGGTCCAGGTGCTCTCCTGGAACCTGGGGGTTAACGTTTCGTTTGACCCAGACCCCCTCACGCACCCAATCAGGGGGCTTGGTGTCGTTAGCGATGGTGTCGATGATGCCGAGGATACGTCGGTCCTCCTCCAACTGGATCTGTTCCGACGCCGAGAGCCGTGGTTGTTCCCGACGGGTAAAATCGTCCGTTGGGACGTCAGGGTACCGAGCTCGTATGTCTCGGACAATGCCATCGAGGCGCAGAGCTTCGGAAGTCGTCCGTGCCAGCACGTGGTGTGTAAAAAGGTAGCGGAAAAACTCATCCGTAAGGGGATCATATCCGGGAACAAACGTAACGGTGATGGTGGCATTTCCAGCCTCTCTTCGGATACTATGCTGTTGGATCACATTCTGCCGCAAGCGTATGTTCCTGACAGCTGTCAGGAAAGCATGGAAAGCATCTATCGTGTCCAAAAGGAAGGTGAAGACCCACTCATCCATTGGGGGATTGTACACCGACCCTTAAACCGATCACCCACCTGCGATACAAGATGCTGGTTGACCTTTCCGGCTACGAGCCTCTCCTCGACTCCACGCTGTTTCAGCACCAAGTCATCGTGTGCTTGGCTTACCGTCCCCTCGACGGAGTGAGTCGTTGGTTCGGGAGCGGGGATCAGAGCCTTGACCCCTTTGTCACCCACACCCGGCAACGAGAGCGCAATGAAGAGGACGTGTTGCACTTCTACCTGCTCCCCGAGCCCTTGAAGCCTTGGTGGGCTTCCACGGCCACGTCGGTATCCATCTTGACCTACGAGGTGGGGGTGGGTCGAGACCTGAAGAAGCGCTTCTGGGTGCTACGGGTGGGCCGGCGTGGAGGACCTCACCAGAGCACACGCTTTCCCGACTACCGGCCCGACGCACAGGACCCACCCACCATCACGGCAAACCACGTCGCGCGGCTTCTGCGACCCTGATCTTCCTATCGGCCGCCCTTGGCATGGCGGCAACCGCACTGATCAAGTTCACCCAAGGGGTTTCGACTGCCAGCGGTCTGGCGCTCGCAGGCGAGGCTGGAACACTCGTCACGGTCGAGAACGTCGACAACACCGACGTACAGTCATGGCGCATCGAGATGCTGTACGTGCCCACGGCGCCCGTGCAAAGCACGTTCACGCCTTTTCCCGTGCCGGGCAACCCCACCCTAGTAGCCGAGAACTCATCGACCTCGATCCCCTCGGGAGTCTTCACCCCTGACGTTCCCGGATGCTACCGGGTTCGCCTGATCGTTTACAGCGGCTCAAACTTCAGTGGGTCCTACGACATCGACATCCGCAACTTTGCAGTCCCCCTAGGTCAAAGGGGCCTCATTCTACCGCCGTACCAACGACTACCCGACCCCCTCCCGCTTCAGTCGAAGCCCGACGAGCTGAACTTCACCGCGATCTCATTCGGTTGGACTGGGGGCACCAGCCCCCCATTGGCCAACCAGGGGCTCTACTGGGCCGCTGCCAACATCTGCCCCACCGCCACGTCGGATGCCCTACCCACCGCCGATGAGGTGGGGCAGATGGTCTATGCCACCGACATTGGACAGCCCTTCTGGTGGACCGGGGCTGAGTGGGCGGATGCTTCTGTCAACCCCGTCGCCTACATCAACCGGCGCGCGGACGTGACATACCACCACGACATTGTTCTCCCGCTCAATGAGCAGTCGGCACCCTTTGCCAACGTCGGCACCAAGTCGGGTGAGGGTACCTGGACAGCCAGCGGGTCGCCCGTCGCCTACCAGAGCGCGTGGTTCGACCGCGGCGTCAATTTCCCCACGGGAAGCAACGCCCATGTCCTGGTGGGCCCTGTCTCCGCAAATCTTCAAGGGTGCACAGCCATCTCGGTCTCCGCCTGGGTGTTGGCCACTGAAGCGCCCACGATCGAAGGGGTGGTCGTCTACAAGTCGGGGCTTGGTTGGCCCCAACGAACGGTTTCCCTGTCCATCAACTCGTCTCTCATCCCTATCGCCTATGTCGAAGGCCATGGCACTGTGTCAGGAACCGCAGCGGTGAGCGCCGTTCCCCTGAATCGGTGGACTTACCTGGCAATGGTCTATTCCGAGACTACCATCCGGCTCTTCCGAGATGGGGTCGAGGTTGCGAACATGACCTACGGGGGTGGTCTCAACTGGGGGCCGGGTGCCACAGAGCAGAATGCTCCGTGGCTCGTGGGCAACAACGACGAAGCGGGTGGTGCTAATGCCCGTCCCTTCATTGGCACGGTCGAGGATGTACGTGTCATCACGCGGGACCTGACCCCCGCCGAGGTCATGGACAACTACCTGCTCTCCTATGGCTTGCGACGGGAAAGGGCAACACCTGTCTTCGGCGACCGCATCGACACGGTCGTCGAGGCGATGCTCCGGTATAAGTCCACGGTCGTTACCGTCGGAACGGGTACAGCCTACATCGAGATCTTTGGCACAACCAACCAGGTCACCGTAGGGTGGGATGGGTATGACATCGAAACGGGAGATGTCGACCTCACCCGACACATCGAGGTCGGGGAAACGGCCCGCTGCCGGATGAAGATTCTGCTCTTCGACGACGGAGCCAGCGCTGAGTGGACCGAGCAGCTGCTCGTCCAAATCCGTCGAACCGCCACGACAACCTACGTGGTGATGCGGGAGGATGAGAACACTGCCAACTCACTGGGCACGGGGATCACGGGGGCGTTGGGCATCACGGGGGTCAATTTCGGGCTCTCCGAGTCCTCTGGTGTTTTGATTCTAGAGATCCAGCAGGAGGGCATAACCAATCGGAATGTTCAAACATTCGTGCAATTCGAGGAATCGAGTCCCATCGACGCTCCGGTGTAGCTTCCTCCGCAAAAGGAACAGCCACACCAATGGATGTCGTCATGCTTATTGTCATCGCGGTCACCGGTCTGGTCTTCTGCGCCACGTTGGACGCCCGTTCAAACGCAGGGCGCTACACACTTCGGGAACGCCCCTTGCGCCACGATCGGTGTAACGTGAAGAGATGACCAAGAAGCCACCCTCCGAGCAGGGAACTCCACCCCCTCAAATCGTCAAGAGTTATATCCTCTACCGAGGGAAGCCGAAGCAGGTCGACGCCATCGTCCTCAACGCGAACGCGACCTTGGTCCGCCTCGTCGAGCACGCAGCGACTTGGACCGAGCGGTCATCGAAGTCGGTGTTCAAGACTCCTGAAGAAGCCATCGTGGCCAACAAGAAAGGCTTCAAGCTCGGGTGGATTATCGACGAGACCGCAAACAAGGTCCGGCGGGTCCCCGGCCGCATTCACCCGACCACGGGTGAGTTGATGTTCTACAACTTCACCCACTACTCGCGCCCCCGCTGGCAGGTGTACTGCTACTCAAAGTCGTTCTACCCCACCGCGGCGGCTGCTCGTGCTGAACTGGTGCGACGTGCTAAGCAGAAGGTAGACGATGTGAAAGGTAGAATTGCCCACGCCCAGAAGGGAGTTACCAAAGCCCGGCAAGCCAAAGCCGTCGACCTCCACGATGTACCACTGTTCCTCCAGACTCCTAAGGACTTCGACCCTGAGCTACCTAAAGGTCGGCGTTGATCCTTTGCTTGAATCGCTCTGGCATGACTAAGACCCTGACAAAAGCTCAGATTCGCTTGATGAAGCGGACCTGGGGAATGGGCCCGCCCTACCGATACCGCCCGATTTCGGGTGAGCGGCTTGATGCATACGCGCTGCATCACTTCGAGGGGCTGGCCACCTGGGAACCGCGATACCCCTTGTTCACCTTGAATGAGGCCGGGGTCGAGTGGTGTCGGCAACACTTGGAGACGGGGCCGGGCCATGGCTAGCATCAATACTTGAACAGCGTGGAAAGGTCAGTAAATGAATCCTAAAAAACTGGTGCACGAAGCCCTGAACAGTTTATCTGTAGTACAGCTGAACTTGGAACAAGTTCGAGACAACGATTCTAGTACAGTAAAGAACTTAGGAGCGCTTTTGCACACCTTCGAGGGGCTGAAGCAGGCGGAGGCAGGTGCTATGAAACTAAAAAAGCCCAAATTAGACGCCAAGTTCTTTGGGCACATCTACAAAGCAAAAGACTGCTCGGAAGTGCCAGATGACGAGTATGTCGTCTTCTTAGCCAAGGACGACGCATTCTTACCCACTCTACAATTCTATCATGAGGAGTGCGAGCGGCTGGGTGCGGGTCCCAGGCAGCTGGCTGCTATAGATGCCATGATAGTTCGCTTGAAGCAATGGCGAGAAGCCAACCCAACCCTCTGCAAGGTCCCCGGCATTGAGGAAGACGAGCGCCTTCTTGTGGAAGGTGGCTATGATAAGAGCGGGGCAAACGGTCACCGTGACCAAGAGGAACGGTGCACAGGTACAGGAGACGATTGAACAAGTTCTTCGGTCCGACGTAACTGCGAGCAGGCGGGGCTCATGCCGCCTTAACCCATATGGGCAAAGGCAGTTGCCAACGACAACGCCAACAAGGTCGCGGCGTAAGACCCGCGACCCACCCCTAGCGAGGAGCTCGAGTAGCGACAGGGTGCCAGTACACGAGCTTAGCCTGTGCGGTTCCCCTGACGTCGTAGAGGCCAGATCTTGTGAGGTGACGTCTCGGAAAGACGAGATGGTGGAGGCGACACATCCCCCAGTCGCCAATGACGCCGGGAAAGACCGGCTACGCTCGTGAACGAAGTTACCGACTGAACACTGCGGACCCGGGTTCGATTCCCGGCAGGTCCACCGTGAAAAGGATGAAAAAGCTCAACATTCTGACGTGGGCGGGTACTTGGGCGCCTCGTTTAGTCCGCCACGGCACCCAGGCATGGGTTCTGGTGGGGTCCACCGAAGAATGCAAGGGGATTGCCGCTCGTGTTGCGGTGCGCTACAAGACCGCCCATGCTGCCCAAGAATCGTAGCCGGTCCATTAAGTTCAAGGGCCACGTCTTCCGTTGGATGGTTGGAACCGTGGGCCCTCATGGCCTCGCCAACCTCGTGATCGAGAACGCGACAGGGGACCTAGTCTACTGTGAGCCGACCCTCGTCGTGTCGAACGACGGGACACACAAGCCCGTCACTCCCGCAGAGGTGCGGGACATCCTGGCAGGACTCCGGCTCTCCATTCCCGCTCCCAGCTCTTGAGGTTGAAGACGTTCCCACAACGACGGTGCCGGTGGTGCCGGCTCAGGTTCTTCCTCAGGCTCAGGTTCTTCCTCAGACTCAGGCTCTTCGGTCGCGGGTGGCGTTGACGGTGCCGGGGCGGGAGGCTCAGTCGAATAGATGGGCGGGTTACACAGCTCACAGCTCGTACCAGCGCGCTTAGCCTTGTCGCTGTGTTCGGGGTAGCCGTCATTGAGGCCGTATTCCCACAAAAGGACGTTCAGGCATCGTTCGCAGGCAATACATGACACCAGGATGGCCAAGTCGAGTGAGTAGGTTGGCATCCAACGTCGAGTTCGCCACAGGCTTTTGAAGCGCTCCTGCAAAGTTGGGCGACTCAGCGCCTGCATGAGATCTGCGGGACCACTCATCGTACCTCCTGCCACAGTGTACGAGCTACCTCCCTGGAAAGGTGGCCAGGGTTTCCCTACCGCACGCGAGCGCGTGCCTCGGCAGACACGACACTCCTGCCCTTCGTACCCCTCAATCCACCCACCCGTGGGGTGTACGTCAGGGTGGGAGCAGACATTGACCTCTTCCTGAGTAACAACGCGCAGAATCTGGTCATGTAGCTCTCGAGGGAATCTTGTCCGTTGGTAGACGAATCCCCGAGGACACCCTTCGTAGGGGTCCATCTTCGGGATCCACCGAACGCCCCCTTCGTTTTCTAGCCAAAGGGAAGGGAGGTTTTTCGGGATCTGGGGCATGGGCTGACTATACACCGGAAGCCGGCCCTTGAGTTTGAGTGTATATTAAACTGAACGATTTCGACAACCGCACCGTATGAGGGGATAGTCATGAAAGATCTGTCAACATTTACACGTTCTAGACTCCTGGCTCAACTCTTGCTCGTGTGGCTAAGTGTGCTCCTGGCAGGCTGCGGTAAGGCCGAGCGCACAAATACCGACGTTTCCTTTCACGGGGCCGGGGCCACCCTAACGGAGACCGGTGGGAACGTGGTGGAGCCCACGGGCGGCCGGGTAGGGTCCACTACGGGCGGGACCGGAACGGGCGGTGCGTCTACGAGCGGCTCAGAGCCCACAGGCGGGACTGGAACGGGCGGCGCGTCTACGGGCGGGACTGGAACGGGCGGCGCGTCTACGGGCGGGACCGGAACGGGCGGTGCGTCTACGGGCGGCTCAGAGCCCACAGGCGGGACTGGAACGGGCGGCGATGAAACCGGTGGTGCTACGGGAACTGGCGGCAACGAGACTGGCGGAATGCCCCCCACGGGCGGCACGGGCGGCACGTGTACGCCGGGGTGCTACGTGGACGACCTCGATGGCACAGAGTTCCCGGTCTTCTGCGAGGACGGCCTCGAGTTCCTGAGAGAAGAATGCGGCTACGGCTGCAACCCTGACCTGGCCGAGTGCTACGAGTGCGAGGATGGCACCTCGGTCGTCGAATGCGCCACCGAGGGCGAGGCCACCGAGACGACTACCTGCATCGACGGCTACTGGGAAGCGCCGGTCGTCGAGGGCTGCGACTACGTGTGCCAGGGCGGCGGCTGCGCGGGCTCGTGTAAGCCCGGCACGACCCGATGCGCGGGCGACGACATCACGCTCCAGACCTGCGAGGTCGGCGAGTGGGAAGACACCGAAGCGTGCTCCTTCGTGTGCCAGGGCGGCGGCTGTGACGGCGACTGTGAGCCCGGTTCGACCCGGTGCGCCCCCTCGGGCACGGGGACCCAGGAATGCGGCTCAAACGGCTTCTGGGGCGCTGAAACGGCCTGCCCCGCGGCGGCCCACGAAACGGTCACGTGTTCGGGCGCGGGCGTCTGTGGGACGAGTTGCGCGGCGGGCTGGAACGACTGCACGAGCGCGGCGGGCTGCGAGACTCAGTTCGGGAGCCTCTCAAACTGTGCCGGTTGCGGAGACGTCTGCACAGCGCCGAGCCACGCTTCCCCCTTCTGCGGGGGGAGCGGGTGCAACTGGAACTGTGACACGACCTGGGGCAACTGCGACGGTAACAACTCGAATGGCTGTGAGCAGGACATCTGGGACGACCCCGACAATTGCGGCGGCTGCGGCATCGTGTGCCTGGGTGGCGGCTCCTGCACCGCAGGGGAGTGTGAGTACCCCGACGTCGAGCCCGTGGCCGAATGGACCTGGGGCGCACCGGACGGGCTCAACAGCGAGTTCGACATCGACGGCACCTACATCTACTCGCCCTGCGTCATAGCTGACCAACCTGGCATCTGCCGGGCCCCCAAGGACGGCAGTGACACCTTCGAACAGGTCCACGCAACGTCAGAGTACGTGCGGTACGTCCACATCGTCGAAAACAACGTGGTGTTTGCCTCGGAATTGAACGATGGCATCTACCGCTACTACGAATTGGCTGCCGTTCCCTGTGACGGCGGAACCGAACGGCATCTGGCGTACACGACGTCCGTACGCGTGGACGACTACCTGCCCATGGAACGACTCTTAGTGCAGTTCGACGGGACCTATGTCTACTTCAACGAAGGCCGGGGCTCGAAGTCTGACCTGATCTACGCCGAAACCATCTTCCGAGTACCCTTGGCGGGCGGGACACGTGAGGCCATCGTGGACGAGTGGGACTTCGACGTTGCCAGCTTCGTGCTTGACAACGGCAAGATCCACGGCTTGTTCAACGCCTCGTACTCCAGCGGCTTTGATGGCGCCGAGATGACCTACACGGCGGGCGGGGGTAGCAACGAAACCTGGATAGCCGGGTTCAAGGACCCCATCAACGCCACCACAAACGGGACCTACCTCTTCTGGTTCGACGATCGCAACAACGAAACCTGGCGGGCGACCCTATCCAACATCCAAGGAACCGCGGCGGTCCTAGCCTTTGACACCGCCTTCATGCCGGTCGTCGTTGACGGCTCGTGGCTTTACGGTATTGGGGGAGAGGGTATCGCCAAGGCGAGCGTCAATGGTGGCATGATCGTGTCCCTATCCGGAGCCGAAAATCCCCAGCCCCGCCCGGTCATCAAGGTCGACGGGTCCTATGTCTACTGGTACGACAGCACCGAGGGCAACACGGTGGGTCGGTTCCTGCGGACGCCGAAGTAATCAGATCCTTGGGTAGTCTGCAAACTTGAGAATCGTTTCCTGGTGGATGGCTGCGCGCTCTTCCCAGGTAGGCTCACGAGCTGGTGTCCGGTACTTGCCGCACACCAGCAACGTGTTAAGGTGATCGGGTTCGTGGACGAGCAATTCGCGAAACAACAAGTGCTCGAAGAACTCCTTGAACCCGCATGCAGTCCCGTCCAGGTTGTTCCCGAGGTAGATGATAGTCTCAGCGCTCACGGTCAATACTAGAAGGGGCACATCCACCCAGTTGGCGGGCCACGAGATGAAAAGGGTGCTCACGGACTCCCCCAGAACCTGCTCGTAACGACACTGGCGCTTTTCCACCCGCGAGCTGCGAGAACGCACCCAGTAAGGATACTCCTTGTCCACGGCGATCACGTGCTCGGCGTCCATGGACGCGAGCTGGTGGGCCAGAGCAAGGTCCCCGGCCCCAAGGTCATAGATGCACTTTCCCTGCACGTAAGGTTGCAAAGCGGTGCGCTGCTGAGCATTGAGACGGCCGTGACTCATGCCTAGGTATTACACCGATGCCTGAGCTGTGACATTGGTGGGCCTATCCCTATGTGGGGCTGGTGTACAGTCACACCAATTAGGAGGCATTGAATGAAGACTCAATCCTACGAGGTCACCAAGGACCTCTACCTCGTTGAAACGACGATCGGCACGAAGAAGGCCAAGAAGGCGGACCCGCCCGCCTGTCACCACATCGCGGTCATCGACTGCTCATACTCGATGTACAGCGACTTGCCGCGCATCCGTGAGCAGCTGAAGAAGCGCCTTCCCAAGCTACTCAAGGAGACGGACCTCCTGAGCATCATCTGGTTCAGCTCTCGGGGCGAGCATG
>Ga0272441_10013101_pt1 | contig 11985 bp, 10 predicted proteins | sample SSMProp6N_FD_193582 | JGI IMG/M metagenome (GOLD analysis project Ga0272441, IMG submission 193582) | Marine sediment archaeal communities from Little Sippewissett salt marsh, Falmouth, MA, United States - SSM-Prop-6N | ecosystem: Environmental > Aquatic > Marine > Wetlands > Sediment ...
GGCGGGACAAGTCTCGGGGCGCTCCACCGCTCCCTTGACTTCCAGAACAGCTTCCAGCTTGGGGATGACTTCGCCGCTGCGAATGACCTCGATGCGGGTGCCGATGCCGATGCCTGAATTGCGAATATTGCCGGCGTGGTGGGCGGTCACACGGCGGATGGTGGCACCCGACAGCGACACCGGATCCACCTCCAAAACCGGCGTGACCTTGCCGGTGCGGCCGACCTGCCACTGGATACCGGTTACCGTCGTCTGGGCTGTCTCGCCCTTGGTCTTAATGGCGATCTGCCAGCGGTAGTGGTGGGCAGTGGCGCCCATCCGTTGCTTTAGCCGGTCATCCGTCACCTCGGCCACCACGCCGTCCGTTGGATAGTCCACATTTTTCAGCAGATCCTGGACCAATTGTCGGGTGCCTTCGACCAACCGGCGTCCATCAACGATTGTCGACGTGGCCTGACTGTAAGGGACAAAGTGGACCATTCCGTCGTTCAATGCGATTGTGGCGTTTTCGTTGAGCGTGTCCGAGGAGATGATGCCCACCACCATGTTGCGCGGGTGTTCGAAAAAATCGGTCATGCGTTCATCGAAATAGCTTTTCACCACTACAATTTCTCCCACCCCCTGGCCGCGGCCGCCGATGGGAACAACACCTTTGGCAAGGGCGCTGGAGATTTCGTAACCGACTTCTCCGTTACCCCGGGTGGCAAACACGCCGCCGTCATCCCGGCCGGCCAGGCCATCCAGTTTGGGCGTCAGTCTGAATGTTACCGAACCCATTCCAAGCGCCTCGGCTTCTTTTTGCACCCGGGCCACGAAGCGTTCCAATTGCTCTCTGGTGTAGGCTTTCTCGATGGAGAGCATGGGTGTGGGATGGCGAACCTCCCGCCGGCCGGTGAACTGCTCCGGTTCCACGGCCTGCAAAAACGGATGCTCCGGCGCGAGTTCGCGCAACTGCTCCATCAGCGTGTCGTATTCGGCATCACTGACAATGGGGGCACCTTGGCGATAGGCTTTATTGTAAGCGTTCAGCAGATCGACCAGTTCGTCTACGCTATCTTGGCTCATATTTCTCGGTTCAGGGGTCTGCGTTCATTGGCTATGCTCAACGCCGCCCGGCAGATCGTCTCACGGGCGATTTTAAATGCCGGGGTGCTGAAACCCGGGCGCCACTGATAGTCGGAGAGTTCATCGGAAACCACCAGGATACCGGCAGCCTCCATCTCGCGAAATCCGGCAACCGTGAAAATGGCGGACTGCTCCATTTCGACGGCCAGGGCGCCTTTGGACTGGTAGTGTTTCACTTTCTCAACGGTTTCGCGGAAGATGGCATCCGTGGTCCAGACGGCGCCGTCGTGAAACCTGGCCCCATGGTGCTGCAGGGCCAACCGGACCTGATGCACCAGTGGGCGGGCGGGCAAGGCCACCCGGCATGAGGGGTCGCAGTAGTGGCCGGACGTGCCTTCGTCGACGATGGCACTGTCCGGTACGATGATGTCGCCGGCTTTTACGTGACGGGATACTGCACCACACCAGCCGACAAACAGGATCGAATCAACCCCCCAGACACCGAGTGCTTCAACGATCATGGCGGCATAGGGGGCCCCGACCATTGGCCCGGCCAAGGTGAATCGCCGCTGGTCGTCCGCATGTACCTGAAGGCTGCTCATGTAGAGCTTGCGCTGTGCCACCACCGGGGTGTCCGCCAGGCGCGACAACAGACGCAGATCGCTCTCCGTGGCTGCCATAATGGCCAAGGGGCCGGTGTCGGGCGGCTTCTTCCCTTTCACGGGGTTAACGATGGCGCGGCGATCAGGCATAGTCTATCATTCGAGAGCATGTTTTTGGACCGCGTTATCGGTCGTCGCGGTATGCCTATACAGCTTCCTCCCTCTGGCCTTGCCAAAAGCATGATCTCGAACCATGGACGTCCACCTTGGATATAGAATGAAATGGTCCGCAGATATGCTTTCGTTCTGGAGGTTGTGACATGTATCTTACGGCGGCGGTACAAGGCACGCCAACCGTCCGGTGCAGTTGGCGGGTCAGCGGATCAGGTCGGTCGCTGCAGGTCGGTCAGTTCATCCTTGATTTCATCCATGATGTCATACAGCCAGAGGATGTCTTCGGTGGTCAGGCGGCCGGCCTTGGCCGGGGCTCGGTCACTGCCGTCCTGTTTCTTGAGGATACGGGGGCCGATCTGCACTTTGGCCTCCCCCTGGTCGTAGCGGTTGATGGTGATTAGCAGCCCGGTTTCCGGGCATTTCCATTTTTTTAGCACCTTGTCTTTGTTTGGATCAAAGGGCATTTTTTTCTCCTAACCCGGATAAACCGGAAATAACAAAATACAAAAACCAAATCTCAACCATGAATTTCAGAATTAAAATCTTACCTGACCCGGCATGTCCGGGTCAGGTCGATATCTGTGAGAAATCGGCGATCTGTCCGAAAACGGCCGATATGGATGCCAGCAGCGCCAGTCGGTTGCGGCGAATGGCATCCTCGTCGGCCATGACCATGACCTTGTCGAAAAAGGTGTCCACCGGATCACGCAGGGTGGCGATGGCGTCCAAGGCACTGTCCAGGTCACCCTGGCCCATGAGCCGGGCCACCTGTGCCGTTACCGTCTGGCAGGCGGCATGCAGAGCACCTTCCGAGGCGTGAGCGAACAGAGCCGGGTCGACCGGTGCGGTGCCGGTTTCCGTGGCTTTTTTAAGGATGTTCTCCACGCGTTTGAACGCCGCGGCCAGGGGGTCGAAACCCGGTTCACCCTTGCGCTTTTCAAGGGCACCCACCCGTCGTTCCACATCGGGAATGCGGTCCGACGAGACACTAGTTACCGCGGCGATGATGTCTTTGGATCGTCCCTCGTCGGCCAGCAGACGGGCGAGACGGTTTTTCAGGAACGTCAACACGGCATCTGCGATGTGAGCCGTCGGTTCGGTGCGTTTGTCGGTGAACAGGGAGACCCCCTTTTCCACCAGGTCGGCAAGTGACACGTTGATATTCCGGCTGCGCATGATCTGCAGGATGCCGATGCCTTGGCGGCGAAGGGCGTAGGGATCTGCCGCACCGGTAGGGATCAGGCCGACGGCGAAGCATCCACAGATGGAATCGATCTTTTCGGCGATGGAGAGCAGGGCGCCGGTTTCGGTCTCCGGCAGTTGTCCGCCGCTGTGGGTAGGCCGGTAGTGCTCCTCGATGGCGGAGGCCACATCCGGCGCCTCACCGGCCGCCTGGGCGTAAATCCGCCCCATGATTCCCTGGAGTTTGGCAAATTCTCCGACCACCTGGCTCACCAGATCCGCCTTGCACAGGTAAGCCGCGCGGGTCACCTTCTCTTTCTCGGCCGGGTTGACGGCATCGGCCAACCAGCCGGCGATGCTTTTCACCCGCATCACCTTGTCGTACATGCTGCCCAGTTTGGCCTGAAAGAGCACGCCTTTGAGTTTCTCCACCCAGACGTTCATGGGGACCTTGATGTCGGCGGTGTAGAAATAGCGAGCATCGGAAAGCCTGGCTCGCAGGACGCGCTCGTGACCGGTGGCCACCAGAGCCATATTCCGGGTGCGGGTATTGTTGACGGCGATGAAGCCGGGCATCAGCCTGTCCGTCGAGTCGATCACAGCAAAGTATTTCTGGTGCTCGCGCATGGCCGTGATGAGAATCTCCTTAGGGACCTCCAGGAAGATATCGTCAAACCGACCTGCCGTGGCGATGGGGGTTTCCACCAGATTGGTGACGATGTCCAGCAGCTCTTCATCCGGCAGCACCCGTCCACCCATGTCGGCCGCTGCAGCCATCACAGCCGCCGCGGTCATCTGCCGGCGTTCGGCGATATTGACCACCACATTTACCGAGGCCATGGTCTGCACGTAGGCCTCCGGGGAGGGGATCGTCACCTTGCCCGGGTTCATGAACATGTGGCCCAGTGACTGGCGGCCGCTTTTGATTCGGCCGCCCAGGGTAAAAGAAACCAACTTCGTGCCATAAAGTGCCACGATGCTCTGGATGGGTCGGGCGAACTGAATAGAGAGGTTTGCCCAGCGCATGCTCTTGGGAAAGGGGGTGGCAAGGATCACCTCGGGCAGGATGGTTTTGAGCAGCTTGACGGTGGCCTGCCCGCGGTTGGTTTTGCGGGCGCTGAGGTAACGGCCCTTGTCCGTCTGCACCACGCTCAGACGCTTGACCGCGACGCCGGCTTTTTCGGCGAATTTTACCGCCGCCACGCTGGGTTTGCCATGATCGTCAAAAGCGATCTTTTCAGGCGGGCCCACGAGGTCTTCGGTCACGGTTTCCTGTTTTGGAGCCACTTGATCCACGGTCACCGTCAGTCGCCTGGGGGTGCCGCAGGTGCGGGCCTGCCCGTGGCTGATGCGGGCCCCGTCCAGCCGTTTCAACAGGTTCTGGGCCAAGGCGTCCAATGCCGGCTGGATGTATCCTGCCGGGATCTCTTCGGCACCGATTTCAAGTAGTAGGGTGTCCATATTCACCTCGATCACGATTTCATGTTCGATGTTCGTTCCAATCCGTTTGACTGTCCGTCAATCATGCCGTTTTTTTTAAGAGTGGAAACCCCATGGCTTCACGTTGCTTCAGGTAGCCCATGCCGCAGGCTCGCGCCAGATTTCGGATCCGGGCGATATAACCGGTCCGTTCGGTGACGCTGATGGCACCGCGTGCGTCCAGCAGATTGAAGGTGTGGCTGCACTTGAGGGTGAATTCATAGGCCGGAAGCACCAGACCTGCTTCGATAATCCGTTTGGCTTCGGCTTCATAGCGATTGAACAGGTCCAGCAGCATGTTTACGTCGGCCTTTTCGAAGTTGTAGGTGGATTGCTCCACCTCCTGCTGGTGGTGAACCTGACCATAGGAGACCGTGTCGTTCCACTTCAGGTCGTAGACGTTGTCGATGCCCTGAAGGTACATGGCGATGCGCTCAAGGCCGTAGGTCAGCTCCACTGAAATGGGCGACAGTTCCATGCTGCAGGCCTGCTGAAAATAGGTGAACTGGGTGCACTCCATGCCGTCCAGCCACACCTCCCAGCCCAAGCCGGAAGCGCCCAGGGTGGGCGATTCCCAGTCGTCCTCCACGAAGCGGATATCGTGCTCCAGCGGGTCCACGCCCAGCGCCTTCATGCTTTGCAGGTAGAGCTGCTGAATGTTGGTGGGGGATGGCTTGAGCAGCACCTGGTATTGGTAGTAATGCTGAAGGCGGTTGGGGTTGTCTCCGTAGCGTCCGTCGGTGGGCCGCCGGGATGGCTGGACGTAAGCCACATCCCACGGTTCGGGTCCAAGTGCTTTCAAGGTGGTGTGATGGTGAAAGGTTCCGGCACCTACCTCCAGATCATAGGGCTGAACCACCACGCAACCCTTGCGGCCCCAAAACCGATCCAACGTGAGAATTACATCCTGAAAATTCATGCGCGTTTCCTCGACTGTCCGTATCGATAGTCAAACGGTTGATAAAATTAATAATCGATTGGATTTCCCGGATATGACACGGTGTCCGATAAGCAGTCTACGTAGCATTATCGATAGGGTTTAACAAGACCCAGCTTGTCACCCGTACAGGCTTTCTTTTACGAATTCGATCAACCGGGCGCTGAGGTGGACCCTGCGAACGATGCTAACTATCAACACACATGGGGTTGTTTACATGACCCCGTTGGTGTCTACACCGCAGGCGAGCAATCCGGCCGTGGGCCGCTCTGACAGCAGCTTTTCCCATACCGGCTTAAGGGCTGCCATGGCATCGGCCGCACCGATGGCCCACAGACAGCCGCCGCCTCCAGCGCCGGTAAACCGGGCACCGCATCCGGCTTCGACGGCGGCTGCCGCCAGCCGGTCACCCATGTCGTCAAGGACCTGTGGGGTCATGGCCTTTCGAATGGCCGTCTCCCGGTTCATGGCATCGGCGGCTGCCCGCATGTCCCATCGGATGATCGCTCCGGCAAAATCCTGGGTCAAGTGGGCGATCTCATACCAGTTTTCACGGCCGTTCCCGCTGATGAACTGGCGGACCCAGGTGCTGTTGACATCCCTGGAACTATGCGTGACGCCCAGGTACGCCACCAGCAGGTGGCGGTCCAGGCGACGAAGCGCCTCGCCCTCCAGCAGAGGGTTTCCGGCGAAGGGCGGCAGTTCCGGATCCGCCGGCCAGGTCCAGGCGTTGACCCCGCCGAAAGCGGCGGCCAGCTGGTCCTGGAGGCCGCAGGGCACACCGGCCACGCTCTGTTCGATGGCGTGGGCCAGGAGCACCGTCCGGTTCCGGGAAATTCCTTTTTTGCCCATGGCAATCAGCATCTTGGAAAAAGCGGCAATCACTGCCACGGCAGCCACCGACGACCCACCCAGCCCGCTGCGTGGGGGTGAGGTGGACTGAATATCAATATGGACGCCGCTGGCTTGAAAATAGTCGGCAACGGCGAACATGAGCCCCAGAGGATGATCATAGGGGGCCGTTGATGGGTAATATTCCGCCTCGGCCAGGCCGGCTGATGAAATCCGAACCTGATCGCCAGTGTGCGGATACAGGCGGACGGTGGTGCGTCGATCCAAGGCGATATTTACCGTGGAGGGAGCCATGTGCCTCAGCGGATAATGAAAGCTGCTGATGTCCAAGGTTCCCCCGAAATCGATTCGGCAGGGCGCCGACGCGTCGATGGGACGGCGGTCCAGCAGCGACCCGATATTGCCCAGTGTCATTGGCTTGGTCTGTGTTACCATGGCTTTCCTTTTACCTTGATTGATTCCCTGACGGCCCGAAGCACCTTCAGGCTTTTCGGGGACTTGCCGATGTGAAAGGGAACGAAGGCTTCCAGAAATTTCAGTCCCTCGGAGATGGCCGTGGGTGCAAACCGGACGCGTGCGGCCCGCTCCAGGTTCCCGGTGTCGGTCCACATGAGCTGTTTCAACGTGCCTTTGGAGATCTTCAGCCGGCCGTTGGTGGGGATCCCGCAGGTCGGGCAGGCAATTCCCCCCTTGGAGGGATCCGAGACCACCGACGCATGCCGGATCTGGTCCAGGCAGGTTTTGCAGGAATGGCAGTGGTCGAAATTGGGACGAAATCCAGCCAGTGACAGGAAACGCATCTGAAACAGGATGCTGAGCACTTCCACGGGCGTCTCTCCTCGGTTGAGTTCGGCCAGTACATGCGACATCAGCCGGTACAGGGGCTCCTGGGGTTCTCCCTCGGCCATCCACAAATAGATCAATTCCGACCAGTAGCTGGCGTAGACGGTTTTGGTGATATCTTCGCGGATCTTGAAAAACGGGTCTTCCAGAGACGCCTCCTGAAGGACCGGCATGCCTTTGCCCCTGCCCTGGGCCAGCACCACGTTGAGCCTGGAAAAGGGTTCAAGCACCCCGGAAAATCGCTTGACGCTCTTTTTTGCGGATTTGGCAATGGCGCTGGTTTTTCCGTGTGCCGGGGTGAACAGGGTGACGATGAGATCGAAGTCGCCAAATTCGATCCGGCGGAGCAGGATGGCGGGTGTGTTCAGGCTGGCCATGATTTCAGACGCCGAGAAATCTGGTGGCGATGGTAAAGTAAAAATAGACGCTGATGATATCGACGGCGGTGGTCACGAACGGCCCGGTGGCGACGGCTGGATCGATATTGATCCGGGCCAGCAGCATGGGCACGCAAGACCCAACCAGAGCGGCAACGGACATCGAACAGACGACCGCCAGGCAGACCGCCAGCGCCAGCATGTGGGTGCTGTAATGCAATTGGGCCACCGACCCGATGAGCAGGCCGTAGACGAGGCCAAGGATCAAGCCTACGCTCAGTTCTTTACCCACCACCGACCCGATGTCCCGGATATTGAGCCGCCCGGTGGCCAGTCCGCGCACCACGATGGTGGAGGACTGGGTGCCGATGTTGCCGCCCATGCCCATAATAACCGGAATGAAGGCAGCCAGGTAGGTGATCCTGCTCAGACTGTCCTCGAAGTGGCCGATGACGTAAAAAGCGAATATACCGCCCAGGCAGCTGGCAAAGAGCCAGGGCAGGCGGATGCGGGTGCTTTTGAGGATGCTTTGGGTCTCAACGAACTCTTCGCCCACACCGGCCATTTTCAGGATATCTTCGGTCGCCTCCTCGCGGAAAATATCGATGACATCGTCCACGGTAACGATTCCCACCAGCCGGTTGCTTTCGTCCACCACCGGAACGGCCAGGATGTCGTAGCGGGCGACCAGTTTGGCCACTTCCTCCTGGTCCATGTGGGTCTGCACGGAAAGGACATCGGTGGTCATGAAGGATTTCAAGGGGGTGTGGGGCTTGACCACCACCAGCTGCCGCAGGGAACAGACGCCCACCAAATTGCCGTATTCGTCCACCGCGTAGAGATAAAAGGGCATCTCGACATCGGCAAACTCTTTCTGGATACGTTCGATGGCCTCTTTGGCGGTAATCTCCTGGTCCAAGGCAATAAAGTCGGGGTTCATGATACCACCAGCGGTATCGTCTTCGAAGCGCATGAGGTCCTCGACCTCATCGGACCCCTCTTTCTTCATGCGCTTGAGCAGGGTGCTGGCGGTTTCATCGGGAAGTTGATTCAGCAGGTCGGCGACGTCATCGTTGGGCATGTCTTCCAAAATGGCAACGACTTCATCCGGATCCATGCCGTCGATGAGTTCAACAAAGAGGTCTTCATCCAACTCGCTGAAGACAATCCCCTTTTGTTCCACATCTTCAATCATGTCGAATAGCAGCCGTTGATCCTGGAGCGACAGGCTCCTGAACAAGATGGAGATATCCGCGCCGTGAGTTTTGTTGACGATTTTGTGAAGCCGGCTGCTGGCGCCTCGTCGCAACAGTCGTTTGACGCTGATCGTCAGAATTTTTTGTCGATCCTGTTGCATGGGAGATTTCTTTGGGTTCTTTGGGTCCTTTGGGTTCGTTGGGTTCGTTGAGCCCCTCGCCCCCGATCTCTTGTCTTTAGCCTTAAGCTTTGGCCATTGAGCTGTTTTCTCGTCAGGGAATCTTCAGGCTTACCACCTGACCGCTGCTCCCGAAGATCTTCACCGGTCGCTCATTTAGAAAAATCTGCAGCCCGGTGGCGTTGCCGATCATCAGATTGAAGTCGTTGGTTCCTTCCAACTCCAGACGGTCTCCGGGTTTCAGGTCATAGGACCGGGCATTCTGACCGTCCACAATCACCTTCAACCAGGTCTGCTCCACGGCGATGACCTGGAGTTTGAGCTTGTCTTGCGTCTTTGCAGTGGAGGGGCGGGTCCCAGCTGTCCCAGCTCCGGAAGCAGAAGGCTCGGACAGGGCTGTACGTTCCGGCGCCGTTGTGTTTTGCGGCGGTGCCGGAGCCATAAAAAAATCGGTGTACCGTAGCAGGAACAAAATGCCGACGATTACACCCACGGCCATCATCGCCCGACGGACGGCCCACAGTTTTTCCCGACGTCTCAGGTTATGCTGCTTGGTGTTTTCCTGTTGTTGCAGATCCGACAGGTAGAGCTCGACGGCGATGTCCGCGTTGGCCCCCACGGCATCGGCGTAGATCCGAATAAAGCTTTTGACGTAGGCCCGTGGGGGAAGCCGGTCATGGGCATTTTCTTCAATGGCCTTGAGACAGTGGACGGCGATTTTTGTTTTTCCGGCGATCGTTTGAATCGCCAGATCCTGTTTCATCCGGAAGCCTTTCAGATAACCGCCGAATGAATCCTGATTCGTTTCCGATTCCATATATCGGCCTTAAGATAATTAATTTGGAGCGCGTTATTGGTCGTCGCAGTATCATCATACGGATTCCTCCCGCTAGTCTTGCCAAATTAATTATCTTAAAGCCTATAGGAGAACCGCTATATCCAAGGATCCTGAACCTTATCCGCTCGATTCCAATCCTAATTGATGATTTTGATGTGTGACTGGCTGCGCAGATCCTCCAGCCATGAGAGGAATTTTTTATCCACCACTTCGGCAAACAGCTTCTGATGGATCTCTTCCCTAACGCTATCCAGGGGTTTCCCTTCGGCCCGGTTAACCGCCTCCACGTAAAAGAGCTGAAACCCCTGATCCGTATCCAGAACGTCTGTGGCCTGGCCTGGAGCCAATCCGTCGAGCGCCGCCTGGATCTTGGGAGAAAGGGTCTCTTTAGCAAACTCACCGATGTCACCGCCGTCAGCAGCGGCCGGGCTCTGGCTGTAGGATCGTGCCAGATCGGCAAAAGATTCTCCGGCTTCGATCCGTGATCGGATCTGTTGCATCTGTTCGCTTAGCGCCTGCTTTTCGGTATCGGTAGCAAAATCCGGAACCCGCATCAGGATATTTCTCAAATGGTAACGAATCGTTCCGCCGTAAATCTCGGGGTGGCTGTCGTAGTAGGCCCGGATTTCTTCTTCGGTGATGACAATTTTGGACTTGACCTGATAATTGACCAGCCGGGTGCGCAGGAGCTGCTCTCTGATTTGTTCCCGATACTGCTCCATGGTCATTTGCTCCTGTTCCAGAAAACGGCGCAGGTCTTCATCGGTAAACGTGTTGGCCGCTTTGATGCGTTCGATGGTGCTGTCGATTTCCGCTTCACCCACCTGGATATCGTTGCGTTTGATCTCTTGATCCGTGAGCTTTTCGTCCACCAGTCGGTTGAGCATCTCCTCGCGAACGTTGAACAGCATCTGCCGCTCCTTGTCCTGGTCGAATCCCTGCTGACGGATGCGCTGGGCATAGGGTCCCATGCGTTCCTCGAGTTCAGACAGCAAAATGATGTCTTCATTGACCACCGCAACGATCCGGTCCACTACCTCGGATGCCGCCGAAGCCGTGGCCGTGGCCGTGAAAACCAGTACCCCCATCCCGATCAGCATACCCAAAGACAAATTTCGCTTCAAGGCCACTATTCCTTTCCCGGGCCAGTGGATGCGGCGCCAGGGCGTTGGGACTGTTCCCACAGGTCCCAATTGATCTCGACCCCGTAACGCGTTCGCAGCCCGTCCATCCATTGCGGGTAGGCCGCTTCCACCTTTTCGAGCCGAAGCTGTTCAACGATGTGATGCTTTAAATCCATCTCCGGCGGACTTCCATCCTGGACGGCAAAGTCTTCTTCGTGGGCTTTATAGTAGGCTTCTATATCCTGTGCGGTTATTTTCACCGGTTGAACCAGTTCCCGGTCCACCACTTTTTCCATAAGCAGGCGCACCCGCAGCCGATCCGTCCACAATGAATAGGGGATGGCGCTCTCTAGCAGCATCTGCTCGAATTCGTCTTCCGGGTAATCCTTTTTAATGGTCTGGATCGCCGCTTCCAGTTCGGTGTCATCCAGTACGATGCCCAACTCGTGAGCCCGGCGGTCGATGATCACCTCTTCGGTCATTTGATTCAGCAAGCGCAACCGCGCATTTTCAATCACCTGAGGATCCACAGACCGGTCGTCGCTGTAGGCAATCCGGGCGGCCTCAAAGGCGCGTTCAAACTGGGCTCGGGTCACGGTCTGCTGGTCGGTGCGGATCAGCACGGCGTCCTGCTGCGCTGGGTGGTCCGGCTCTGAACACCCCGTCCATACAACCATCGCTACACAACAGACGAGGCGATACACGTGGCTCGCGACCGGCGAACCGCCTCGCCTCACCGATTTTTCATCCTGAGTATAACTTATTGCAAACTTTCTAAATATGGTTCTCATAAGCCTTCAGGAATTAACATGTTGCGCTATTTCGATCAAGATGTTTTTCGTCTGGGCCAGCATGGCCCGTGCGGTCCCTTTGACCAGGCTGGCTTTGAACTGGTGGTCCGGGGTGAATTGGTAGGGTTGTTTATTGCTGGTGATCATCTGGACAATTCCCAAGGGCCGCTGTTGATGGGTTTCGCTGAATGCCAGGCACAACTGCTGGCCGAAAAGGTCCAGGCGCTTGATCCCGGCGCGGACCGACAACACCCGCAGCATGATTTTTAGCAGCAGATTTTCCGTCTCTTCGGGAAGCGGGCCGAATCGATCCGCCAGTTCGGCCTTCATGGCGGCAATTTCCTTG
>Ga0272441_10013102_pt1 | contig 11985 bp, 8 predicted proteins | sample SSMProp6N_FD_193582 | JGI IMG/M metagenome (GOLD analysis project Ga0272441, IMG submission 193582) | Marine sediment archaeal communities from Little Sippewissett salt marsh, Falmouth, MA, United States - SSM-Prop-6N | ecosystem: Environmental > Aquatic > Marine > Wetlands > Sediment ...
ATGAGCAATTCTGAAGGTTTCCTCTTTTAGCTTGCCGTAGCCGTTTCCGAAAATAGTATTGTGCTTTTGCTGGATGGCATTGATTGTCTCAGCAACATTGATACCTCTCGAATTTTTGACCGTCGTCAAGCTGTCCGAGGCGTACTGTTCCTCACAGAACAGGTCAAATTTCTCCTTTGCCCATGCCCTTACAAACTCGCCCATCTGCTTGTGACGTGCCCAGACATTTTCCATGCCCTCTGTAACCAGTTTTTCGCACTGATAGTTCAACGCCATAATGTGCGGGACATTGGGCGTGGTCAGAGTCTGGTTTTTCTCTGCGGATTTTGCCCAAAGCTGAAAATCGAAGTAGTAGCCCCGGTCGGAGACACTTTTGCTTTTTTCCAGCGCACGATTGCTTACGGCGGCAACGGCCAGCCCCGGTGGAATCGCAAAGGCCTTCTGTACCGACGCAAATGTGACATCCCAGCCAAGCTCATCGAAATGCAAAGGCAAAGCTACCATCGCAGAGACTGAATCGACAAAAACCAGCACATCAGGGTATTTTTCCTTCATCATTTTGCTGATTTCGTAAACCGGGTTTGTCAGGCCGGTACTCGTTTCATTATAGACTAAAGTAACAGCTGCATATTTGCCGGTTGATAATTTTTCATCAATCATTTCAGCAGTGGTGGCTTTTCCCCAATCGACTTTCAATTCCTCAACCTTTTTGCCGCAGCTTTTAGATACACTAGCCCATTTATCACTGAAAGCCCCGCAACAGGTACACAAGACAGTTTCATCAGAACCAACACAGTTTCGAATAGCCGCTTCCCAAATTCCTGAGGCGCTGGACGTAGATAAAAAAACGTTCTGGTCTGTGAAGAGAACCTTTTTTAGCATATCGGTCGTCTGGCCCTGAAGTTGTGCATACTCTTTGCCCCGATGTCCAAGAGTAGGTCGGGCAAGCTGCTCAAGAACATCTTCATTTACCTTTACAGGGCCTGGAATAAATAGTCTTGGTGGGTTTTTCCAGTCTACCATATTCGGTTAACTCCTAAATAAAAAACTACAATTTGTTAATAATCAAACCCGTGTAAATTTTGGGATAAAAGTACGTTGATTTCTGGGGCATTCTCTCGCCCTGGTCCGCTACTTCTTGTATTTGCCGGATTTTGGGGGGATTCATAAAGAAAGCAGCCTGTTTTTTACCGGCATCTACTTCGGCAATCGATTCATCAACAGCGTTAGGTGTGTCCTTGACATACTTTAGATTTTGACCTTCGGCCAACTTCTTCTCATCAATGCCCAAAAGCTTTTCCAGAATCAATCTATGCAGCACAGAAACGTCAAGCGTTCTCCACGCCAAACTCATGTTCGGTGCGACCGCATCCATAACACTTTTATCTTTCAGTACTGCTACATAGAAGGCGCTGCCTCCGGCGTAAATACCAAATGCACTTCTGTGACCATCATGCTCTGCCTTCATTCGAGCGAGCATTTTTCCCCTGGCATCGTCCTTAGTTTGGGGTGAAGTAAATCTAAATTCTATAATTTCGAAATTGTCTTTGAGTCCGGCGAGCAGCTTTTCTATATCAAAGTTATCGAGGTTGCCGATAAGGCGATGAGTGGCTAAAACTATCAGTCCTGTCTGATGAGTATTTGCAAAGGCAAGCATTTGATAAGCCGATGCCGGATTATCATTCTCTTTGGAATAGCTCAAACCTGTTATATAACGATGATGTCCATCGGCTATAACACAGCTTTTATCATGCATAACTTTTTCGATTGTATCAATTTCGGCTCTATCGGTTATGGCAAACAATCGATGGCGGACATCCTGCTCATCGACCATGTCTATAAGCGATTTCCTGCCGACGGCACTTTCGATTATCCTGTCTACTGCTCTTTGCCGGTCTTCATAAAAACAAAAAACCAGGCCGAATTTTGCAGCAGTTTCCCTTTTGAGATTGAGTCTGTCAATTATAGGTTCATTTAGCGTTTGTTCATGAGGCCTGACTACTTTGCCGAATTCTTCGAGTTTGGCCAGAGCGACAAAACTGAAGCGTTGAAATTTTTGACCACTAAGTTCAAAATCCTGGACATAAGCATAGATAGTTTCGTCAGAATCCTGTTTTAAGATGCCTCTTTCAATCCAGTTATTGAGATAGTTCGCGGCTCTTGTATATATATTGTCGCTGCCGTTATCGGAGGGACTGGTTTGCCCTTTGATTATCCGCACAATGTTATACTCGCTTTTTTCGTAGAGTTTCTGCTGTTGGTCAGGGTTGATAACGTCATAAGGCGGAGCAACACAACGACCCACATCGCCAACTTTATCTTTGTCGTATCTAAAAGCTTTGAAGGGCTTTACTTGCATAAAAACACAGACCTTAAATCCTTTCTTATTTCCGTACTGATACTAAGCCTGAAATTAACTTATAATGATGCTCAAAAGCAGCAAAAGCAGAATCATACTAAAAGTGAGATACATTGTCAAATGTGCTCAGAATATACCATAAAAATGAAAAAATCCTTATGTCTTATGTTAATTAAACAGCCGGAAACTGAGCATCCTGACATCAAGTGTATAGAACTGGGGGTTGAAACGAAAGGCCTTGATAAAAGACCCTGTTAAAGGCGGCTGCTATTTGAAAAGACACGGCAACAGACAAGATGTCTATGCAAATCCAAGAAACGGCAGGCGGGCTTCGGTTCCAGGAAATCCTGAAATAAAAGCTTCATTGGTTCGACTAATCAAGAAGCAACTCGGAGTATTATTGACTGGTCTAACCTCGGAGGAGCTGGAGTGCATCGAGCCGTAACGTTATTAGTGTATAAAGGGCAGATTAGCTGCGAATTTTTATTTTTGCGAATCTTCTTTTGCCGACCTGAACAATCATATCGTCTTTAGGTGTGATTACGGCGTTAGGGTCGCTGATTTTAACGCCGTCAATACGCACAGCCGACTGCTTTATATTTCGTTTGGCCTCACCTCCCGAAGTTACCAGATTACAGGCCAATACGAGTTTGCTCGCCAACACAGGCTCAGCAGCCACTTCGATTTCCGGGATGTCGTCTGGCAATTGTCCCTGTGCGAAGACCTTATCAAATTCTGCGGCTGCGGCCTCGGCTGCGGCCTCATCATAAAACTGAGAGACAATTGCTTTGCCTAACAAGACCTTGGCCTGCTTCGGATGTGTTTTGTCGGGGCTTACAAGTTCAGCTATTTTTTCGGTCGGCAGGTCGGTTACAAGCGTAAAGTAATTCTCCATCATATCATCTGATATACTCATCACCTTTCCGAACATATCGGCCGGCTCATCAGTTACACCGATGTAATTTCCCTTGGATTTGCTCATTTTTTCCTTGCCGTCCAAACCGACAAGAATCGGGGCCGTAATCACAACCTGTGGTTTTTGGCCATCCATCCTTTGCAGGTCTCTTCCGACGAGATTGTTGAATGTCTGGTCGGTGCCGCCCAATTCGACATCACTTTTCACCATAACCGAATCATACCCCTGCATAAGGGGGTACAGAAATTCATGAGTTCCTATGGGTTCACCGGCTTTGTATCGCAATTCAAAGCTGTCTCTTTCGAGCATACGCGCCACGGTCATATTGCTCGTCAGTTTAATAATGTCTGCCAACCTAAGCTCGGCAAGCCATTCGCTGTTGTGGCGTTTCTCGAGTTTAGCCTCGGAAGTATCGAGGATTTTGCCCGCCTGTTCGAGATAAGTTTTTGCATTTTCTTCGATTTGTTCGCCCGAAAGCATCGGACGGGTCGTGTTCTGGCCGGAAGGGTCGCCGATTCTGGCAGTGTAGTCGCCGATTATTAATACAGCTTTATGGCCAAGGTCCTGAAATTGGCGCATTTTTCGCAGAACGACGGTGTGACCGAGATGAATATCCGGAGAGGTCGGATCAAGTCCGAGTTTGATTCGTAATTGTCGCTGCTGTTTAGCCGCTTCGGCGAGCTTCTCATATAGTTCGGCCTCGTTGAAAATCTCAGCGGCGCCTCGTTTCAAAAGCTGGCATTGTTCTTTAAGGTTCGCTGTCATAAAATTTTCTTTTCAAATTAAGGAACTCTAAAAAACAGGATTATAAACGTAAGCTGGATAATAAGCAAGAATCCATTACGGGCAAAAAAACATAGAATTTGTAGGCGTGATTACGACAGTTCCAGCAGTAACGACCGAATATTTTAAAAATTTATAACAGAGGATGGAATTGTGCAGCAGTTTTGAGTATTATTGGGTTGTTCGAAAACCTTGGGGGATAAAAACTCATCAAAATGAGGACGAGAAAAATGCAGAATCCATATTTTATTCCGACTTTTTTATTGGTATTGCTGTTGTTGTCGTCAGACGCCTGCGGTTATAAGAGCAAATTGATTCTTGGCTTTGAGATAGAGGAACTTGCTGTCAAAAGGGGTGAATCTTGGTGTGAAATTAAGAGTGTTGAGAACGGATGTGACTTCTGGGCTAATTTCGAGTTCGGTGCTGGCGACCGTATATGGACCTGGCAGTGTCGAAAGGGCGACAGCACCGAAGGCGTGCAGGCACTGGTAAGCAGCATACAGCCTGGTCTTGCGCATGCGAGCTTTTTGCGAACAGCGTTTCAGCAGCGATATTATCCTATTCTGCGTAAAAGTGCGGCGGAAGCCTCAGTTATACTGAACACTTTCCAGTGGCTTGCATACACACAGCCGGACCTGCGGGACTGGTCCGATTACGACTTGTTATGGGTTGATTTCAAAACAGACCAGCCCCTCAAAGTATGGCTGACACTGGAGGATGAAGTAATTGAGCCGCCGGTAGTTCGCATCTTTGATGTTCCGGCGGATGAATGGGTAACACTCGAACTTGATCTAAAAGCGGCTGAGCGCATACGCGGCCTCGACCTGAAACAAATCACTAACATTTATCTAATCGGCAAAGCAAGTGAAGCTACCGGCGTTCGAGTGGACAATGTTCGTGTGGTGCAAAAAGGCACACCAAACAATCTTGAAGTGCTTCAGGATAAGACATTTATGAAAGCCCCTACTTTCAAGTTTGGTGCAAAACCTATAATCCGGAGTCTTTCTAAAAACTACAAACCAGACCGCTCGGCTATAGAACCTGAGCCACCGAGGAAAATTGCAAACGGCTCTGTCGTACCGTTCGGATGGATTGGGGCCGCCGATAACCAGCACCTGATTGTCGGATACACCGAAGGAAAAGAGCGTCCTTATATTCCGGTTATAATGGAATCAGCTGACGGGGGGCAAAGCTGGTCTGTTCTACCTGCACCTGTCGCCAGAAATTTCGACCACGGCACCAGCCGAGGCAGTGTGGTCGATGCCCACGGGGATTCGGTTGCTACTTCAAGTGGACAGGGTTGCGCCGGTCCCGGTGTTGCTACACCCAGACAGCACCTTACAAAATATACCTTCACCGGCAACGGCTGGGAGCGGAGGCAATGGGCAAGTATCCTCGATTACGACATTCGCCACTGCGGCTCGGCGGCATCGGTCATCAGGCTTCCGAGAGGGCCTAAGAAAGGACGACTTTGGGCCACCTGGGGTACGGTTGACCGATTGCGGCGGTTGGCCGTCGGCTGCAGGTACTCCGACGATGACGGGGAAAACTGGTGGTACAGCGGCAAGTCATCTATGGTGCCGGGCAGCGCTGAAAAACCGTTTACCTACAACACTTACAGTTATCAACAGCCAAGGATTACTTATTTTAGGGGGCAGGCTGCGGTATTCTGGCAGGATGACCGGGGACTGCTTTGCAGCTGGTTCGACGGGGGAAAATGGACTCCCGCCAAAATTATTTTAGCCGAGGCAAAAGCGAAACTCGACGTCAGCGAAAACGAATCCTTCCGGATACCGGGCTCGGTAGTGACAGTCGGTGAGGACGAGGTTTTCCTGACGGCGTGGGGACTCGGCGGAGTTCTTCACTATGACGGGAAGAACTGGCAAAGAGAATTAGTTGATGCTTCCGAAGCCGGTGTTTTAACAATCTGCGGCGAAAAAGACGTGATGCTAATAACAATGGGCACAACGGAACAACCGCCCTCAACCAAACGGATACAAATCAAACGACAGGCAAAAGTGCTCTGCTACAGGCGCAGAAGTGACGGCACATGGGCCAAGCCGCTTGACCTTGCCGGAGGCGAGGTGACACTCCATGAGTACCGCCAGATGACCGCAATTGTTGTACCGCCAATGTCACCTGAGAACTTCGCTCCGGTGGCTTTCTCCGACGGTGAGACAGTTAAAATAGTCAGGGTGCCTGTTCTGAACGAATAAATAGTTATTGTGAAAGACCAAGAAAACGTTTCAGGTTCTGGACATAGATTTTATCAATTGTGTCCTGGCTTAAATTAAGGTCTTTATATATTTTGTTATCTCTATTAATCCACTCGGCAGCCCAGTCGGAATCATACTCATCGGTACGGCAGTCGCTTCCAAATAATATATTATTGTCAATGTCATAACCGACAGTATGAATTTTAGTTAAGGCCTCGCAGCGATAAATCGGGGGTGTGCCGGGGGTGATGTCGATAAACATCTCCACGGAAAGGTCAGGGCGTATCTTATATGCGCTAAGGAACTTTCCATAGACGGCGATGCATTCATCACACCAGGGCCAGGAAATGTGAGCGACGGAAAATTTCAAGCCGTCAATTTCAAGCAGGGCCTCGAACTCGGACGGGCGGTTGTATCGGGATGAGGGCAGTCCATCCCAGAGTATTCCGGTGTGAAACAAAATGGGCTTTTTGGCATTAGCGATTTCTTTGAAGACCGGCAGAGCCCTTTCGTCACTGCAGAAAAAGTGATTGCAGATGACCTTGAAGCCATTTACCCCGCGTTCGACCGCTCGGGCAACCTGCTCGGTGGCATCCGGCTCGGTCGGGTCGATCCAGTAGAACGGGTATAATCCGGGGGATAAGTCAGTCCAGAAAAAGAGGTTATCGAGTCTTTCAGAAGGGGTGGTTGGAGGTGCCAGGTCTGGAAAGGCCGCCGGTGGCAGCGAAATAATGACGCCGCCGTCAACGCCGGCTTTTTTCATTCGGCCGGTTAAATCGTTATGGTCTTTCTTATTGGTCATTATGTGTATGTGTCCATCTAAAATCATAATTTTTCCTTTCTTACATTGGGTGATTAACAATTAAGCAGCAATTATACAAACGTTCGCTTTTTACTCAAGCCTCTTTTCGGTCGGTTGCGGCTTTATCTGTGGTTAGCTCTTTTGGGCTTTGTTTCTGTTTCATACGAGATTTAACGATAAGAAAGTACTCAATAAAAGCCAAAACAAAAAAACCGATGCACAAAGTTTTAACCTGCTGTTTGGTCAGAAGTTCATACAACGGTTTTACCCTGCTCGGCCAAAATAGACGCACATCATAGTGATAAACAGAGTCAATTAAAACGTGAAACCATGCTCCAAGAATACCGGAGATAAGCATTTTGCGGAGGCTGGTCTGGTACGGCAAACGCAGTATTGTCATTATTTTTTTAAATAAACGGCGCATCGGGTACGCCACCAGCGCCCAGACAGCACCCACAACCGCTCCAATTAAGAGCGTATGAGCATACCTATGGACCGGCCATCCAAGTCCAAGCAGACCTATAATTAGGACTTCAACATCAACAACGACGTTAGCCAGGACAAATACGGGTATGTCGATATATTTTTTAAATACAAGGCCAACAAAACCGCTCGGCCCAAAATGATATGGAGTATAAGGCATCAGTTCCTTTTCACTGCTTCAGAGGTGGTGGGTTCCCTTTAAAGTTTGTTTTGAGATCTTGCTTGCGTACAATCACGGCTTCAATTACCTTCAATCTGTGCTTTCTTAGGACAAAGCGTAAGATTACGATCATGGACAATAGAATTGAATTGACCAGCACAGCACAAGTGTTGAAAGATGATTTTTTTAACTGTACAAGATATGTTTTGATTTGGTCTGGTGCTAATAACGTGGATAATCCACCTTTTGTTTTACTTACGTATATTGCTTCATTTGGCACAGCCAGATTTACTAATTCCTTGGTACGGTTAACACTCCAAACCGTGAGACATATGTGTAAAAGAGCGAGCGGCAATATGAAAAATGGGATAGCCCATCTGAAAGTTTGTTCTAACCTAACATGATTCACTAATACTTCCCATTGTATTTCCGTTAGCTGGTCTCGTGAGGAACCCAGCGAGGCAAGGTATTTTTCGCTGGACTGCTGAAGTTTGTGCGAAACTTTCTTTTTAGACATTTTTAACCTCCGCCTAAATACCCATCTTTTTGCAGGTAGTTTTGGACGTAGTCGGTGATTGCATCTTCAAGTGAACTTATTTTTTTACTGTAGCCGGCGTTCTTTAGTTTAGTTATATCGGCCTGGGTAAAGTATTGATACTGGTTACGTATTGATTCTGGCATATTGATGTATTCGATATCGGACTCTTTGTCCATCGCGGCAAAAACGGCTGTCACCAAATCGTTCCAGGAGCGGGCATTGCCTGTACCGATATTAAAAAGTCCTCCTATCCCGGGATTATCCAAAAAGAACAAGGTCATATCCACGGCATCTTTGACATAGATAAAATCACGAAGCTGTTGGCCATCTTTATATTCCGGCTTGTGTGACTTGAAGAGCCTAACTTTACCGTTGGCGATTATTTGTTCAAAGGCTTTTAATACAAAACTTCGCATATCAGCTTTGTGATATTCGTTAGGGCCAAAGACATTAAAGTATTTAAGGCCGACGATTTTTTTAAGCAGGCCCGTCCTGCGAGCCCACAGGTCAAAGAGCTGCTTGGAATAACCGTACATATTCAACGGTCTTAGGTTGTCGATTTTTTTTTCATCGTCGCTAAAGCCCGCAGAGCCATCACCGTAAGTGGCAGCGCTGGAGGCATAAATAAAACGAATACCAGCTTTAACCGCCCATTGTGCCAGCAGCTTGGTATATTCGTAATTGTTCTTTATAAGATACGAGGCGTTTGTTTCTGTTGTACTTGAGCAGGCGCCCATATGGAAAACAGCTTCAATGGGAGCAGAGAGCTTGTTTTCGACCACCATTTCGAGAAAATCATTTTTCTCCACGTAATCGGCGAAAGATAGATTTAGCAGATTTTCCCATTTATTATCCGTAGCGAGTTGGTCAACGACAAGAATATCAGTAACTTGGCGTTTATTTAATTGTGCTATTAGTGCTGAGCCTATAAAGCCCGCTCCGCCGGTAACTACTATCATTTTCAAAGCCCTTAATTGGAAATTTTTGCCATAAGCTTAATTTGTAAGTCCGATTGTGTCAAATGTTTAAGGCTGTTTGTACTCATAATTGAGCAGGCGAAGGGCAGGCATCGCCAGCCTGAAGAAACAGTGGGTTTGAAATTGGCTTTAATTGGCTTTAATTGGGTTTGATTGGGTTTGATTGGGTTTGATTTGCAGGCGTTCGAAGGGTTGGTTTCGATTGTAAAAATCTGTCATAAAAAGGTTTATATTCATTAGGTTGTTTGAAAAATTGGGTTTGTTTTTTCTATTCGTGGTTTGTGAATTGTGGTTCGTGATTCGTGGATTGTAAATCGTGATTTGTGGTTCGTAGATCATAAAAAGAATCTCTAAATCAATAAACTCTCAAGGGGATTTTAAAAAATATGCCTCCCTATAATTAGAGAAAATAGCGCGTTTGCTACGAAAAAACGCCCAATCGGCTACACTGGAATTTGCTTAAAAGGTTGTGATTAAAGCAGTAAAAAAAATGGGCAAGTTCGATTTTTCTTTTACATACTTGCGCATTTGTTATGATTTTTTGCCGCAACAGGGGGCAGTAACAGCGGTAAGTTAAAAGCGGCAAAAAAATGATAAAAAATACAAAAAAAGAACGGGTTTTGATGGGAAAAAGCAGAGAAAGGGAAAAAATTGAAAAAAGACCAAATTGATAATATAATTTCAATACAGCCTCCAAGACGGTCCGAACCAACCGGCGTAAAGGCAACACAGTCAACAGCTTATATGAATTCGAGTTAATCTGAAAGGTTACATCTTATGCCCAAAGGCAACAGGGTAGCCCCTTCAAAAATCACCGAAAAACACCTTTTAAGCCTCGCTGAACAGATTCGTGACCAGGTTGCCAGCCAGCCGCTAACTCCCCTTGAGCGTTTCACTATCTCCAACAGCTTTCAACAGCCCGACCGCGTACCAATTATCCTGCAGATTCACGAACACGCCGCCCGCCTTGCCGGCCTGCCGGTTCAAAGAATTTGCCAAGACCCAATAGCCCACGTTTACTGCCAGCTAAATGCTTTGCTGGAATACGGTTACGACTTGCCTTGCAGCTTTGCAGACTGCTATAATATCGAAGTCGAAGCCCTTGGAACCCCGCTGGTTTACACCGGCGACAGGTTCGGCGAAATCCAGCAGCACATTATCAAACACCCCGCTGACCTTGACAGCCTGACCATGCCCGATTTCACAAAGGCCGGCCGTATGCCCTGGACCCTTGAGGTCAACCGCCTCTTAAAACAGTATCTCGGTGATATTATGGGTGCTTATGCTGCCGTAACAGCACCTTTTTCGATTGCTGTTAACCTCAGGGGATATCAGCAACTTATGATTGATATTGTTGAAAACCGCAGTTTTGTGCATCGGCTTATGGGTTTTTGCACCAGGCTCTGTGCCGGTTTTGCACAGATACAGCTTCAGCATGGTGCAATGGCCACATCCATAATCGATGCGTGGGCGTCACCACCGCTGGTTTCTTTGAAGCTGTTCGATGAATTCGTGCTGCCTTACACTTCCAGGGTAATTGGTATGCTGGCTCCAACTGGCGCATCCTGGGGCGGGATATGGGGTTGCGCGGAAGTGCCGGAGTGGAAAGACCTTGTTTACAGGGTCATAGCCGCGGGTTCTACCAGCGTAAGGGCATTCGGACTTGACCTTGAAAAACGCCCTGATATCTCCTTAGGAGAGTATAAAGCACTGCTGAGAGCTAATGGACGGCCTATGCTCTGCTGCGTGACGGCGAAGCTTCTTGGGTATGGAAGCAGTGAGGAAATTGAAAGCAGAGTCAAAGAGATAATGTCGCAAGCTGCGGCTGGCGGGGGACTTATACTCTATGGTGCGATGGTTCCGATTGAAACTCCGCCGGAAAATATTCACGCCTTTGTAGAGGCTGGTAAGCGTTTTGGCAGTTATGCGAAAAGAGCTTAGATGCTTATTCTATAAAGACTTAAGCGCGGGTGAGGGAGGTATAGAAAAATGCTGGTTTTTGGGTTTCAAAACCGGGTTTTTTGTGGGTAAGCTTAGAATGGTGTGTATTAAAACTGGTGGGCTATTTTTGAGCTAAAAATGGTGGTTTTAAGGCACCCTTGTTTTTGGGGTAAAAATGGGGGTGGTTTTGTATGGAGGGATTTAGGGTACCCTTGATATTGGGCTGAAAATGGGCGTTGGGGTTTAAAAAAAGTCGAAAAAAGTCACAAAATGACAAGGAAAAGACGGGAAAACGCACAAAAAGCTAAAAAATTGAAAAAAATGCGAAAAAATGACTCGTTTTATTGTGTGTTTTTTGTAAAAAATTTCACACCCGATACAAAAACCTCCTCCGATGTTAAAATGGGTAAGATTTAGCTGGGCAAAATTTCACTGTCAAAATGAGGCCGATTGAAATGTTAAAATGGTAATTTCAATAGGCTGCGCCTACGTTCCGTCCTGATAATCTTTGGTTAACATTATAACAGAAGTGTCAGATTAAGTAATAGCTAACTCAGGTGAAGCGTTGGTTTATTTCTTAGTTTGTAGTTGGCGGATTTGACTAAAATTTATTAATCATAAAAATGGTCGGGATTAAGTTCAGTGGGTGCTTTCCACTCTATACCTCGCTCTTTAAGATACTTCTTCTTTAATCGCCAAAAAGTGTGGCAAGCCCCCAGCTTTTTTGATAGTCGTTCTTCATCCATTTTTTTGTCAATCCTTTTTTCAACTGCTTCGAATATTTCCTTAAGTTTCGGATCAAACTCTTTT
>Ga0272441_10013104_pt1 | contig 11979 bp, 7 predicted proteins | sample SSMProp6N_FD_193582 | JGI IMG/M metagenome (GOLD analysis project Ga0272441, IMG submission 193582) | Marine sediment archaeal communities from Little Sippewissett salt marsh, Falmouth, MA, United States - SSM-Prop-6N | ecosystem: Environmental > Aquatic > Marine > Wetlands > Sediment ...
AGTTTCAGATAGTGTTTGTTGATTGTAATCATGGTATTCTCCCTTCGGAATAGTTTACTCCGTCCATGCACGAATAGCCGGCGGGTCGGCAGCGATTTGCCGGTCCGCTGGAACCGTCTGTCATCTATACAGGTCGTCGCCACAGGGGGTGTATGACTCCCTGTCCTGCATGACCCCTCGAAGGGACCGTGCCCGCCGTATCGGAACAATCCTCTTCGAAGGGAACCGATTACTCAGGGGAAAGAATGATTGCAGTGGCCGGCAGTGTGAACAGGCGAACACACGTCTGAGATTTTCGGCCAAACACGGAAATTACCCCCACGGAGTCTTCACGCGAGAAAGTGGACCCCGCTCTATGACCCGCGATCAGATGACACCATCGACGCAGACGGTCTCATCCTACCCATTAAAAATATTTTGTCAAGATTTTTAGAGCATTCCCTCATGATCTCGATATCACGATACTATCGACGGAGACCTGTCCTCGAAGAAGGCAGTGCAACACAGAGGGGACGGCACTCCCAATTACTGATTGCAAAAACACCGTGAATAATATAGAAATTATGCAGATTACACAGGACCGGATGACCAGCGAAGCTGCCGATCCCGTGTCCCCTGCAGCCATGCCTCCGGTGCGGGGAAGATTTCGGGGCACTATTATACAGGAGAGAGCGTGTGGGAAAATTGTTCGGAACGGATGGCGTGAGGGGTGTGGCCAATGAGTACCCGATGACATCGGAGATGGCCCTCAATATCGGGCGGGCGACGGCCCACCTCTTCAAGCGGGCGGGTCACCAGCCCCGCATCATTATCGGAAAGGACACGCGGATATCGGGCTATATGATCGAAAATGCCCTCGTATCCGGTATCTGTTCCATGGGTGTCGATGCCGTCCTCGTGGGCCCCATGCCCACTCCCGGGATAGCCTTTCTGACGAGCGACATGCGTGCCGATGCGGGGATCGTCATATCGGCATCGCACAATCCCTTTCAGGACAACGGCATCAAGATATTCTCCAGCGACGGCTACAAGCTCCCCGATGAACGGGAACTGGAAATAGAGAAACTGATATTCTCCAATAACATGCATACACTGCAGCCGTCGCCCAGCGAACTGGGAAAGGCCTATCGCATCGAGGGGGCACGCGACCGGTATACCGTCTTCCTGAAAAAGACCTTTCCCAAGGAGTGTACGCTGGAGGGGACACACATAGTCCTCGATTGTTCCAACGGCGCCACCTACCGGGTGGCACCCAACACATTCACCGAACTGGGCGCCAGAGTGAAAACGATATTCGCCGAACCGGACGGTGAAAACATCAATGATCACTGCGGGTCACAGTACCCTGAAGGGCTGGCACAGGAGGTGGTGAAACGCGGTGCCGATGTCGGGTTCGCCTTCGACGGCGACGGGGACCGCCTCATCGCCGTCGATGAACGGGGGGGTGTCCTGACGGGCGATCAGATCATGGCCCTCTGCGCCAAGGGGATGAAAGCGGAGGGAACACTGACCAACAACACCGTTGTCTGCACCGTTATGAGCAATATCGGCCTCCATCTTGCCTTCAAGGAACTGGATATCACGGGGGTGATCGCCCAGGTGGGCGACCGGTATGTCCTGGAGGAGATGCGCGCCCGCGGTGCCTCCATCGGCGGCGAGGACTCGGGACACCTCATATTCCTGGAGCATCACACCACGGGCGACAGCATCCTGTCGGCACTGCAGGTCATGGCGGCCATGAAACGGGAAGGGAAGCCCCTGTCTGAACTGGCACGGGTCATGAAGGTCTATCCGCAACGGCTCATCAATATCGACGTCACATCGAAACCGGACATCTCCGGGATTCCCGACATAGTCACGGCCATCAGGTCCGCTGAGGCGGAACTGGGGACGAAGGGGAGGGTCCTCGTCAGATACTCGGGTACACAGAATCTCTGCCGTGTCATGGTGGAGGGACCGACGGACGAAGAGACGGAACGACACTGCAACAGCATCACGGCGGTTATCAGGGAACGGCTCGCGTGACGGGCCGATCGCCAAAACGAATGCCTGCCGGGGAGGGGCCCTCTCTCTGTCGCTGTCATGCGAAGGTCCCGGCTTCGGGGTGGGGTATGCACTGATCGCTCCATCGGCACAGCGAGAAGGCCTGTCTCACGAAGAGGTAAGGCCTGCCCTTGACACCAGGGGAACGTGCTGCAGCGACGGGGCATGGAACATGATTCCTTCGATGCCTTCCATCACATCGAAGAGGACGGACGGGACATGGAGACATTCGCACTGGCTGTCATCAGCCTTGCCATAGCAATTCCTCTCATAACGAGGAAAAAGAGGAACGCCACCTTTCTTTCCTTTGCGGCACTCTGCCTGGTCATATGTTGCGCAAAGAGCGGTGCCTTCTTTTCCGGTATCTTTGTCCACCAGTTCTGGACGGTACTCTATCGAACGGGACTCCTCGCCATACCGCCGATCCTCGTGATCTTCCTCAGCCATGTCATCGATCACCGGGTCCTGTTATCGAAGCGGATCGCAAATATCGCGTGGCTCGTAAGCGGGGCCCTGCTTATTACACTCTTTACGGACCTCTACCGGTGGTACCATCTGGACACCCTCCTGTCCTGCTACATGGGGGGTACCCTGGCATACTGCTTTGCGTCACTCATCCTCGCCATCAGGGGAAGGCCCGCCGGCGCGGACAAAACGACGCTGACAAATATCGCCATCGCCTGCGTCGCCGCCGCCGTCCTCAGCATGTCGGATATACTCAATCACTATGCAGTGGGTATTGCCCCCCTCTCGGATATAGCCATCGGCGCGCTGCTCTATTTCATGTTTCTCGTCATTACCCATCCCGAGCTTCCCGAACTCTATGAACTCCTGCTGCGATCACTCATGCTCTTCGCACTCATGCTCTTCGCAACCCTCGTGGTCTATCTCGTCATGGCACTCTTCGAAGGGGACCTGCATCTCCCCTTCAACAGCGTCATCATGTCGGCCTTCATCATCGTCATCTTCATCGACCCCGTGAGACAGCTGCTCAAACGGATGTTCAAGTACCTGTTTTCCAAATACCGGGGGATCGACCTGCTCGACGAGGAGGTGGAACGGGGAAAATCGGCACTGCTGGAGGAGATGGCCACGGGACTGGCCCACGAGATACGCAATCCCCTCGGTGCCATCAAGGGTGCCGCCCAGTACCTGAAATCGGAAGAAGAGGGTGATCGGAATCACAAACTGCTCAACGTCATCATTGAAGAGACCGACCGGCTGGATGGGGTCATGTCGCGCTTTCTCAATTACGCCAATCCCTACTCGTTGAATGCCGACATGCAGGACATAAACCGCATCGTCGAAAAGGTCATCGCCATCCTGAAGACGACCCCCCTGCCGGACAATACGGTCGTCGAGACGCACCTCGATTATGACATACCCGCTGTCAGGGCGGACGGAGAACAGATACTGCAGGTGGTGATGAATCTTGCCCTCAACGGCATTGAGGCCATGCCCGATGGGGGGCGGCTGAGTCTTGCGACGTCACGGATCGTGGGTGACGGAGACCGGTCGGTGGAAATCGCCATTCGTGACACCGGAGGCGGCATAAGCAGGAAGGAACTGAACAACATATTCAAGCCATTTTTTACGACAAAGAAGAAAGGAACCGGTCTGGGGCTTTCCATCTGTTCGCGGATCATCAGGAATCACGGGGGCCGGATCGATGTGGAATCGCAACCGGACAGGGGCACATCGTTTTTTATACGGATTTGATACGCTAATCCCTTGACAGTGGCTGCCCTCTCGTACTAAATAGGGCGGTTTAAATATCATCCCAAACAGGTAACCGGAATATCTCATGAACAGGGTTCTGATAGTCGACGACGAATTGAATATGCTCCTCGTCCTCGAGACGATGCTCCAAAAGGAGGGCTATGACGTCGTCTCCGCCTCGGATGGCAGGGAAGCCCTGGACATCCTCAAGGACGAAGAGGTATCGGTGGTTGTGACGGACCTGAAGATGCCCCGGCTGGACGGCCTGGGACTCCTCAACAGGATTGTCACGGACCATCCCCTTATCCCGGTGATCATCATTACGGCCCACGGCACGATCACCACGGCCGTCACGGCACTGAAACAGGGGGCCTTTGACTATATAACAAAACCCTTCGAACAGGATGACCTGAAAAACATCATCAGCAAGGCCGTCAAGACGAGGGCCCTCAATGAAGACGAACTGGTCCCCGCCGCCGACATCGACCGCTACGACATTATCGGTTCCAGCCCACCCATGCTGGAGGTCTATGACCTCATCAGGAAGGTGGCCCCCACGACGACGACGGTGCTCATCACGGGAGAGACGGGAACGGGGAAGGAACTGATAGCCTCTGCAATCCACCGGAACAGCCCCCAGAAAGACAACCCCTTTATCAAGATCAACTGCGCCGCCATCGCGGAAAATCTCCTGGAAAGCGAACTCTTCGGCTTCGAGAAGGGGGCCTTCACCGGGGCCGTCAACAGAAAGCAGGGAAGGTTCGAACTGGCCCACCGGGGAACGCTCTTTCTCGATGAAATCGGAGACCTGCCCAAGGACATGCAGGCAAAGATACTGCGCGTTATCCAGGAACAGAAATTCGAACGGGTGGGAGGACTGCAGACGGTCAAGGTCGACGTCAGACTGGTGACGGCAACGAACAAGAATCTCATCCAGGGTGTCCGGGACGGTCATTTCAGAGAGGACCTCTACTACCGGCTCAATGTGGTGCCCATACACCTGCCGCCACTGAGAGAGAGACGTGAAGACATAGACCCCCTGACAGACTACTTTATCGACAAATTCAACAACAAACTGTCGCGGCAGGTACAGGGCATCGACGCCGACGTGCGGGCATTCTTCAATAGCTACAACTGGCCCGGGAATATCAGGGAACTGGAAAACATCATTGAGCGTCTTGTTCTCCTGGCAGGCAACGACACCATCACCATTGACGACATCCCCCCGGAGATCAGGTATCCCGTCTCGTCGGACAATGCCGGCGGTCTGGGCACATCGGGGAAATCCTTCAAGGAACTTATCAAGGACAGAACGGAAACGATAGAGAAAGACATATTGAAGCGGGTGCTGGAGGAGTGCGACGGGAATGTGAGCAAGGCGGCACTGAAACTGGGGATAAGCAGGAAGGGGCTGCAATTGAAGATGATCAAATATGACCTTCGTAAGGGGAACGGCGGGTAGGCAGGGGAACGGCAACTATGGTCCACAGGATTGAAATCGGTTTCAAAGAGGGCATACGGGATGTCCTCGGTGAGCGGACACAGAGAAAGATAACGGAACATCTCGGTATCGCCGTCGAGCGGGTAGAGACCATCGATGTCTTTACCATAGAGGGAGACCTGCATCGATCGGCACTGGAGGCAATGGCCGCCGGTCCCCTCTCGGACCCGATCATACAGCGATATGTGATAGACGGCGGGCTGGCCGAGGATTTTGACTGGCTCATCGAAGTGGGATTCAGACCCGGCGTCACTGATAATGTGGGGAAGACGGCGCGATCGGCGATCCGCTACCTCGTCGCCGAAGCGGACTGCCCCGACCTGCAGGTGTATACATCGAGGCAGTATGTCATAGGAGGGGCCATCGAGCGGCAAGCGGTGGAACAGATCGCCTCCCGTCTCCTGGCCAATGAACTGATCCAGCGCTACGAGATAGTCCACCGCGATGAGTGGGATGCGGCGCAGGGGATGCCCCCCGCCATCCCCCGGGTCGTTATCGAGGACGCCCCCGCCGTCACGGCAATCGACCTCGAAGTGGGCGATGAGGAACTGCAGGAAATAAGCAGCCGCATGATCCTCGCATTGACGACCGACGAAATGAAGATCATCCAGCGCTACCTCCAGGATGAGTCCGTTCTCGGCAGGCGGAAAGGGGTGGGTCTCGACAGGGCGATTACCGATGCGGAGCTGGAATCACTGGCACAGACCTGGTCGGAACACTGCAAGCACAAGATATTCAACGGCATCATTACCTATGAAGATGAACAGGGGAAGACGACCGTCGTAGATTCCCTCTTCGATACCTATATCAAGGGATCGACGAGAAAGATCAGGGAAGGACTGGGGGATCAGGACTGGTGTCTCTCCGTCTTCGTCGACAATGCCGGCATCATCGCATTCAATGATCGTCATAACCTCGTCTTCAAGGTGGAGACCCACAATTCACCCTCCGCCCTGGATCCCTACGGCGGGGCACTGACAGGCATCGTGGGCGTCAACCGGGATCCCTTCGGAACGGGAAAGGGCGCCCGGCTGATCTTCAACACCGATGTCTTCTGCTTTGCCTCTCCCTATCACACCGGAGAACTCCCCCCCCGCATACTCCATCCCCGGAGGATCTACGAGGGCGTGAGAGAGGGGGTGGAACACGGCGGCAACAAGAGCGGCATCCCCACCGTCAACGGGTGCATCGTCTTTGACGAGAGATATCTGGGCAAACCGCTGGTCTACTGCGGCACGGGGGGTATCATGCCCTCCACGATAGGGGGTGAAGCGACCCACACGAAGGAAATTATCCCCGGTGACCTCATTGTCATGACGGGCGGGCGTATCGGCAAGGACGGGATCCACGGGGCCACCTTCTCTTCCGAGGAACTGCACGAGGATTCGCCGGTAACGGCCGTCCAGATCGGCGATCCCATAACACAGAAAAAGATGACGGACTTCCTCCTCATTGCGCGGGACCGGGGACTCTACCGGGCCATCACCGACAACGGCGCCGGCGGTCTCTCATCGTCGGTGGGAGAGATGGCCCGCCTCTGCGGCGGCTGCGACATGGACCTCGGGAAGGCCCCCCTCAAATACGCGGGACTCAAGCCCTGGGAGATCCTCATATCCGAGGCCCAGGAACGGATGAGTCTGGCCGTGGCCCCCGACAGGATGGAGGCATTCCTCGACCTGGCCGGGAAGATGGACGTCGAGGCCACGGTCCTGGGTACCTTTACCGATTCGGGGATGTTCCACATACGTTACGGCGACGAGACGGTGGCCTACCTCGACATGGAATTCCTCCACGAGGGACTGCCCCGGATGCAACTGAAGGCCCGGTGGACACCCCCCAGCCATGACGATCCCGATTTCCCCGAACCGGAGGACATGGGAGGCGCCTTGAAGGCGATGCTGTCACGGCTCAATATCTGCAGCAAGGAATCGGTGGTACGACAGTACGATCATGAGGTACAGGGGGGGAGTGTAATCAAACCGATGGTGGGAATCGCCGATGACGGCCCCGGTGACGCCTCCGTCATCAGGCCCGTCCTGGAATCCATGGAGGGCGTCGTCGTGGCAAACGGCATCTGCCCCCGATACAGTGATATCGACACCTACCACATGGCCGCCTGCGCCATCGATGAGGCCATCAGAAACGCCATCGCCGTGGGGGGATCACTGGATCGCATGGCGGGGATCGACAACTTCTGCTGGTGCGATCCCGTGGAATCGGAGAAGACTCCCGACGGACGGTACAAGCTGGCACAGCTCGTGCGGGCCAATCAGGCCCTCTTCGACTATACCGTCGCCTACGGCGTTCCCTGCATATCGGGCAAGGACAGTATGAAAAACGACTACATCATCGGGGACACCAAGATATCCATCCCCCCCACCCTCCTCTTCTCGGTCATGGGGAAAATCGAGGACGTCCGGCATGCAGTGACCATGGACGCAAAGGACGCGGGCGACCTGGTATATGTCATTGGTGAGACCCGCAACGAACTGGGCGGATCTGAATGGTTTGCCATGCACGGATATGTGGGGACAGAGGTGCCGACAGTCGATGCATCATCGGCGAAACGGCGCTACCGCGCACTGAGCCGTGCCATCGAAGCGGGAGTGGTTGCATCCTGTCACGACTGTTCCGACGGAGGGCTGGGAATCGCCCTCGCTGAAACGGCCTTCTCGGGCGGACGGGGAATGGACATCGATCTCTCACGCGTCCCCGCACCGGGCATAACAAGACATGACAGCCTCCTCTTTTCCGAATCGCAGAGCAGATTCGTGGTAACGGTACACCCCGACAGGAGAGACACCTTCGAGGCATACATGGACGGCACCATGCCGGCCTGCCTGGGTGTGGTCACCGAAGAGGGCATATTCCGTGTCAGGGGCACGGATGGAGATGTGCTCATCAGAGAAGAGATAGACGAACTGAAGAGGGCATGGCAGGAACCGCTCAATTTCTAGAGGGATGACGAAGAGATGTCAAAGAAGGTACGATCCATAGTACTGACGGGAAACGGAACGAATTGTGAGATGGAGATGGCCCACGCGTGCCGTATCGCCGGTTCGGACGAGGTCGATATCGTCCATATCAGTGAACTCCTCTACGGCGAGAAAGGGCTCGATGATTACGATTTTCTCAATCTCCCCGGAGGATTTCTCGACGGGGACGATCTGGGGTCCGCCAAGGCGGGGGCCAACCGGATGATCAATGCCCGGGTCTCAGCGAAGGGTACGCGGCTCTATGAACAGATAACCACATTCATCAACGACGGCAAACTGATCCTCGGTGTCTGCAACGGCTTCCAACTCATGGTCAAGCTGGGTCTCCTGCCGGCACTGGAGGGAGATTACGCGACCCAGACGGTCACACTGACCTTCAACGACTCGGGGAGATTCGAGGACCGATGGATCTATCTCAAGACCAATACCGATTCACCCTGCATATTCACGAAGGGGATAGCGGGCATGTATCTCCCCATCCGGCATGGTGAGGGGAAAATCGTGACCCGTGATGACGGTGTCCTCACAGAGCTGCAGGACAGAAACCAGATAGTCCTGCAGTACAGTGATCGGGAGTACCATCATCCCGTTGCAGACTATCCCCGGAACCCCAATGGTTCCGTCGAGGCCATAGCCGGCATCTGCGATCAAACGGGGAGGCTCTTTGGACTGATGCCCCACCCCGAGGCCTATCTGCACTATACCAACCATCCACGCTGGACGAGGGAACAGCTCCCCCCCGACGGCATGGGCCTGTCCATCTTCAGAAATGCGGTGAATTTTATCCGAGGGGAACAGGCATGACAGATCCCCATGGGGGAGATCTTTAAAAACCGCCTCCGGGCACGGGAAGATTTACACAACGGTCGTTCTACACATATTGGTAGCTCCAGTGTGATAATCTTACAAAAATGTAGTGATCGGCATGGACCTGGCAGCGCCCTGTCTCAGCGGGGGGGGGCCAGGATACCCGCCGGTGTATCCGAAATCGCCCATGGCCGGGATGCCCGGCCGGTATAGCCCATGGAGCAACACCGCCTTCACTGCCTGGTCCCGGATTTGCAGTGCCTGGATGGAAACCTGTGTACAGACACCGGTGAGGAAGGAAAAATGGAAAAACATAACAGTAACGACAGGGATATCGAGTTCTTCAAGATGTCCGGTCATGGCAATGACTTTGTCGTCATCGACAACATGGACGGCAGCCTCTCTCTGGACTGGCCTGACCATGCCGCCCTCTGGTGCCGGAGGCGTATCGCCGTCGGCGCCGACGGCCTGCTGGTGATGGAACGAAGCGAAGCGGCGGATTTCCGATTGAGGATCTTCAATGCCGACGGGAGCGAAGCGGAAATGTGCGGCAACGGCGCCCGGTGCGCCGCCGTCTGCGCGGCGGCCCGCGGCAGGGCCGGCTCTCACATGACCTTTGAGACACTGGCCGGCATCATCAGGGGACGGGTAGCGGGTGACCGGGCATCCATCCAGCTGACCGACCCGGAGTGGGACGGGGAGACGGTGGAGCTGGATATCGACGGAACGATGCATACCCTCTATTGCGTCAACACGGGCGTCCCCCATGCCATTCTCTTCGTACAGGGTCTCTGGGACATGTCCGACGAAGAGGTGCAGCGGAAGGGCAGTCTCATCAGGTTCCACCGGGCCTTTGAACCCGAAGGAACCAATGTCGACTTCGTGGAGCCCGTCGACAGGAGACAGATACACCTTCGCACCTATGAACGGGGTGTGGAAGATGAAACCATGGCATGCGGCACCGGTGCCGCGGCCTCGGCACTCATCACGCACCGCTGCGGAAAGGGCGGTCCCCCCCCCTTCGACGTCACGGTAGGGGGAGGTACATTGGAGATTGACTTTCGTGAGGTCGATAAACATATTAGTGAAGTATGGCTCACGGGCGACGTCACCTGGTCCTATAGGGGATATCTCTCCCCTGAGGAACAGTGAAGAACGTGAAGCATCAGTGACCGTCCTCTCTCGTCTCCGACATCGGGAAGACACAGCAGGATGTACCGGACGGAGGGCTTCGTGACGACGGACCTCGCCATATCCGATGATGGCGGGGAGACACTGTAACGCATTACACAATGAGAATAATCCGGGTATTTCAAGGGTGAATGAATTAAAAGAATTTTGCGGTGTTTTCGGCATATTCGGCGATGAGCATGCCGCCGAAAAGACCTATCTGGGGTTGTATGCCCTGCAGCACAGGGGACAGGAAAGTGCCGGCATTGCGGCATCGGATGGGAGTGATATATCACTCCACAAGGGCACGGGACTGGTATGGTCTGTCTTTGCCGAACCCGATATCATGCCCCGTCTCAGGGGCGCGGCGGCCATAGGACATAACCGGTATTCCACAACGGGTGCGTCGGAACTCTTGAACGCCCAGCCCATACTGATACGGTACAAGGGCAGGCAGATTGCCGCCGCCCATAACGGAAACCTGGTAAACGTCCTGGAACTGAGGAACAAACTGGAGGACCGGGGATCCATCTTCCAGACCACCTCGGACAGTGAAATAGTCCTGCACCTCATAGCCCGATCGCGGAGCGACACCATCGAGGGGGCCATCGTGGAGTCACTGGAACAGCTGGAAGGGGCCTATTGTTTCGTCTTTCTCACGCCCGACAAACTGATTGCGGCCCGTGACCCGCGCGGATTCAGGCCCCTCTGTCTCGGGAAAAAGGGTGACACCCATATCGTGGCATCCGAATCCTGTGCACTCGATATCATCGGCGCAGACTATATACGCACCGTTGAGCCCGGAGAGGTGATCATGATCACCGATGGGGGCATGACGTCACGGATGCTGTCGAAGACCGCCGTCAAATCATCCTGTGTCTTTGAATATATATACTTCTCCAGACCCGACAGCATCATTTTCGATGAAAAGGTGGACAAGATCAGACGGAAACTGGGGAAAAAACTGGCCGACGAGTCCCCCTGTGATGCAGACATCGTCATAGCCGTCCCCGATTCGGCAAACACGGCCGCCCTCGGATATGCACACCGGTCCAATATCCGGTTTGAAATCGGGCTTATACGCAACCATTACGTCGGTCGTACCTTTATCGTTCCCCACCAGAAGGAGCGGGACCTCGATGTGCGGGTCAAGTTCAATCCCGTCACGGGGGTGCTCAAGGGCAAGCGTGTCGTCCTCGTGGAAGACTCCATCGTCCGCGGCACGACACTGAAACAGCTGGTTCGCCTCGTGAGAAGCGCGGGGGCCAGCGAGGTACATGTACGAGTCAGTTCGCCCCCCATCATTGCCCCCTGCTTCTACGGGATAGATATATCAAACCGGAAACAGTTGATTGCATCATCGTCTTCGGTAGAGGAGATAGGTCGACACATCGAGGCCGATTCCCTGTCATACCTCTCCGTCGAGGGTATGCTCAGTGTCGTGCCCGAGGGAGACCGCCAGTGTACCGCCTGCTTTACCGAGGATTACCCCACCGATATACCGGTGAACTTTCAGAAAGGACAATTCGATACCCCTAGGATGAAGGAAGGATTTTCACATAATGTCGTATAGGAAGAGAACATACTGCGGAACCATTGACATGTCATATACCGAGACGGTGTACCTGTCGGGCTGGGTGGATGCCCTGCGAGACCACGGCGAGGTACTCTTTATCCACCTGCGGGACCGAAGCGGCATCGTCCAGGTCGTCTTCAGCCCCGAACATGCATCGCCGGAGATCT
>Ga0272441_10013105_pt1 | contig 11979 bp, 8 predicted proteins | sample SSMProp6N_FD_193582 | JGI IMG/M metagenome (GOLD analysis project Ga0272441, IMG submission 193582) | Marine sediment archaeal communities from Little Sippewissett salt marsh, Falmouth, MA, United States - SSM-Prop-6N | ecosystem: Environmental > Aquatic > Marine > Wetlands > Sediment ...
CGGTCTGCTCGAATGAGCCGGCGAGCAGTAGGCTCTGGTCGGGCGAGATCACCACGTCGGAGACGTTCACGTCGCCGTCACTGTAGAGGATCCAGGCCCACCGGACCTCGACGTCCTCGCAGGGCTCCCCCCCCCCACCGTCCACCTCCCCATCCACCCACACGAAGGCATCCTCCCCCATGTACCCAACCCGAGCCCCGCACCCCCACCCCCACCAAAACGCGAACGCCGCCGACAAACACACCAACACCCACGTCTGCATCCGCATCCGCATTCTCGTCCACGTTCGTAAGCGCTTGTCAGGCCCAGGTACCATCGGCCGAGTATCCCACAGAAAAAATGGAACATGAACGACATTAGATCCTGCGACAGCCCCAGGGGCTCGGCGTTCAATCGCCGAACAAACCTCAACCAGGCCGAATGATGCTGTTTATCGACCAGTGCGTCTGACTTTCAATCGTCCGGGACATGTTCTTTCGATCGTCCGACATTAAACCTTGCAATCAGCCGATGCCAAACCTTACAATCAGCCGAAGATGGGAGCCGCTCGACTATACCCACGTATTGCTGAGTCATGCCTCGTCGAGGCCCTGGGTGACAGCCCAGTAGTTCTGATTCACGGACCTCGCCAATGTGGCAAGACGACCCTCGCGCGAATGGCAGGTGATCCGCGCGGCTACATCTACTTCAATTTCGATGACGGTGTCTTGCTCGAGGCGGCCACCGCTGACCCGGTGGGCTTTGTGGACGACTTGCCCGATCGCGCGATCCTGGACGAGGTCCAGCGCGTGCCGACGCTCTTCACCGCCATCAAGACGGCCGTGGACCGAGAGCGTAGCCCCGGACGCTTTCTGCTGACCGGCTCAACCAACGTGCTCTGTGTACCAAAGCTCGCCGATTCCCTGGCCGGCAGAATGGAGATCCTGCGTCTGCATCCCATGTCGCAGAACGAGCTGGTGGGTCGGGGTTCCGGATTTCTGGATCTGCTGTTCGAGGGCGCATTCGAGACTGACAGGCAACCGCGGCTTCAGGCGGACCTGGCCGAGCGCATCGTGGCGGGTGGGTATCCCGCGGCCCTCACCCGTCGAAGCGCAAGTCGCCGGGCCTCCTGGTACCGGAACTACATCGAGACGCTCGTGCAGCGCGACGTTCGCGACCTGGCGCGCATTCGTGGGTTGGACCTTCTGCCCCGCTTGCTGAAGGCAGCAGCGGGGCAGACCGCGCAGCTATACAATCTGAGCGAGCTCGCCGGACCTTTTCAGGTCAGTCGTCCGACGATCGGCGACTACATCGCCCTGCTGGAGACGGTATTTTTGCTGGAGCGCCTTCCGCCCTGGCATAGCAACCTGCTTCGCCGGCTCATCAAGACGCCGAAGCTTCATCTCTGCGACACCGGCATTGCTTGCGCGCTCCTGGGCATGAGCGCGGACGCGCTGTGGCGCGACCGTGACATGCTGGGGCCCCTGCTCGAGACCTTCGTCGTCCAGGAGCTGAAACGCCAGGCGAGTGGCAATGAAAGTGACATCCGCTTTCACCACTTCCGCGACAAGGATGGCGTCGAGGTCGATCTGGTGCTTGAGCGCGACGCGCACACGCTGGTCGGCGTCGAGGTGAAGGCAGCCGCGACAGTTACTGCCGCAGATTTTCGTGGGCTCCGCAAGCTCGCGTCCGCTACGGGAAGACGCCTGGCCGCAGGCGTGGTGATCTACGACGGCGAAACCACCGTAGGTTTCGGCGATCGGCTCTTCGCCGTGCCGCTCCGCAAGGTGTGGGAGACGCCCAGCCGATAAAAACGTTTGCCCACCAGGTTGCAGGCCAGGACTACCAGGGGCTGCAGGATGTCCTTCACGATGGTCCGGGAAATCATTCTGATGTCGCATGGTTAGCTCCCTGCCTTTGGCTCGCAACCGCGAGTCGTAAATTCGCGTTCGCAAAAAAACTGGTCTGTTTCAGCGGCATCAACATGTGGATCGTGTACGCCGTCAGCACCCAGGCCCTGCTACAGCCGTAGCCTGGACCGCACCATCCCAAGCCTCTGACGGACCCGACGTGACGTTGCGGGTGTATTCGTATCTCTACTACTGAGCGCTGCCTTCGGGGGAGGCCGTCTGCTGCGCGAGGCGGGCGGCGCGGCGCTCGCGGAACCGGGCGCGGAAACCGGCGATGAGGACGTACCAGGCGGGCACGACGACGAGGGTGAGGAGCATGGACGAGATGAGGCCGCCGATGACGGCGCGGGCCATGGGGGCCCAGGTCTCGGCGCCCTCGCCGATGCCCATGGCGAGGGGAGCCATGGCCAGGACCGTGGTGAGGGTGGTCATCAGGATGGGGCGCAGCCGGGTCTTGCCGGCCTCCACGGTCACGTCGATGAGGGTGGCCCACCGGCCGTCCCAGGACTGCTTGAGGTAGTCGATGAGCACGATGGCGTTGTTGACCACGATGCCGGCCAGCATCACAAGGCCGATGGCGGCGGTGAGCGACAGGGTGGTGTTGGTCAGAAACAGCGACAGGGCCACCCCCACGATGGCCAGGGGCACCGAGAAGATGATCACGAAGGGCTCGAGCAGGGACTCGAACTGCGACGCCATGACCATGTACACCAGCATCATGGCTGCGAGGATGGCCCAGATGAGGTAGCCGAAGGACTCCTTCTGGTCCTCGGCCGCGCCGCCGATGGTCCACACCACCCCCTCGGGCCAGTCCATCTTCTCCAGCTTCGCGCGCACGTCGGCCACCAGGGCGTCCAGGGCCCGATCGCCCTTGGCGGCGGTGATCTTCACCATGCGCCGCTGGCCCTTGCGCTCGATCTGGGTGGGGCCGAGGTCCTCGTCCAGGCGCGCCACCGAGGCCAGGGGCATCATGGCCCCGGAGGTCAGGAAGATGGGCACGTTCTTGAGGCGCTCCACGTCGTTGCGCACTTCGGGGGGCACCCGCACGAGGATCTTGAACTCGTCGGCGTCCTCCTGGTACACGCCGGCGATGCCCCCCATGAAGTAGGTGGAGATGGTGTGGGTCACCAGGCCGGGGTTGCTGCCCAGCTGGGAGATGCGCTTTCGGTCGAGGCGGATCTTCAGCTCCGGCGAGGCCTCCTCCAGGCTCAGCTTCACGTCCTTGAGGCCCTCGATCTTCTCCATGGCGTCGCGCACCTGCTTGCCGAGCTGTCGCGCCTGGACCAGGTCGTCGATGAAGATGTTGACCTCGATGTCCCCCTCGCTGCCCGTGGGGTTGAACTGGAAGGGCCGCACCTCCAGGCCGGGGATGTCCCGGTACTTCTTTCGAAGGGCCTCCTCGATCTGCTGCTGGGTGCGCGTGCGGCCGCCTGTGCCACCGAAACCGAAGAAGCTCTTTTTGAGCGGCGGGAGCTTGATGCGCATGCGACCGGCGAACTCGCCCCGTCCGAACACCGCGCCGATCCCTTCGCCCGAGCCGATGTCCACGTTGTGCAGGGTCGCCTCGGGCACGGCTTTTTTCACCAGCTCCTCCAGCTCGGTGACCTGCTGCTCGGTGCGCTGCAGGTTGTTGCCCGCCGCGCCGGTGATCTCCAGCTCCACCATGCCGTTGTCGCTCTTGGGCAGAAAGTCCCGGCCGAGGGTGAACAGGAGCAGCACCGATCCCACGAACACGCCGAAGGCCGCCACCAGGGTGGTCTTGCGGAACCGCAGACACCCCCGCAGCAGGGCCGCGTAGCCCCGGGTAATGTAGGGCATCCCCCAACCCATGGCCCAGGCCAGCGGCTTGAGCAGCACCAGCAGGACCAAGACGGTCACCAGGTAGGCCCACTTGCCGGTCATGGCCAGGACACCCAGGACCGCGACCAGCGCCAGGCCGAGAAGAGCTCGCGTCCCCCACCCCTTCCGGGGCACCAGGGTCCGGGAGGCCGCCATGGGAATCAGGGTCCGGGCCACCAGCAGAGACGCCGCCACCGACAGGCAGATGGTGACCACCATGTCCTTGAACAGGGCGCCCACGATGCCGGGCACGAAGAGGATCGGTATGAACACGCTCAGGGTGGTGAGGGTCGAGGCCGTGATGGCCATGCCCACCTCCTGGGCTCCGTCCACGGCCGCCTGGCGGGGCGGCTTGCCCATCTGGTGGTGACGGAAGATGTTCTCCATGACCACGATGGCGTTGTCCACCAGCAGCCCGATGGCGAGGGCCAGGCCCATCATGGAGATGGTGTTCAGGGTCACCCCCGACGCCTTCATGGCCGGGAAGGTGACCAGCAGGGACGTGGGGATGGCCAGGGCCACGATGATGCTCGGGGAGAGGCGCACCAGGAAGGCGAAGAGGACCACGAAGGCCAGCAAGAAGGCCTGGATGCTGGTCTGCTCCACGTTGCCCAGGGCGCGGTTGATCATGTCGGACTGGGCGAAGAGCACGTCCAAGCGCACGCCCTTGGGCAGGACCCGCTCGATGTCCTTGCGCCCCTCGAGCACCGCCTTGGCCACCAGCAAGGTGTTGGCGTCGGACTGCTTGCGCACCAGGGTCATCACCGAGGACCGGCCGTTGTTGCGGATGACCCGGTTCTGCTCCTGGAACCAGTCCTTGACCACGGCCACGTCCTTGACGCGGATCTCCCGACCCACGCGCTTGACGATGATCACCTCGCCGATCTCGGCCACGGACTGGAAACGGCCCTGGGTGTTGATGGACAGGAGCTGCCCCCCCTGGCGCACCGCCCCTCCGGGGAGCTGGAGATTGGCCTGGCGGATGGCGTTTAGCACCTGGGCCGGAGCCACCATCAGCGCCCGGAGCCGCTCGGGGATGAGCTCCACGTGGATCTCCCGCTTGAGCCCGCCCGCCGTGTTGGCCGACGCCACCCCGGCGATGCGCTCGAGGCGGGGCTCCACCAGATCCTCGGCGATCCGGCGCAGCTCCGCCGGGCCATAGGGCCCGGTCACCCCCAGAAACACCACCGGCTGCAGGGAAGGGTCGAAGGCGAAGACGATGGGTTTCTCCACGTCGTCGGGCAGGGCGAAGGCGAAGAGATCGATGTTCTTGCGCACCTCGGTCTCGGCCTTGAACATGTCCGTGCCCCAGTCGAACTCCAGCTGCACGACGCTGATCCCGTACTTGGACGTGGACTTGACCTCCTGCACCCCCTCCACCGAGGCCACGGCGTTCTCGATGGGCCGGGACACGAGCTTCTCCACGTCCTCGGGGCCAGCCCCCGAGTACTGGGTCACGATGATCACCATCGGGAAGGTGAGGTCGGGGAAGAGATCCCGGGGGAGCTGGAAGTAGTTGAAGATGCCGAAGGCGATAACCCCGATGTAGATCATCGAGATGGTGACGGCCCGGCGCACGCTCACGCTGCTCAGGCTCACTGGCTACCTCGGGGACTTCGGCGGTCGGGGTTGCGGTCGGGGTTGCGACTGCGGTCGCGGTCGGGGCCGGATCCGGGACAAGGCGCGCTTCCGTGGTCTCGGCCGGATCTTGGTCTTGTCCCGCAGCTTGTGGTTGCCCAGCACGATGACCGGGTCACCGGGCGTGAGCCCACGCGCGATCTCGATCCTGTCCCCCTGGCGCCGGCCGATCTCCACCGGCTGCCGATGGGCACGCCCCTTGGACGCGAGGAACACCAGGAAGTCCACCTTGCCCAGCTCGTTGATCCGTCGGATCACGGCCTGGGCCGGAACGAGGATCACCCCGGTCCGCCGGCCCGTGGTCACCACCAGATCCGCGAACATCCCTGGCCGCAGCAACCCGCCCGGGTTCTTGACCAGCACCGTCACCCAGGCCGCCCGGGTGCGCCGATCGATGACCGGAGAGATGTAGTCCACCATGCCACTCCAAAACCGCTTCTTGAAGGCCGGCACCGTGACGCGTACGGGCTGCTTCTTTTTGAGCTTGACCATGTCGAACTCCGTGGCCATGGCCTTGACCCGCACCGATTCGGTCTGGATGATGGTACACAGAGGGAGGGCGGGGCCCGCCAGGTCGCCGCGGCTCAGGAACCGCTGGCCGATGACCCCGGAGATGGGGGCTCTAATCACCACGTTGGCGATGGTGCTGAAGGTCTGGCCCACCGCCGCCGACATCTGCATGACCTGAGCGTTCGCCACGTTGAACTGGGCCTGGGCCCGCTGAAGCGCGGCGATGGCAACCGTGCGGGTCTGGAAGAGCTTTCGGGTCCGCTCCAGCTCGATCTTGGCCAGCTTCCGCTGGGTCTTGGCCGCCTCCAGGCCGGCCTTGGCCTGACGCACGGCCTGCCACAGGGCGCCGGTCTTGATCACCGCCAGCACCTGGCCCCTCTTCACCTGGTCGCCCTCCTCGAACTTGAGCTTGGTGATCCGCTCGGGGATCAGGGAGAAGACCCGGACCTCCACGTCCGCCAGGATCTCTCCGGCCAGGCGCACCTCGGACACCAGAGTGCCCGTGGACGCGGCCTGGATCTCCACCGGCACGGACCGCTCCTTGGCGCCCTGGTCGCCCTTGGCCCGGTTGCAGCCAGTCGTGGCCAGGACGGCCACAGGAATCACCAGACACACGTACAAAAAGCCGCTCCCGATGGCTCTGCTCTTGTGCAAGAAGACCTCCGTGGGTCGAAAGACGCCCGCCGCCGTACAACCTAACAACGTTCGGCGATTCGCCAAATATTCTGTCTGTCATATTCGTGCAATCGCAAGTCAGTTTCGAGCAAAAACCTGTATCGGTTGGTAACATTCCCGCGGATCCACCCTCACAAGAGCGCCCGGCCGTGCTAAAAGCCGCCGAGCACCAGGAGGTCCCACATGGCCCGCGACCGCGACCACCGTCCCGACCAGATGCGCATACCCGGCGAATACCATGACGGATTCTCGGACGACCTCCAGCCCCTGCGGCCTCTGGATCTGGACCGCTGCGACACCCTGTCGGACCTGGTTGGTGATCTGCGTCACACCGCCTTTGGCGGACGCGCCCTGGGAGAGGCGGCGGACGTGTACGAGGCCATGATCCGGGACCCCGGTTGCGAGGTGGTGGTCACCCTGTCCGGGGCCATGACCGTGGCCAAGATGGGGCTGTTGCTGTGCCGGATGATCGACCAGGGCCACGCGCAGATGGTGGTCTCCACCGGGGCGCTCATGGCCCACGGATTCGTGGAGGCCATGGGGGGCACGCACTTCAAGTACGACCCGAACATGGACGACACCGCCCTGTACCAGGCCGGGTACAACCGCGTCTACGACAGCCTGGAGCTGGAGCAGAGCCTGGAGGACACCACCGCGGTGGTGGGCGCCGCCCTGGAGGGCTGGCCCACCGACGAGCCACTGTCCAGCCGCGAGGTGCACCGGGAGCTCGGCCGGTACCTCGCCGCGAGGAGCCCCGAGCCCGGCATCCTGGCGTCGGCCTTCCGCCGGGACGTGCCGGTGTACGTACCGGCCTTCACCGACTCGGAGCTGGGGCTGGACCTGGCGATCCTGAACCGCCAACGACGCCTGGACGGGCACCAGCCGCTGCGATTCGAGCCCCTGGCAGACATCGAGGACATCACTGAACGGTATGCCCGGGCCAAGCGCCTGGGCATCTTCACCATCGGCGGCGGGGTGCCCAGAAACTGGGCCCAGCAGATCGCGCCCTACCTCGACGGGCTCATCAACCGCTTCGGCTGGGACACCGAGATGAAGCGGTTCGCCTACGGCGTGCGCGTCTGCCCCGAGCCGGCGCATTGGGGCGGCCTGTCGGGCTGCACCTACTCAGAGGGCGTCTCCTGGGGCAAGTTCACCCCGAGGGCCCAGGGCGGCCGGTACGCCGAGGTGCTCTGCGACGCCACCATCGGCTGGCCGATCCTCCAGATGGCCGTGGAGCAGCGCCTCCGCGCAGATCCTCCAGCGCACCTGAAGCCCTGATGGCCCCCTGAGCCCCAGAGCAGGAGGCTTGACGGGCTGCGGTCCACGGGTTACTAGATCCACTGCTCGCGGGAATAGCTCAGTTGGTAGAGCATGAGCTTCCCAAGCTCAGGGTCGCGGGTTCGAGCCCCGTTTCCCGCTCCAAGCGGCTTCTTCATCAGAAGCCGCTTTTTTTTGTGCGCGCCCGGGTCAAGGTCGTGCGACACCGCCTTTCCAGGCCAAGCCCGGGTCGACATCACACTTCGCCTTCAACTCAAATCGTGGACGTGCGCGACCAGCCATTCGCGCAGCCGATCGAAGCGGAAATCGTTCGCATCAAACAGCGCCATGAAGAACTCATATGCCTCGACGCTGTCGCAGTCTATGAACCGGCCATTGATACGCAAGAACGTGTCGGTAACAAAGAACGCGACGCGCTTGTTTCCATCCACGAACGGATGGTTCATGGCGAGGCTCTCCATGAGCGCTGCGGCCTCGTCGATGAGAGTATCGTAGTACCCGAGCTGCGGCCGCATGAGAGCCGACTCGAGCGCGCCCAGGTCTCGAACGCCGTCGGCACCGCCGAACTCCGCCAGTAGAAGCTCGTGCATGGCAAGCACCTCGACAAGCGTTGGGTATTGTCGCACCTACTTCGCCAACAGCTTGCCGAGCTGACGATTCCGCTCAACGCTCGCGCGAAAGTTAGCCAGCACACTCGCCCGGGGAGCCTGTGAGTCTCGGTTCTCCAGGTACAGTCGCATTGCGTCCTCCAGAATCGCCTGGAAGTGCCGGCCCTCTTCCCGAGCGACCTCACGGACCCGTTCAAGCAACACCGCGTCCACCTGGGAAGCGAATTTTTTCTTTGTTGTAGCCATGGTTCAAAGAGCTTAGCATGTCAGCTAGCTTCATCAAGCTGTTTCTAGCTGCATCCCGGGACACTGCCCGGTGTTTCCCACACGAAGCGGCTTCTTTACATGAGCCGCGTTGTGCGCGCCCGACTCAGGGGCGGGCGACGGCCACGAGGTGGCCGAGCGTCTCGAGGCGGGTGCGCCGGGCCTCGAGGCGATCTTCGGCGTCCACCGATTCCAGGGCGGTGACCTGCCGACGGAGGGCGGCGCGAAGGATCTCGGCGGTCTGGTCGGCGCTGCGGTGGGCGCCTCCGGAGGGCTCGGTGATCACCTCGTCACACAGGCCCACGGCCCGCACGTCGTCGGCGGTGAGGCGGAGGCTCGCCGCGATGGACTCGGCCCGGTCGGGCCCGCCGTGCTCGCGAATGGCGCACCGCTCCGGGGGCAGGGGCGCACAGACGGCGTGCTCGAGCATGACCACCCGATCCAGCGCCACCAGCGCCATGGCCGCGGCGCCGTAGGCCTCTCCGGTAATGACAGAGACGCCCGGCGTCTCAAGCCCGCACAGCGCTGCCAGGAGCTCGGCCAGGGGCTCGGCCGTACGAGCGGCGCGCAGCCCGCTCCGCCGCTCGTCGTCGGCCACGTCCACGAAGGTCACCAGGGGCAACGAGAACCGCTGGGCCAGATCCACCAGGCGGCGGGCCTTGCGCAGCCCCCCTGCGTCTGGCGGCCCGGTCCACCGGCGACCGTGGCCCGCAGGGCGTCCCCGACCATGAGCCAGGACCGCCACGGCCCGCCGCTCCAGAAAGCCGAGCCCGGCGAGGATGCCCGGATCGTCCCCTGAGAACCGGTCGCCCCGCAGCTCCACGAAGTCGGAGATCACCTGCGGAACCAGGGCGTGGGGGCGGGGTCGGGCAGGGTGTCGTGCCAGCTGCACCCGCTGCCAGGGGGACAGGCTCCCGAAGACCTTTGCCCGCAGGGCCTCGGCCTTGCGTTCGAGCCGGGCGATCTCGGCCATGTCCTCGCTGGTGCCCGACGCCCGGTCGGTCAGCTCCTCGATCTTCCGCTCGAGCTCCACCACCGGACGCTCGAGCTCCAGCACTACGGGTAAGGTCATCCCCGTCAATCTACCATCATCGGTCTCCGAGGGCAGGGGTCCAAATGCGGAAATGCGGCAGTCGGGATAGGGGAGCGGCTCGACACCGGAAAGTGACGAGCCGTCCCCCCCCCCCACAGATCCGGACATGCGGAATTACACGCATCCGGCTCCTCTGGTCACGCCTTCGCTGCGCGGCGGAGGCACGAGTGGACGGTGACGGCAGGAGGCAGCGGGTAGATGGACACCAGGCGGTTAAACCGATCCCAGTCCATCAGGCGCCGCTGTCCACGCCGTCGCAACCACTTGTGCCAGATACGGCCGACCTCGTTTCGGACACGACTGAGAGACCGCGAGTTTCCGGTGATCCCGTAGTACCCGTAGTGCCCCTGCAGCTTTCGTCTCAAGGCCATATGCTGTTTCGCTAGTGGCTCATGACGGCTGTGCCGGCAATAGTCCGCGATGCGCTTGAGCGATCGAGTAAGCCGGTTGCTGGCCGTCCTTCGCTTCACAATCCATCGCCCCTTACGCGACCTCCCCCAATGGTGGGTGAAGCCGAGGAAGTCGAAGCTCCCTGGGCCAGGATCGTCAGGCGAGCGCGGTGGGTCGAAGCGCACCAACCGCGTCTTGTCGGGGTGGAGGGTCAGGCTGAAGCGCCCGAAGCGTTTAGGCAGCACCTCCAGGACCCGGCGAGCGTCTGTTTCATGCTCGAAGATGAGGACCGCGTCGTCCGCGTAGCGGATCATGAAAGCGCGGCCTCGTAGCCGCGGCTTCCCTTCCTGCTCGAACCACACGTCCAAGACTTCGTGCAGATAGACGTTCGCCAGTAGCGGCGAGATCACCCCTCCCACGCAATAGACAACTTCGAGTGGCGGAGCCGGATCCTTCGCGAGACACTCCGTCGCCGGACACCTGACCGGAGAAGAAAAGGCAAGTGAATTAGCAATGTTATCTTACGAGAGTCAGTGGCTGAGCGGTTTTTGGACATCCGTTCAGTGGTTGGGTACTCTGAGAGTCGCCATGCGGCGAACATTGCTCATCCGCACCGCCTTCGAGCCCACGCGGCTCGGCGATGAACATCTTCAGCATGCCTACGAACTGCTGGTCCCGGTGAGCCGACGTTGTATTCGCCGGCCAGTTGCCGAGTCCGCAGACGTGGGCGAGGAATCTCCGGACCTGCCGCAGCGGAAGGCGAGGAGGGCCCGATGAAGTCGATCGCACTGTATGCCCGGGTCTCCTCCGACCAGCAGGCGCAACAAGCCACCATCGAGAGCCAGATCGCTATCAAGTGCTGCTTCACGAAGCGAAGGTCGTGCGGCAAGTCTTCGAGTGGCTGGTGCACGAACAGCATTCGATCGGTGAGATCGTCAGAAGGCTTAACGCGCAGGACATCCCGACTCGCAGAGATGCCGCCCGCTGGGACCGGTCCACGGTTTGGGGCATCCTGCGCAATCCGGCCTACAAGGGGAAAGCTGCTTATGGCAAGACAGAGGCGATAGAGCGCAGAGCACAGCTGCGGCCCATACGGGGGAAGAACTCGCTGCCAAGGCGGCCCAAGAGCACCTACCGTGAGAAGCCTCCCGAGGCGTGGGTCTACATCGACGTCCCGGCAATCATCTCGGCGGATGTCTGGGCAGCGGCGAGTGAACAACTGGAACGGAATCGGCAGTTGTCCCAGCGGAATGCGCGCGGCAAGCGGTACCTGCTGCAGGGGCTGGTGGTCTGCGCGAAGTGCGGATATGCGTACTACGGTAAAACGGTGTCCCGTGCCACGGCGAAGGGCAAAGCGCGCTGGGCGTACTATCGTTGCGTCGGCACGGATGGCCATCGGTTTGCAGGAGGCCGCGTGTGCGACAACAAGCAGGTCCGCGTTGATCAGCTCGATGGCTATGTTTGGGAATCAGTCTGTGAGTATCTGCAAAATCCTGAGCGCCTGCTGGAGGAGTGGCGGCGGCGGGGCGCTACCGATGGCGTCCAGGCAGAGCTTCGGCAGCACAGGGATGAGGCGGCGCGTCTACTTGCCAAACAGGAACAAAGCCTACAGCGATTGCTCGATGCCTATGAAGCTGACGTCATCGAGCTCGATGACCTGAAGACCCGGACACAACGTGTCCGTCAACAGCTCAATGGGGCGCGTAGTGACCTGAAGAAAGCAGAAGCTCGGCTCACTGAGACGATTGAGCTGCAGGAAGTGATTGGGCGACTCGAGCCCTTTCACGAACGCGTG
>Ga0272441_10013106_pt1 | contig 11979 bp, 7 predicted proteins | sample SSMProp6N_FD_193582 | JGI IMG/M metagenome (GOLD analysis project Ga0272441, IMG submission 193582) | Marine sediment archaeal communities from Little Sippewissett salt marsh, Falmouth, MA, United States - SSM-Prop-6N | ecosystem: Environmental > Aquatic > Marine > Wetlands > Sediment ...
AGCGGCCGTCGTGGGCGACACCGTCGGCGACCCGCTGAAGGACACGGTCGGGCCCTCGATCAACATCCTCATCAAGCTGATGTGCGTTATCTCGCTCGTACTCGCACCGCTCTTCGCCCGCATTACGCCGCTTCTAGGTTCCCTTTTCTAGAAGCGCCGATCCACCTTATTCGCCCACGGGTTCCCGCATTGAGCAGGAGCCCGTGGGCGATTGTGCATTGAGAAGACCCACGCCGTTTATCCCGACAACGCGGCAGGCAGGGCGGGCAGTATCTCAGGCTCCGGCTCTCCCGCGTCCGCCATCCGGGCCTTGATCCGCTCGCACAGTTCGTCGCGCACTGAGGCCAGCCCCGGCTCGCGGACCAGGTTGTTGTGCTCGTGCGGGTCGGCGTCCAGATCGTACAGGAAGTCCTCGCGATACGACGCGGCCGCGGCGCCGTTTTCCCGGGTCGCCTTGACCGGGGCGCGCACCGAATACTTCCACCGCTTCGTGCGGATCGCGCGCCCGATCTGGCTCTCGCTGATCTGCATAAAGACGTCTTGCGGCCAGTCGTCCGGCGCACCATCGGCAAGCGCTTGCAGCGGCCGCCCGCGCATATGACTCGGCGGCGCGACCCCGCCCGCGGCCAGGAGCGTTGGGGCAAGGTCGATCAAACTGACCAGCTCCTCGATAACCCGCCCGCCGTGGAAGCCCGGGCCGTAGCCTAGCATCGGCACGTGGACGGACCCCTCGTGACACGACCGTTTGTATTCGCTGTTGCGCGTGCGGAAATGGCAGCCGTGGTCGCTCGCGTAGAAGACCAGCGTGTTGTCCGCGATCCCCAGCGCATCGAGCGCCGCGCGAATACGTCCGACGCCTTGGTCCAGGCTTGCGCAGCAGCCGAGGTAGTCGGGCATTTCCTCGCGCCAGTCGCCTTCCAGGCCCTCGAGGTCGCCCGGCGTTGGAGAATCCCTGAACCGCTCCTTCGAGCCCTTGGGCCCTTCGAAATGATGGCGATCGTTCTGATGATGCGGCTCGATGTACGACAGAAACAGGAAAAAGGGCTTTGATCCGTCACGCGTCCGCAGGTATTCGATCGCGTAATCCGTCAGGGCATCGACCCGGTACCGGTCCTCGGGGAACTCGACCCGGTTCATGTCCCCGTCGAACATGTGGCCATCGTACGAGTGCGACGTGAACTCGAGCACGTCCGACGCGAGCCAGTAGCCGTCATACCCGCCGCGATACTCCGGCGGCACCGGTTTGTCGCGGTGGTTGATGCTCGGACCTGTGGAAGCCAAGTGCCACTTGCCGATGTAACCCACCTCGTAGCCGGCAGGTTTCAACAAGCGCGGCAACGTCACCGCGTCAAGAGGCAGCGCGATGTCGTTGCGCCAACAGCCTGTCTCCGTGGCGTACTTGCCGGTCTGGATGCACGACCGCGCCGGGCCGCACACCGGCTGGCACGTGAACGCGTTCGCAAACCGCACGCCCTCCCCGGCCATGGCGTCGAGGTTGGGCGACATACCCAAAGCCCTTCCCATCGTGTCCCCATAACAGCCCAACGTATCCCAGCGTTGCTGGTCGCTGAAGATGAACAAGATATTCGGTTGCTTCGCGTCATCCATGCTTTGCTCCACGTCGCTTGCGCTCTGCGCAACCGCTCGGCCGGTCGCCATAGCGGCCGCAGCGCCCCCCATCGCCCCTATGAACTCACGCCGCGTCCGCAGGTCCTTCGAGACCGCGCCGCCCTCCCCGAGTCCTCGTCGTTGCCAGTCGGTTGCGCTCATCGCCAAAGCACCTCCACGCTCCCCATATGCACTCCTCCGCCACCATAGTGCGTCCGTCGCGCCAGCGTCAAACTGCACGCCCGCCTATCAGCAGCCTGAAACTAAGCACTGACCCTCTCCCAGTGGGAGAGGGTGGCCGAAGGCCGGGTGAGGGCAACAGGGACGATCACCATATGCTTATGCAGTCGCACGCTTTCGTCCCGATGGGTTGCAGCCGGAGGCCAAGGAACAGGGAACAGTGCGCAGGGGACCACACCTTGGGGGCTGTTCCCGATTGCTAAGCGAACCGAAGAACAAGGCATTCGTGCTTACTCAACCACGGCAGACAACAACCCAAGCGTTGTTCATTGTATGTCACCAGCAGATATCGTCGGGATAGCGTTGGCAGTAGAAGTTATTGCATCCGGCAGATGTATTGCCAGATATAGTGTTGCCGGAAAGCGTGGCGCTGCAGCATTCGTACAGCCCCCCGCCGTGAAATTCAGCTGAGTTGCCGGTGATCGTGTTGTCCGAGACCGTGCCGTCGCAAAAGGCCAGCCCGCCGCCACCCCAGGCCCAGTTGCCGGTGATCGTGTTGTTCGAGATGCTGCCATAGCACGAGCACAGCCCGCCGCCCCCGCCCTCATCTCCGGTTGAGTTTCCGGAGATGGTGTTGTTCGAGATCGTCCCGTCGCAACCGTAAAGACCGCCGCCACCCCACCACGCTGAGTTATTGGTGATGGTATTGTTCGTGATCATCCCATCGCAATTTTCCACACCGCCGCCCAACCCGTCGGCTGAGTTATTGGAGACGGTGTTGCCCTCGATCGTGCCGTCGCACCATTCCAGCCCGCCGCCGCAGTAGGTGGCCGAGTTTCCGGTGATCGTGTTGTTCGAGATCGTCCCGTCGCACCATTCCAGCCCGCCGCCACTTCCGTACTGCCCGGTAGCGGAGTTTCCGGTGATCGTGTTGTTCGAGATCGTCCCGTCGCAACCGTAAAGACCGCCGCCGTCAGCAGCCGAGTTGCCGGTGATGGTATTGTTCGAGATCGTGCCGCCGCAGGCTCCCAGCCCGCCGCCGTCGTAGGTGGCCGAGTTTCCGGCGATGGTATTGTTCGAGATCGTGCCATAGCAGTCGTAAAGCCCGCCGCCCCCCCAGGCTGAGTTATTCGTGATGGTGTTGTGGGCAACAATCGAATCCATCCCGCCGCCCTCGACGCCGCCGTTCTGGCCGTTCTGGATGATGAATCCAGACAACACCGCTGTGTAGTTGTGGAGTGTGTAGTTATAGAGCGTGACCACGCGCCTGGCCGGATCGCTGCTTCCGTCGATGATGGTGGCGTAAAGCGCGTTCTGGCGGTCCTCTGGGGTCTGGTAGACCCGTTGGCTGAAGTCCACGCTGTAGCCGCCGAGCAAGCTCTGGTACGCCCCCAGCGCGACGTTCTCGACGTAGGTTCCCGCAGCCACATGGATGTTGACGGGGAGCGTTTCGGCTCCGGGGGCCTGTTCCACGGCGTGGGAGATGCTGGCCCAGGGGTTGTCGATGGTACCGCAGCCGGTCTCGTCGTTGCCCGTGGTGAGCGACACGTAAACCTCGCGCACGTTGCGGACGGTGTCGATCATGCCGTCCTGGTCGCGGACTTGGAGGGTCACTACATGGGCGGCCTGCGTGGGATAGTCATGTTGGAAGAGGGGCGACACGTTCCAGGAGGTCCAGGCGAGTTCGGGGGCGTCCTCGCCCCAATCCACGCGATACGCAAGCGCCGTGGCGGGCCAGTACTCTGTGTGGTTGTCGGTCGACTCCGAGGCATCCAGGGCGACGCTCCGTCCGTCCTTGGATTTCGTTAACGTAAACGAGGCCGTGGGCCGGGACTCTACCGAGCTGTCCAGGTTCCTTTCGATGTTCTCGAACAGAACGTGGTCCGCCGGTTTGCCCTCGACCATGTCCAGATGGTCGTAGTCCTCAAAGATCTTCGCGTGGCGCTCATAGGGGAGCCTCAGGCGTGCGTCGATAGCGGGCCGGTTGATCTGGATCGGATACGTGACTTTCTCTCCGAACTCGCCGTACGTCGCGTAGATGGGCTCCGAAGCGCTGGCGTTCAGGCAGAAGGCGCTCTGCAGCGGCACGAGGCCGTCGTTCGCGGCGAAAAGGGATACCACCTGGCCATTGCTCTCGCAGCAGGTCATCAGCGTGTCCACCAGCGCAAGGCCTGAGTGGTCAATCAAATCCCCCCAATATCCTTTCCGGCCCGTCACACTGCGGTTGGACTTGTGCCAAAGCGGCTCACGAAGATACCCGCCGTATAGGATGAACTTCCGAAGGTACGCGTTTGCCTCTGGCGCGGTGTTCAGATCGTGGAGCGTCTGGCCGGGTTTCCGGCCGCGCGTGTGCCCATCTTCGAGCACATAGATATCGGGTACGGGCATGGTCAGGTCATCCACGGTTGCGTTCGTGGGCCAGCCCGCGTCATTGGACGTCACCTGATGCAGTGGCGTCAGAATCTCATTGAGCCACGTGCTGAGATACACCCAGCGCTAGGGAATGCCGAAGCGATCCTGGTTCAAGACGTCGAAGTTGTCCCAGGCCAGGTCGGCGTACCCAGGCAGCCACCATTTGACGCTTTGCCAGACGGTAACCTGCTCCGGTAGCGCCAGATCGAGGATGGGAAGAGAGTAATACCTCTTGATGGTGTGGAAGGTCCAGTCGGGCACGCCCAGGGGTGAGCCGTGGTGCGGCGTGGCCAGCGTCAAGGCGACCAGCACCTGATCGCCCCCCACCTCAGGGCACCCGCCGTTCTCGTAGAGCACGCCTTGCATGAACGCGCGGGTCACTAGGCCGCCCCGGCTGTGCGCCACAATGATGAACTGCCGCGTGGCATCCGGGAACCGGCCCTCGGCGCGTGCCGCTTCGATGGCCTCCATGAGCTGTCGGGCGTTGTTGGGTGGAGGCGGATCGCCGGGATATACCGCATACGGATCAAACCCCACTGGCAGGAAGGAGTTGTGCAAGAACCACCACAGGTCGTATCGATCGAGATCGAGCCCATCGTCCGCGGTGCGCGGGCTGCCATCCGCACCCAGTGCCCACGCGATCAGCTTGTCCCATCGCGCATAGATGCGTCCCGGCTCCGCGGCGTGTCCGGCTTCCTGCGTGTAGGTGTGGCTATTCACTCCGTGGATTAGGATGACGGGGATCCTGTCCGCGCTGCCCGCCTCGTCGATGCGATGCAGGCCGAAGCCCAGTGCGGGCGCGAAGTCCTTGTCGACCTTGGCGGGCGGTTCCGGCAGGGAATCGTAGTCCAGCGTCGGAATCGAGTAGGCGTCCTCCTGCCGTACGATGAACGTACCTGGCTGGGGCGTGACAAAGGTGGCCGTGGCCCCGCCCGCGTCCACCGTGGCCGGGGCGTCCAGGAGCACCCATTCGTTCTCGAACTCGCCTTGCCGATACACGTCGAGTTCTATGCCGGGATCGAGCGGCGCGGCCAAAGGAAGGGTGACGGTCATCTCGAAACCGGGATTGGCCGGGTCGGTTTTGGCCGGCTGCTTCAGGGGCGTCGCGTCGATGGTGAGCGCGCTGGCGTAAGGCACCTCCTCGGCAAGCGACTCCCGGATCGCGCTCTCCTGGGTATCGGTCACCTGGAACCGCACCTCCTGGTTCAGGCCGCCCGACGGAATGACAACGTCGGCGCCCGCTTCGCTCGTGATCGTGCCGCCTTGTTCGCCAATGACCTCGGTCCCTTGCGGCTCCCCCGGCTGGAACCCGTCCGGCGTGTCGGGGTTCACGGAATAGGCGCCCGCGTTGTAGAACCCGACGAGCCGACTGATCTCGACGATTGAGATGCGCCAATCCTCGGGATTGTAGTCGCTGTCGTGCGGCCCGCACGTCTGGTCGCCTGCGAAGGGGGCGTAGCCATCCGGTGTTCCCGCGTCACACTGATACCCCTCCGCGTTGTAGAAGCCGACGAGCCGGCTCAATTCCCCGATCTCGATGGTCCAACTCTCGTTTATGTCCGCGTCGTGACATGCCCCGTTCGCCCAGCCGATCCCAGGCAAGAATGCGGTCAACCCAATCACCAAGACACGCTTCACATACAACATCTCTCTGTCTCCTCCCCTAAGCATCGAGTGTCCTGCACGCCAACTACTGAATCGCACCTCGGACCAGCCGCTAGGCTGCGCGGCTCGGCGCACGTCCCAGACCAAGCCTATTCAGGCTTATGGGCATACACAGATCGGGCGCAGGTGATCGAAGAGGACAGCCATCCCTCAAAAGGGAGCACGACCCCTTGGCTGTCTATTCATCCTTCCCGAGAGTTGCCCGCCGCAACCGGCTTCGTGTTTCCGTCTGGTGGAAAACGCTACCAGACGGTGACGCCCGATTCAAGACCGGAATATGGACATGCCAGGCCGATAACCATGCGGCGACTCGGGTGGGAGCGCAGGCCTGCAAAGGCGCGACCGCATGTGGTTCGGTGGCGCGTCCCCGGCCTCGCCACTTGCCCGTTCAGAGGGCGAGGCGGTCGCGGGTCGACAGGACGAGTTCGAGGCCGGCCTCGAGTCCGAACATCGGCGTGCGAAGCAGTGCGCGGGCCTTGGCATTGCACAGCGATGCATTGAGCGGCCTTGGCGCACGGCCGGGGATGTTGCCGGGGTTCCTGGGCACAATGAGCCGCCGCGGATACCCCAGGATCTTGGCGATCCGCTGCACCATCTCAAACCGGTTGAGTACGTCGTTCCCGGCAAGGTGCAGATAGCCCGCATACTCGTTCCCAACCAATTCGAGCAGCGCGCGCGCCAGTGTCACTGCGTCAATGGGGCTTCGGATTTCGTTGTCGGGCACGCCAAGTTCCTTGCCCTCGTTGAGCACCGGGATCATGCGCGAGAGGAACGAGTTGCCGGCCCCGAGCATGGGCAGACCCATGACGAGCGAGACCCGGGCCACCACCCAATTCTCATCGAGCGCGGCCACGGTTCTCTCGGCAGCCACCTTGGTTTCGGCGTAGTAGTTGAGCGGACCCGGCGGATCTTCCTCAACATAGCCCCCTTTCTCGCCATCGAAGACCGTATCGCTCGAGAGGAACAGCATTCTCGCGCCCGCGTCGCGACACAGATTCGCCAGGTCTTCAGTCAGCCCTGCGTTGACTCGCCACGCTTCCTCTTTGTGGGCCTCGCAGTAGTCGATGTCGGCGATGGCCGCGGCATGGATCACCGCGTCAGGTTTCACTGCGAGGAACAGGTCACGCAGCCGCGCAGCATCGAGCGGATCGATCGTGTGCCAGGTCAGCCCCTTTCGTTGGACCAAGGGTTTGCCGCGCGACACGGCATGCACGTCCCACGTCTCAGGCGCCTCATGAACCACACTGCCTGCCACGAACCCGCCGCAACCGGTTACCAACAGCCGCTTACGCATGCACTGCTCCTGGTGGCTCGTCATCAAACACCACGGTCTCTGCGGTGGTTGCGGCGCGGATGGCGGCTTCGGCGCAGGCGACCGCCTGCCGGGCGTCTTCTGCACGCAGACGGCCCTGCGCCCCGCCCTGGACGGCCGCCAGGAACTCCTTGTGCTCCGCCACGAGCCCTTCGACCAAGAGATTGTCCAGCTTGGCGGAGATCTTCTCTTCGGGCACGCCTTCCTCGAACACGCGGACCGGCGCTTCAGTATCGCTGGTGTTGACCTCGATATGTCCGCGTTCGCATACGAGCCGCAGCATCGAGCGCAGCCCGGCCGGCGGACGAAACACGAACCCGCCTTCGGCCACTGCGGTCACGCCATCGGGATACGTGAAGATCGCCGCCAGGTAGTCGTACCCGCCTTGGGCATGCCGGTGGCCTCGTGCCGCGACACTCGCCGGACGCCCGAGGTACCACGTGAGGAGATCCAGGTCGTGGATGAGCAGGTCGAACACCACGCCGCCGCCCACGTCCGGGTCCATCCGCCACGACCTGCCCCCGCCGCCGCAATGCATGCGGTTCACGTACGCGTAACGCGGCGCGCCCAACCGGCCGCTCTCGACGATCTCGGCCACGGTCGCGTAAACCGGGATGTGGCGCGCAAGGTGCCCCACCATGAGCAGGCGGCCGCTCTCGTTCGCCGCACGCAGCACCGCATCCGCATCCGCCACGTTCATGGCCAGCGGCTTCTCGCAGAACACGTCCTTGCCCGCGCGCAACGCCGCCTCCGCGTAATGCCGGTGCAGGTCGTTGGTCGTGCACACGACGACCGCGTCGACGTCCGCGGCGCGCATCAACTCCTCCGGCGGCGTCAGCACCGCGCCTACGGCTTCCGCTTCCGGGAAGGGCCGGTCCATGTCCCGCCGCGCGACCCGGGTGACGCGCACATCATCTCGAAGACGTTCCAGCGCGTTGAGATGCGCCTTGGCGAAGTGTCCCGCCCCAATGATCCCAATCCGCAGCATTCTTGGGCTCCGATTCGCATTTTCGTCGCCAAGCCTCGGCCGCTATCATATCAGAAACCACGACGCCTGGATTTGCTTTGTACGCTGGGAATTCACCGCCCGATGCGCGTATCTTGTGAGCCGGTCTGAGCGTAGTCTGCGATAATGCGGGAGCAACTGCAAAGGATATTGCGTATCATGAATGATATCGGCTGGCGCATGGGGGTTCTGGTGGTCTGCGCGTTCGTACACCCAGCCATGTTGGGCGCGCATGCACAGCCCCCTGAAGAAGAAAGCGCGATGCAAACCATCACCTACCGTGGGATACGCCCGGACGACCCGGGCGGCCGGGACGGCCTGCGCAATCCGGAGCGCGGCTTGCGTATCGAGACACTCATCGCCGAGCTGCCCGGCGCGCCGGCCTGGGGGCCTTCCGGCCATCTCAAGACACGCCTTACCCCCGGCTATTCCGACCAATGGTGGGTGCTCGATGCGGAACGCTACGCGGCCTTCGGGCTAACGCTGGCCCAGACCTACTGCTACCTGGACGCCTTCATGGACACGCCGATCGGCGAGGAGAAGTTGGCCGTGCTCGAAAGGAGCCTCGCCACATTGCGCCGCCGCGGTTTCAAGGCCCTGTTGCGGTTTGCGTACGAGAAGACGACCAACCAGGCCGAAGGCCCGACGCGCGACGTCATCCTCGCACACATGGATCAGCTCGCCCCGATCGTCCGCAGAAACGTCGACGTAATCTTCGTGCTCCAAGCCGGGTTCGTGGGTGCTTGGGGCGAATGGCACAGCTCGGCCCACAAGCTCGAGAAGGACCACGACGCCCTCGCCGCAATCGTGGCCAAGCTCCTGGATGTGCTGCCCGCGAGCCGCATGACCCAGGTACGTGTGCCCAAGTACAAACGGTGGGTGTTGGGCGACCAGCCGCTCGACCAGTACGCCTTCCTGGACGGCAGCACGGCCTACTCGGGAAGCCCGCTGGCGCGCATCGGGTTCCATAACGACGGATTCCTCGCGCACCAATCGTGCGGCGGCACGTGGCCCGAAGCGCCCCACTTCTCAAACCCCGGCAACCCCGAATTCGATTACATGACCACGGAGAGCCCGTATGTCCCAGTCGATGGCGAGCTCTTCTGGAGCGACCAAGGCGGCAAGGTCGAGGGACTCCGCGCCGCGGCCCGCATGCGGTTGCATCATTACACGAGCTTCAGCATCGCCCATAGTTACTCGGAGCGGGAAGGTGCCCCGCTGTCCATGGACGACTGGATGAAGACGCCGCTGACCGTCGAGCAGGTTCGCCAGGCCGCACTGCCCATCGCAGACGGGTACTTCGAGGATGCAGCGGGAAACACCGCGGCGCGCACGCAATTCGAATACCTCCGCGACCACCTGGGGTATCGCATCGAACTCCAGTCCGCTGAGTTCCCGCGCCAGATTGATCGCGGCGGAACGTTGGACGCCGAGGTCGCACTGATCAACCGTGGCTTCTCGACGTTCCACAACGCCCGCCCAGTGTACCTCGTGCTCATCGACGACGACCGATGCGTCGCCGAGATCGCTGTCACCGATGCAGACCCGCGCACCTGGCAGCCCTTCGCGCCCGGCGACGGCGAATACAAGCCGCTTGTCCACACGATCCGGGTCTCATGGACCCCGCCGGACGGCCTTGAACCCAAGGGCTACTTGCTCGGCCTATGGCTGCCCGATGCCGCCGAAGCGATCCGCATGGACCCGCGCTATGCGGTGCGCGTGGCCAATGGCGGTATCCCATGGTGGACCGATGCCAGCGGCGGGTACGGCGCCAACATTCTTGGACCGATTCGCGTGACCAAGTGACGGCCAACGCATCTGCCATTCGCGCCATGCACGCGACCTCTCCGAAACCCGGCATCCCATGCGCCTGCCGTTGCGGGGTGCGCTGTAACCTGCTACGCTCAGCGGGCCACGGGTAATGTCATCGCTCGAAGCACCCTGTTGTCATCACGCCCACAAGGAGGATGCTCGCCATGCCAAACCGGCTATTCCCGCTCTCGCTGTTCACCCTGGCCGTCATCGCGCTGAGCGCGTCGGTTTACGGCGCGCCCCAGTTTCCCGAAGCCGAACAGGCGGTCCAGGATCAGGTCGATCACTGGGGGCAGGCGTTTTCCGATCAGCACCGCCTCTTCGAGGAAAGGTGCAACGCATTCGAGAAGGCCGGCGGCCACGATCGACTCGACTACGTACTGGGCGCGGAAACAGCCCTGCGAAAGACGTTTCCAAACAAGTACTGGTTCAAGGGGGAAATCACCGATACCGTCGATCTCTGCGCGGCGCGCAATGAGGCCGAGGCGTTCCAGCTCGCAATTCTCCCACAGATGGGTTTCGAACTCGAAGACGTAACCGTCACGCCGTCCGACCTGGTCAAGGAAGGGAGCGCCGGCACGGAAGCCGTGATTCCGTCGGAGGCCATCCAGCTTTGGCGCGTCGGTTTTGTGGAGACGCAACGCCCGCCGTATCCTGTCCGCCAAGTAGGCCTGTGGCCCGACCCCTTGCTCGAACTCGAACCGTTTTCCCTTACCGGCCTCGACCTGGGGCTGATCTGGTATGAGGTCAAGACGCCTGCGGATGCGGCGCCCGGCGACTACGTGGGCAACGTCACCGTGAGCCCCTCGAATGCAGCGCCGCTCGAAATGACGGTCAGGCTTCACGTGTGGGACTTTACGGTCCCCGCGCGCGTGCCCATGCCGATGCTTGTGTGGACGCGCGAGAGCGCCGGCGAGAGCTTCCTCGAGACCGCCGAGTTGCTGCTCGCACATCACGTGGACCCCGTTAACGCGGGTCGCAACGCCGACCTTGAAACGCTGGACCCGACGCTGACGTTCTGTCTGGAGCGTGGCCTCATGTTCTTCCAGACCCCCAGCGTGAAGGACGTCGAGACGTTCCGCCCCTACTACGAACACATCAAGGAAAAGGGGTGGCTTGAGAAGGCGCTCGCCTACGGCGCACACGATGAACCCCTCAAGGAACACTTCGAGGAGGAAGTGATTCCCCAGACGCGCCTGGTCCGCGAGGCGTTCCCAGGGCTGCGCGTGTTTCTGGCCAGTCAGTACTACGAAGGCATCGACCGTGGCACCGACGTGCTGCTCCTTGATCTCTCGACCAACTTTCACGCTTGGCTTGAGGCCGGCCGGCCCGGGCGGCAGGAGCCCTGGTGGTACTTCTGCGGCATCCCCATTCGCGCCACGCTGCGCCGATGCCTCACGGACGCGCCCAGGATGCTCATCGACCGCGACGCCGTCGAGCACCGCATCGTCTACTGGCTCGCCCATCACTACGGCGTCAAGGGCCTGTTCATCTACGCGGGCGACCGGTGGCCAAGCGGCAATGAGCAATGGCCGGAGCAACCGTTCGCGATCAACGACACGATGCATTACCCGTATGCCGGGCGCCACAACGGGGACGGCTTCCTTGTGTACCCCGGCCCCCGCCCCAGCATCCGCCTCAAGATCATCCGGGACGGCGCGGAGGACTATTGGTACCTGGCCAAGGTTTCGGAATTCGCCTCAGCGCCTGGAACCCGCGAACAGGCGCAAGCGCTTCTCGACCGCATCGTCCCGAGCGTATTCGTGGACACCCATTACTTCAATCGCCAACCCGCGGCCCTGCTCGAGTGTCGCCGCGCACTCGGCGACTTCATCGAGACCGCCCTCCGAGGGCGCGAGCATCCCACCAGTGCCGGCGCGACCCCTTGATCCGGCATTTGCGCAAATCGATTGTCTCACCCAAAGAGTATGCATGGTGGGGCGAGCGTCCTCGCGAGCCGTCAAAAAGCGGATGATCACAACAG
>Ga0272441_10013107_pt1 | contig 11979 bp, 9 predicted proteins | sample SSMProp6N_FD_193582 | JGI IMG/M metagenome (GOLD analysis project Ga0272441, IMG submission 193582) | Marine sediment archaeal communities from Little Sippewissett salt marsh, Falmouth, MA, United States - SSM-Prop-6N | ecosystem: Environmental > Aquatic > Marine > Wetlands > Sediment ...
AAGACTATCTGCGGCTCAGTCCACCTCTTCCGCTTCATCTATATGCCCTCCCAGAAATGAGAATCCTACCCCAAATTCTCATCCCCGGCGGACCAAGTTTCGGGGTTCAGACCAGACAACTCTTGCGAAAGGACAGCCTATCGATCAGAATACTCCCACAATTCGGAGCGGTTGACGGGAATCCGGCATGACCTGCCTGCTCATCACGCTGGTACTCCTCAACCCGCAGGGCGCCGTGGGCCTCGAGGTCTCGGCGGCATCATACGCCGGGCAGCGGGAAGTCGCGTCCGAGTTCGGCGAGCTGACGTGGACGGAGATCACCTCCGGCGCGCAGACGTGGACCTACACCTACGACAACATGAACCGCCTCGTCGACGTGCTGAACCCGACGACCGGCCACGACACGTATCTGTACGACGACATCGCCTTGGCGAGCGCCGTGGAAACCGAAATCGTTTCTGCCGGGCTCTTCCTACACATGGACGTTCTTGACCGCGGAGTGGACGACAGCGCCGCCCGCACGTTCGGCTTGAAATTCGTTAGGGATAAGGACCATCGTGGCGTAGACCAATACGCAGCCATGATGCAAGGCGACGAGTTCATACTGCGCCCAGCTTACCAGCTATACGCCTTTGCGGGAGAGTTGGCAAAGGCCTTCGAGACCCCGTGCGAGTGGCCGGAAGGCGTCTACGAGAGCCTTGCCGCGGTCCGTAATCGCCTTGTACATAACCAGATGAGGCCCCTCTCACCAGGAGGTAGACAGCCATTCGCGATCGGTCCTCAGGGCGAGGCTGGCTGGTTCGTGGCTCAAGCAGAAGCCTGCTTCGCCACGATGAGAGGGTGCCTAGCATGCCTCCACGACATCCATTCTTGTCGGAATATCGGGGACCCGGACCACGCAAAGCGATTCGCGCGAGCCATGTCGGCATTGAGCGTCAAACTGAAGCCTGAGACGGAGTGGCCGCCACCTGACGAAGACATCCTGCTAAGAGAGGGCCTTCTGTCATAGGCGGGCTTGGGGGGTTTCCCGAGAACGGGGGCAGGTCAGACTATGGAGACTACCGAGAAGATCGCAGAGGCATATGTGCGCCACATCAAGAAGTGGGCCACCATCCCGAACGTCGGCTGCGATGGGCGCCACGAGATTGATCTCATTGCCGTAAACCCAGTGAACATGGAACGCTATCACATCGAGAGCGGCATATCGGTCTCGTATGCATACAGCAAATTGACAGACAAGCCTTTCAGCAGGAGCGACCTCAAGAAGAGAACGAAGACGGCACGCCAAAGGCGTACTATTGGGTATTTCGTGGAGCAGAAGTTCCAGCACCCGGACGTAATGAAGACGCTTCGCGCCTATGGATTCAAGAAAGGGGGCTACAAGAAGATCATCGTGTCCTGGAATTGGACTCCTGGTGCAGAACGAGCTGCTCGCAGACGCCGGATAGATCTCTGGAAATTCGGAGACATTGTCACCGAGATCGTGGAGGCCATAGGGCACACAAGGGAGTACTTCGCCGATGATACAATGCGAACCCTCCACCTGTTCGCCAAAGCCAACCAGCGCAAGAGATCTGGCAGGCAATCAAGCTTGTGATGCTCCTGCAAGGCAACGTCCCATAAGGGGCGTTATGGCCTACCGACGTCCTCCTGGCGGCCACCAGGATCCAGTACTTCCCGCACCTTCGCTAACAGGGAGCTCACGGTATAGGGCTTCTGGATGAATGGGATGTCTGGGTCGAGCACGCCCTGATGCACGACGGAGTTGTCGGTGTACCCAGACGTGAAAAGCACCTTCGTGGCCGGACGGCACTCGGCGATCTTCTCTGACAACTCCTTGGCGCTCATCCGGGGCATGATGACGTCGGTAACGACCAGCTGGATATCGCCTTCGTGGCCCTCTGCAATTCCGAGGGCCTCCTCGCCGTCAGCGGCCTCCAGTACGGTGTAGCCCCCGAGCCGCAGCACGCGAGTAACCAGTTCCCGGACCTCGCGCTCGTCCTCCACAACCAGCACGGTCTCGCTGCCGCCTACCGGCGCTTCCACCGGGCCTGCCCTGGCGAGCTTCTCGGCCGGCTCGTCCACCCGCGGCAGGTAGACCTTGAAGGTCGTCCCCCTGCCGACTTCGCTGTAGGCCCAAATGTTCCCGCCGGACTGCTTGACGATGCCGTAGACCGTCGAAAGCCCCAGGCCCGTTCCTTTACCGTGCTCCTTCGTCGTGAAGAACGGCTCGAAGATCTGCTCCCTAGTCTCCTCGTCCATCCCGGAGCCGGTGTCCGTCACGGCGAGCATGACATGAGGCCCTGCGCTGACATCCACGTGCACCTTGGCGTACTCCTCGTCGAGCTCAACATTCGCCGTCTCGATTGTCAGCTTGCCGCCATCGGGCATCGCGTCGCGGGCGTTGATCGCGAGGTTCATTACGACCTGCTCGATCTGCCCGGGGTCCGCCTTGACTTGGCCCAAGCCGGAACCAGGGACGCAGACGAGATCAACATCCTCTCCGATAAGCCTGCGGAGCATCTTCTCGAGGTCAGCAACCACATCGTTGAGGTTGAGCACGCGGGGCTGCAGCGTCTGCTTGCGGCTGAAAGCGAGTAGCTGCCGGGTGAGCCCGGCGGCACGGTCGGCGCTGTTCCTGATGCTCTCCAGATCGCCCCGCGCCGGATTGTCTTCTTTGACGGTCATTAGCAGCAAGTCAGCATAGCCGATTATGGCCGAGAGCATGTTGTTGAAGTCGTGGGCGACGCCGCCAGCGAGGCGGCCGACGGCTTCAAGCCTCTGCGCCTGATTGAACTGCGCCTCCAGCTCCCTTCGCCGGGTTACATCTACGAAGAAGCCCACGTTGCATTTGTGGCCGCCGATGACCGCTGAGGCCGTCGTAATGTCCGCATAGACAATGCTGGCATCCTTCCTCAGGCACGGAATCTCGGTGGCCAGCGTCTTCTCGCCGCGCGCCTGGGCCTCAAACTCGGAGATGACGTGACGCAGCGAGTCGCTCGGGTGGATGTCCGCCACGCTTATCCGCATAAGTTCCTCTTCTGTGTACCCCAGCAGCTGGCACGCGGCGGGGTGGGCGTACCTGAACTGCCTCGTCTCGACGTCCGCGACGAGGATGCCTTCGGCCGCGCCATCGAAGATCGCCCTGTAGCGCGCCTCGGCTTCCCGCAACGACTCCTCCGCCCGCTTGCGGTTGGTGATGTCCTGTACTGTGCCGTGCAGGTTGACTACGCTCCCGCACGTATCGCGCACGGCCTGGCCACGGGCTGTAATCCAGCGGCGAGAGCCATCGGGCCGCACCACTTGAGCATCGCATTCGTAGGGAACGCCTTCAGCCAAGCCCTTCTCCACGGCGGCGGCGAGACAAGCCCAGCTATCCGCGGTGAAGTACTGCCGGACCTCCGGGTAAGCGGCCGGGGGGAGAGCCGGATCGCGACCATAGATGTGGTAGATTTCCTCCGACCAGGTATGCTGGTCGCTGTCAATATCCCACTCCCAGGTCCCGATCCCGGCCAGCTGCTGCGCCTGTTTGAGGGCCGATTCGCTGACCCTCAGTGCTTCCTCTGATTGCCTACGCTCCGTGACATCGCCGATGAATCCTTCCAGCGCCTCAAGTTCACCATCCTCAGCGAATACACCGACGCCCTGCTCCCAACCCCATTTCTCGTCACCAGAGGCAGTCCGAATGCGGTACTCGATCTGGAAGGGCCGCTTCGCCTTGAGACCTGACTGGACCTCTTCCCGGACGCGGTCGCGGTCCTCCGGGTTGATCAGGTCGTTGTAGGAGATATTGCGACCGTCGATGAGATCAACGGGCAAGTAACCCGTCAGATCTTGGCATCCGTCGCTCACGAACTCCATCGTCCAGTCCCGGTCGTTGCGACAACGATAGGCCATCCCGGGCAGATTGGACATGAGCCTGAGGAGCCTCTGCTCACTCTCGTCCAGCGCTTCCTCGGCCTTCCTCCTGCCGACGTGGGCTCTCACCCCCGCCACCCCGAAGGCCACGTCGTCGGCCAGTTCCGAGAGGAGATCCACCTCATCCGCATCGAAAGCATCGGCGTCTTCGGTGTATATGCAGACGACACCGACCCTCCCACGTTCGGACATCAGGGGCAAGGCTATGCACGCCTCGCAGCCCCGCTTGGCAGCCTCTTCCCTGCAGAGGTTCTCGTCCGGACATTCCGAAATGCTGCGTGCTATCTCAGCGCGGCCAGTGGCAATGGCTGTGCCTGCAACGCATCGAGCGGATTCGCCTTCGCGCCATGTCGAATTCACCAGGTCCAGGAATCCCGCTGCATCTCCCGCATGAGCGACCGGCGTCACCGTCTTGGCCTCGTAACGTTCGGCCAAGCCGACCCAGGCAATCCTGTAGCCGCCCGACTGTACCAGGATGTTGCACACGCTCTGGAGGAGCCCCCGCTCATCAGTAGCCTGGGTGAGCGCCCGGTTGACCTCACCGAGAGTCAGCCGCGCTCTGCTCAGTCTCATGAGCGCCTCGCCCGCCTTCCGGTGATCGGTGATGTCCCGCGCGGTCGACAGGGCCCCGGCAACGCTGCCATCGGCGTCCTTGAGAACCCGGCACCACCACGCGAGGAGGCGCCTCTCGCCGTCTCTCCGGCGCTGCCAACTCTCGACGTAGAGGACGTTCTCGTCGCCCTTGAAGAGGGGCTGGCCCGCCTGGTAGGTGTCCTGCTGACCCTCGAAGTAGTGAGCCGCTTCCCGGCCGATGCAGTCTTGGCCGAAGAACTCCAGCCCCGCATCATTGGCCCAGGTGTAAACCTTGTTCTCGTCGACCTCCATTATGATGTCGGGGACCGCGGCTAGGATCGCATCGGCCCGCTTGGATGTTGTCTTCAGGGCTTCCTGTACTTCGACCCGCCTAGTGGTTTCCTTTTCCAGGCGACGCAGTGACGTGCCGAGCTTGCGCCTCATCTCGTCGATGCTCCGGCCAAGCTCCCCGATCTCGTCCGAAGATGTCGCCCGTATCTCCGCGGACAGATCCCCGTCGCGCATCCTCCTGGCCACATGGGTAAGGTTCGATATGGGCCCAGTTATGGTCCGGGAGAACCAGAGAGCTATGAGAACAACCGCAGCAGCAGAGCATGCTGCCACGACAAGTGATATGGTCCGCAGCTTGGCAACCGGAGCCAAGGCTTCGGACCTGTCCACCTTGACAACCAGTCCCCAGCCCGGCCTTTCTATGCTCTCGCTGGCTGCGATAACCCGCTCACCGCGGTAGTCGATGCCGTCCGCGTGAAGGCGGGCATTGCCGAGAATCGCCTGCACCAGCGGCGAGGTGTCGCGGTCGCCCGGCACTGACTTGGTGAGCGCCGCGGTCTCGTCGAACCTGAGCGGGGTAAGGCATAGGACGGCACCGGCTTCCGTCCGTGCGACCAGGATTGTCTCCCCTGTCTCGCCAAGCCCGGAGTAATCGCGGGCGAGAGAAACGAGGGTGTCCGCGTCGGCTCTTATGACGACCACACCGAGGGGCCTTCCTTCCAACATCAAGGGCCCGGCAAGCAAGAACATGAGCCGCCCGGTGTCGTCAAGGGAGAGGAGGTCATCGCAGACTCCCCTGCCACCCTTGGTGAAGGCCTCCTCGCCCTTGAGTGTTCGCCCCACCTGCTCGGGATCTGTGCTGGCTACGACCGTACCCTCGAGATCAAGGACGGATATGTCCTGGAAGCACGGGATGGAATCACGCGCGTCCTGAAGTATCTTGTTCATCTTGGCTTGCTGCTCGCCGTCATGGCCAGCGAGAAAAGCCGCTAGGTTCAGGCGGAGCTGGGTTCTGCTCGATACCAGTCGCAGCCTCTCGCCGTTCTGGGCGATGATGGCCGCGACCCTCTTCTTCTGCATGCTGGCCACGGACTCAAGCTGGCTGAGGGCCCTGTCCTCCAGCATGCTCGCGGCAGCCATGTAGCACAGGGCATGGGTGACGAGCAACGGAAACAGGAGGATCAGGAGCGCCCCGATGACGAGTCGTCTGTTGACGCTCACGTCTCCTCAGTTTCTCCGGCGCAGAGACCGGACGGGTGCGGCTGCGGAGTAAGACACCAAAGGTGACGCCCTTAGTATACGTCGCCCTCCGAGTTCGTCAAGCGCGTTGTCGAGTGTCATCCCGTTTCCCGTAAACCACCTTGACATATCCAGGGATGGCGGTATACTCCCAGCACGAGCACTGTGAATCACACGGACGGAGCTCGGTCAAGGTCGGCGTCATGGGGAGGTGGCAACGATGTACGAGAAGAAGATCGGATTGAAGGTCAACAAGCTCCGTGAAATGCAGGGACTGACCACCACCGAATTGGCCAAGAGAGTGGGCGTGAGCCAGGCTCAGATATCCAGACTGGAGAACGGTCTCCAGGGCTTTCGCAGTTCGACCCTGTCGAAGATCGCCGACGCGCTCGGTGTTCGACCCGCCTACTTCTGGCAAGAGGAGAACGAGGGAGCGTCCCCGGACAATCCGGAGATATTCGGTGCGCCGGGCACACTGGGTAAGGCGTTAGCCAACCCCGAGTTCCGGGACGTTGCCGAGAGGGCGGCGAAGGTTTTCGTCGCTGACCGGGAGTCCTTCGGCAAGATAAGGCGTGCGGTCGACACGGCCGGCGACTGATCCCGGCCGCTTGGTTCACCCAAGCGCGGCGCGTCCGGCCGTTTCAGCCGTCGGTCTTCTCAGACCTCCTGGCCGACAAGCGCCCCGGCACGATGCGCCTCAGGCCGTCATTAGCCACCCCGGTGAGTACCCCCCAGCAGAACTTGGCCAGCATTGGGAAGTAGCTCTGGACGATGCCCGACGAGAGATAGGCGAGGTACACGTCGTTGTGAGGAAGGAGGCCGTTCGAGGCGAAGTACTTGGGGACCTCGTTGGCTCGGTACTTGGACTTGAAGAAGGAAAGCCCCCCGAAGTTATAGACGCCTTCGCCGTATCTGCGGCAGAGCTTGAAGAACGTCTTCGTGATCCAGTGGTCGTTGTACTCGCCCATGTCGACCTTATCGAAAGGCGCGAGGCATAGGTTCAGGACGTCCTTGCCCTCCTCCCTGAAGACCTCGGCGGCATGCATGTGGACGGCCGTCGAGAGCTTGCCGAAGTTGGTTTCGTCGCATCGCGAGGTGTTCGCGGCATAGCCTCTCGGCTCGCCGTCCCGGTAAATGGGATCGTAGAACGCGAAGCCGGCCACGACGCCGTCCTTGTCATAGGCGACGAACTTCCTGACGTCAGGCTCGTTCTCGTAGACGGGGTTCCGGGCGTAGACCCAGATCTCACGATCATTAAGTATCTTGGAGCCAAGCCACTTCTGCGAAACTGCATCCAGTTGCCCGCGGTCTACCTGACTGAGATCGGGTTCCTCGCGGATGGTCACTCCTTTGCGACGCGCCTCGTTGCGGGCCCTCTTGATGAGATCCAGATCCTTCCAGTTCCCCTTGGTCTTGTAGGTCTGAATGGGGATCTCCGGCTCGTATCCGACGCATACGAACTTGAATCCCATGGGCCGCAGCGCCTGGGCGAGTTCCTTGCTGGCCGGCACGAAGACGACGTGCCTGCAATGCTCCATCAGGGCTCCCACCACGTCACTGTAATCACTCACGGCGCACACCGGGTCGACAAGAGCGATTTTGACGCCTCTGGGGGCGAAGGCGAAATGCCTGACCGAAACGTACGCTACATAGCCCTTGTCCTCGACGATGAAGTACTCCATGTTGCCCTGGAGCGTGGCATATGACAGGGCCTCTCTGCCGTGTCGCCTCAGGTACGGGGAAAGGAGACGCCACTTCTCCTCGCGGTCGAGGCTCTCTGCCTTTTCGCCTTCTATGATCTTGACGGACACGCAGACCGTCCTCCCGGGAACTCGGATTCGCCAGCGCCCGCTACGTTGAGTCCGCCCTCGAACAGGCTCCCTGAAGGAACCTCATCAGTATCGGATTCAGGAGTTCCGCCTCCTCCAGGGGCATCAGGTGAGTGGTCCCAGGCAGAATGCAGAGCTGAGAGTCCTCAATGAGGCGGTGCATCTCCAGACACTGCTCATGGGTTACTATATCCGTCTCGGCGGCGCATATCAGCGTTGGCGCCCGGATGCCGGAGAGTTCGTCGCTGGTCAATCCCCACGGCGTCAGGGTCATCGCCTTCATCTTGTCGAAGATCACCGGCCAGTGTTCCGGCCCGTCGGGAGAAAGGGCTCTGTAGACCTCCACTGCCTGGGCGTGGAACGTCTCGGCCGTCTCCTGGCGGATCAGTTCGAGGAACTCGGGGGTGTTCCCATCATAGTTGTATGGCGCGCTGATGGCGGCGACGCTCTTCACTATGGCCGGGCGTCTCGCCGCCAAGAAAAGGCCGATGATGCCTCCGTCGCTCCAGCCGACGATGTGTGCGGCATCAAGACCGAGGGCCCGCATGAAGCCAGCCGTGTGATCGACCATTGACTCGTAGGTGATCGGACCTGACACATCGGGTGTTCGACCGTGGCCTGGACGCTCGGGGGCGATCACCGTGTGCTGGCTCGAAAGCGCCATCATCTGAGCGCGCAGCAGTTCGATGGGCGTCAGGCCGCCGTGGAGGACGAGGACGACGTCACCTGATCCATGGGCCTCGTAGTAAGTCTTGACTCCATTGACATCGACGTAGTCGCACCGCGCAGCCGCGGTCGACGCTTCCGACGGTTCGCTCGGCCCCTTAGCTTTGAGAGACTCACGCCTCCCGATGCGCAACAGCTCCCTGTGCAGGTACTCCACGAAATCCGCCGAGTCCTCCCCCTCGGCGAGGATCTTCGCTTGGCGAATCTGGGACGCGATCCGAGGGGCCTCAGCGTCAACTCTGAGTTCTCCCCCCGACCTCCGAAGGAGCTCCAGCACCTCGTCCGCGCCCGCGTAGCCCAGTTCCCAAGCGACCTCAGCTATGAGGACGAGCAGATCCTGGAGCTTCTTGGACCTGTCCAATGCTCCCTCCAGCACTGACCAGCGGAGGCCCCCGCTATTAACATGCCAGCCGTGCCCCGCCTACGCCTCGACCACGCTCATCACCGCCTCAAGGAGGTCCGCTTGGTCAAGCGGCTTGAAGAGGGCCGGCTGTCTGGTCTTCGAAAGGAACCGTGTGGTCGTCGAGCCCAACGTGTCGCCTGTCACGAAGACGACCCGCCTCTGCAGCGGCTTGGGCAAGCTCTCGAAGACCTGCTGTCCCGAAAGCCCCGGCATGCGGAGGTCAAGCACGACCGCATCGTAGGCACGCTCCCTGAGAAGCTGGAGGGCCTCGTCTCCGGAAGGGCAGACATCGACCTCCGCTCCGGCGGTCCGCGCGAACATCATACGCAGCACCTCGCGCACCGTATCCTCGTCGTCCACGACCAGGACCCTCCGGCCGCCAAGATGCGGGATCGGGCGAGCCGGTTCAGGATGAGCCCCTGCAGGTTGGGCCTTGGACACCGGCAAACGCACCGAGAGGCAAACGCCGCCTCCCTCCGGGTTCGACGCTGATATCTCCCCGCCCGCAAGGGAAACCAGATGACGGGTAACCGAAAGCCCGAGACCTGATCCACGTCCGTCAGCCTTCGTCGTGAAGAACGGGGTGAAGAGGCTGCCGAGGATGGGCTGCGGGATCGGCGGACCTGAGTTCCAGATATCCAGGGACACGCCGCCGCCGCTCTCCCGCGACGATATCATGATAGTGGGCGAAGGCAGGTTCTCCACAGCGTCGATGGCGTTCTTCAGCAGGTTCACCAGCACAAGCTGGACGTCACCCGTACTCATCATGACCGCCGGCATCCGTGCGGAGGGCTCCCGGACAACAGTCAGGCCCTTAATGCCTCTGGTCCGATGCCTGAGAAGGTCAAGCGTTGTTTGGACGGCGGCATCCACATCGCCATACGGGCAGGGATCGGGCCTGGCGAAGTGCAGGACGCTTGCTGAGAGCTCACACGCCTGATTCGCACAGTGGAGAATGACACGCAGCGCCTCAGCAAGCTGACCGTCGGCCTGCGGCATCTCGAGCTGAGCGTAGCCGGAGATTGCCGACATGAGGTTGTTGATCTCGTGGACCACTTCTGGCAGGAACTCGCCGAGGGTTGCCAGTCGCCTAGTGCGTATGTCCTCGGCGGAGTGATTGTCGGTCGGCATCGGTGTCGCTCGCCCTCCCTGGAGGCCGGGATTCTACCGGCCTTCCCGGTATACGCAAGAGGAGAAAGCAGATTGACGTTCTTGAGCCTGATGTTACCATAGGCGTCACCTTAATGCGAGGGAAGAACTGCTTTGGGCGAGAAGTCATCAGCGACCGACAGCATGGTTGTGTTTCTGAACAGCCGCCGAATCGAGGGCCGAGGGACCCTCATGCATCTGACCCGGGATCTGGCGGTCTTCGAGGTCTACAACCCCTACTCCATAGTGCAGCTCAGTGAAGTGCTGTCGGATTTCCGCATCATCCGCGGGGAACGCACGATCTACAGCGGTCGTGCGGTAGCCACCAGCATCGTGACCACCGGGCTCATGATAATCGTCTCCGCGACGCTCATCGACCCCTGGTCCGACCTGGCCGGTGTCGCACCGGGGGAAGGTCTGAGGGAAGAGGTGGAGGGCTTCGTCCGGGACTGGGACGAGAATTATACACTCGTTCCGGACTATGAACTTTCGGTCAGCAAGATATCGTCCTTTCTCTCCGAACTCAGTAGGTGGCTCGACCACCTCGAAATGGGCGTCCAAAAAGGCGAAGTGGATCCAGAAATGGCCCATTCCGAGGAATTCCTGGCTGAGGTCCGGGACGGCGTACTGCCCAAGATGAACGATCTTTTCGTGGGATTGGAGGAGCAGGCGCAGAAGATACCCTCGGAGGTGGCAGTAGTCCACAAGGCCTTTACGCGCCGGCAACTTCACCCGCTCATCCTCCGCTCGCCATTCGTGCACCGGACCTTCACAAAGCCGCTGGGCTATGCGGGTGACTACGAAATGGTAAACATGATCCTGCGCGATCCGGCGGAGGGCCCCACCACTTACGCGAAGATACTGAACTGCTGGTACTTGGCCACCGCTCCCGCCGAGGCGCACCGAAACAGGATCGCGATGCTGGTCGAGTTGCTGGGAGGGGTGGTCAAGCAGGCCGCGGCCGCAGGCCGGGAGCTGAGGGTATTGAACGTCGGCTGCGGCCCGGCGGGCGAAGTCCAGAGACTCATCACAAGCGGTTCCCTAGCGGGACAGTGCGAATTCCATCTGCTCGACTTCAATGAGGAGACGTTGGATCACGCACGCGCGCAGATCGACGCGGCGTGCGGGCAAGGGACCACGCGCCCGAAGATCGAGTATGTCCACAAGTCAATTCATCAGCTCCTCAAGGAGGCGACCGGTCGCCGGGGGACTCCAGAGGCCAAATACGACATGGTCTATTGCGCAGGTCTTTTCGACTATCTCTCCGACAGGATATGCGAACGCCTACTCAAGCTCTACTGGGGGTGGACGCTGCCGGGGGGGATGATCATCGCCACGAACGTTCACACCAGGAACCCATTCCGTCACTTCATGGAACACGTCCTGGAATGGTATCTGGAACATCGTGATGAGCGGACCATGCGGGATCTCGCCCCAGACCAGGCTGATGCAGAGGTCACAACGGACCCGACGGGTGTGAACGTATTTCTGAAGATTCGGAAAGCCGACAAGGGCAATGCGTAAAGGCCGAGACGACAGCGCCGTGCTCCTCGAGGCCTATCATGACTTCGACCGGAGTCGGAGACTCTACTGCTCCAAGGTGGGTTGCGTTCTCAGCCTTGTCCTCGTTCCTGCGGGCAGCACGCTGGACTATTTCGTTTACCCCGATCTCCTGTGGCCGATCTTCAAGATCCGGGTCGGGTGCGATCTCCTGACGCTGGTGATATTCGCAACCCACTTCACCGACTTCGGCCGTCGACACGTCAAGGCGCTCGGCTTGTCATGGGCCGTGCTCCCGCAGGCCGCGATAAGTTATATGATCTATATCTCGGAGGGGGGGGGGTAGCCCTT
>Ga0272441_10013108_pt1 | contig 11978 bp, 27 predicted proteins | sample SSMProp6N_FD_193582 | JGI IMG/M metagenome (GOLD analysis project Ga0272441, IMG submission 193582) | Marine sediment archaeal communities from Little Sippewissett salt marsh, Falmouth, MA, United States - SSM-Prop-6N | ecosystem: Environmental > Aquatic > Marine > Wetlands > Sediment ...
TAGAGAAAGACAATATCAGGAAAGCACAAATACCAGACCTTCAAAAGAAGTATGGATTTAATCTATCAAAATTTAAACTAAAAAACAAGAGGCAAATCTTAAGGAATTGTGTTTATCATAAATTAGGTCTTCATGTATTTAATTGTGCATTTAAAGTTAGGCAGGTGACATTATGATAAAAGTATATAATATGGATGTTTAAATGATAATTCAATATAAGATTAATAAAATTCTATTCCTCTTTGCATTAGCTTTACTATTTGGTAATATTGGAGCTTATTTAAATCAAAAAGTCATAAATGCTAATAGTTGCAGAATGCCTGTTCTAACTGATTCTTACTTCCAAACTAAAGAACATTTTTCTATAAGCTCTTTAGATCAAGCAAACCATAGTTGGTTAGGAGATATTTTTGGTAGTAAGAAAGTAATGCTTTTCTCTTTAGGAGATATTTTTCTTTACTTAGCTATATTTGTTTTACTAATTATTATCTACTTATCTTTAAAGCAACTATGGCTTTTTCGTCGTAAGGGTGTCATTATAGAGTGATAATACTATATCTAAACAAAAGCGAAACATTTAAATACTATGTTTTTCTATAGATATTATGAGAAAAAGAATAGTAACAAAGTATGGCAATACTTTTGTTATAAGATTAACCTCATACGATATGAGAGATCTTGAATTACAGGTTGGAGATTATGTAGACATAGACGATATATCAAAAATTAATAATGCTAATAAAATTGGAGGTGTCAAATGAAATGGCTAAACTTTCTTAGAGGACTTTTCAAGAGAAAAGGATACTGGGAAATAAAAAAATTCAAGAAAAGCTGGGTAGTATGCCCAGTTTTCATATTCTAAAGATGGAAAGAAAATATAAAGTTCCAACATATCAATTAAGATTTAGTAATTGGCATCATAAAAAACTAAATGGTTATTGTTCTGCATTTAATATAGATTATGTTGAAATAAGATATGGAAAAGTTGTCGCTTTAATAGAATATAAAAGAGATAAAGAAGAAATGACTAAGATTGAAAGAAAGTTCTTACCAATAATAGCAAGAAAGCTTAATGTTCCATATTACATTGTTAGTTGCGATATAGATGTTGATGGAAATATGGAAGGAACAGCAATAATTGAAGGAGAAATTGAAGGAGAAGTCTATTATAAAGAAAATTTAACAGAAAAAGAACTAATTAAATGGTATGAAGAACTTGGAAAATGAAAAAACTAATTAAAGATATTAATGTAAGAAGAGATTTATATCCAAGAATAACAGAAGATATTCAGAAAATTCAAGAATATTCTGAAAATACAGAAAATCTTCCTCCAATCGTAATTAACCAAGATAATATTCTTATCGATGGTTTGCATAGATTAAAAGCAAATAAACAAGTAGAAAATAAAGAAATTGAAGTAATTGAAGAAAAAACAACAAGTGAGAATGATATTTATTTAAGAGCTATTGAATTAAATGCAACTCATGGATTACAGCTTTCTATGGAAGATAAAAAAAGTGTTGCTGTAAAACTATATGATTTAAAAAATAGAGAAAGATTGATTAAATGTTTATCAATAAGTTCTGCTTCATTTGATAGATGGGTTTCAAATAAAGCAAAACAAATGAAAGAACAGAAAGAAGAAGAAGCAATAAATCTTTATCTCCATGCAGAATTAACTCAAAAACAAGTGGCTGAAAGAATTGGTATTTCTGAAGCAGAAATGAGCAGAATATTACAAAACTATCAAATGATAGAAATGAAAGATTTTACTCCTTTTCTCTATAATTTATGGAATTCTTCCAAAGACAATAAAATAACTCATTTTGGTAATATTCCACAAGTATTTGTAGAGAATTTACTTTATTATTATACAGCTCCATTTGATATTGTTTATGATTGCTTTGCTGGAGGAGGAATAACTATTGATGCCTGTAAAAAGTGGATGAGAAGATATTATGTAAGTGATAGAAAACCAATAGGAGCAAGAGAAGAAGAAATTAAAAAATGGGATATTAAAGATGGATTGCCAAAAGATTTGCCAAATAATATTAAACTTATCTTTTTAGACCCACCATATTGGAAACAATCAGAAAATCAATATAGTAAAGATAAAGAAGATTTAGCTAATATGAATTTAGAGAAATTTTATGAAACTATTGTAACTTTTGTAAAAGATGTAAAGAAAAAACTTGCAGAAGGAGGAAAAATAGCTTTAATAATTTCAGCTACACAGTGGAAAAATGATAAAGTAAGAGAAGAACATGCATTTGAATTATCAAAGAGAATGGATAGAATAGGATTTAAAATTGAACAGAGATTTATTTGCCCATATTCAACAGAACAATATAATGGAACACAAGTAGATATAGCAAAAAAAGAAAAGATTTGTCTTAATATTTATAGAGATTTAATTGTTTTTGAACTAAAATGAAAACAAAAAAGATTAAAAAAGAAGGAAGCGAATTCCTTATAACAGAATGGAAAGAAAACATGCAAGATAAGTATCTAGTGCTGGAAGTAAAAGAGGGAAAAGTAATTGGAGTAGCATCTAATTATAAATTCAAATGAAAATCATAAATGAAATAGATTTGAAGATATTAGGAACTTTAAATGAAAAGGAGATGTATATTACTGAACTAACAAGCAAAATAAATATAGCACCAGTTAATATGTGGAAGCACTTAAATTCTTTAAAGGAGTTAGAGCTTATACATGTTCCTGAAGCAAAAAAAGGCTGTAAGAAAATATTAAATATAACTAGTAAAGGAAGGGACTTACTAAAGATTCTAAAATGAAAAGTCCAGCACAACAAGCTAGAGATTATACACAGAAAGCCTATGATATTTTAAATAAAATATTTATGGATGACAAGGAAACTCTGCTACAAGAAGAACTAAGACCAATACTAACTCACTTAGGAAAAGCCTTATATGAGCTTGAAGGGGCTATAATAGAGCACAATATAGAAAATCTTACAGCAGCAGGCTTAAATAAGCGAAATAAAGGTATTCAGGAGAAGGGATGAGGTATGGTTTATAAATTAAAAAGCGTTTTTGAAGGATATAAAAGAATGCCTAAACCTTGTGCTAGATGTGGTAAGAGTTTTGTACCCACTACAAAGTCAGAAAAGCTATGCCTAGCTTGTTGGGAGGCAGCAAGAAAAGCAAGAAAATGGAAAAAGAAAAAATAAACTGGAAAGAGTTAAGAAAGATAGTAAGAGAAGAAGAAGATAAAGCTATAGAAGAATACTTAATTAAATTAAAAGGAGAACAAAATGGGAACATATCAAACACAAACACAAGCAAAAAAGCTAGAAGTAGGAGATAAGTATTTATCTATATCTGTTTTAGGACAGATAAAACTAGCTGCATTTAAGAACCAGAATAAGAAGGAAGCTAAAGAACCTGATTATACTGGTAATGGTGTAGCTGTATGGATAAATTCAAAAAAGCCAGAAGTTCAAAAAGCATCTGAACTTTAAGAGCCTCGTAGCCTGTCGCAAGACAGGCTTTATGCTCAATTAAATTAAAGGAGGAAAAATGAAAGAAGTATTGATAAAGACAGACATTAAGCGTGAAAAAGATAAGCTGTATTATTGTGCAACAGCTGAAGATGGATGCTTAACTGTATGTCAGACTGAAATGAAAAGAAGGAAGAAGTAATCATGCTTAAACCAGCCCGTCCAAAATAGCTGAGCAAGGTTTTTAAAAGGCTGCTTCTGGAGTTGCCATATACTCCAATTCACCTCTTTTTCCCTGTCTGCCTCTTTGCATATAACCTCCTTGTTATGTGTAGCCATAAGGCAATAATGCTCAGTAACTGGGCAGAGGGCTGGTTTTCATATTTAAAATGAGAAGCACTAAAGAAAGAAGATTAAAACAAGTAGAGAATATAAATCCAGATGTTAAGAAACACTATACACCATTAGAGATAGTTAAGTATTGCTTATCTTTTTTAGATTTAAGAGAAATGAGAGTTCTTGATGTTGGTAGTGGAGAAAATATGGTTTGGTATAATAATTTAATTTGTAGAGAGAAAGATTGGGTAGAGATTGATAAAGGAAAGGATTTTTTTGATTATAATGATAAAGTAGATTGGTGTATTGGAAATCCTCCATTTAGAGTTTTATGGGACATTATAAAGAAATCAACTGAGTTATCTGATAAAGGTTTTGCTTATTTAGTTGCTATTGATGGAATTAATAGATTAACACCAAAAAGATTGCAATTTTTAAAAGATAAAGGATTTTATTTAAATAAAATTGTTGTTATGAATATCTCTTTGTGGTGGGGGAGATACTTTTTTATTATTTTTAAAAAAGAAAAGAATGATTTTGTTGGTTGGAGGAACAAATAATCAAAATGCCATGCAGACCAGAAAGTAAATGGGGAAAATTTTGGAGCTTAGTTGTTATATGGCTCTATATAAATATATTTTTTGGAGCTTTATGGCTGGGAGTTAGATTAGGATATTTAAAATGATAAAGGAGCAAGAAAAATGATAGCAACAAATAAACCTCGAATAGATAGAGAAGTTTTTGATAGTGTGGAAGAAGAAGATGAGGAAGAAGATAAGGAAGAAGATGAATGAGGTATATTTAGCTTATGGGTTTTCAGGAGTAACTTTATTATTGGCTATTATGTTGTATATTATTTTAAGAAATAAATTAGAAAATGATATGAATATTTTAGAATGAAGATAAGAAAATTTATTTTAGAAGAACATATAAAGAAGTTTAAAGGAGAAAGCTTTATATCATTAGAAGATTTTTTAAGATATATAGATAGGATAAGAAATGATATGGTAGATAAAAATTTAGGAGATTTAGGAGAAGTTTTTGCTATAATGAAAGAAAGAGCGGGAAAGAGGTTAATAAAATGACTTGGTTAGCGTGTAGAAAAGGTCGTCCCCCTAAAGAAGAGTTAAAATTAAAAGTAAGAAGAATATCTAGGAAAGTTGAGATTATATTAAGCCAAAAGCAATTAATCTTAACTGATAGCCAGAAGATATTGCTAGAAGAAGTTATAATGGAGTTAAACGATTTAATTGAAGATGAAACTTAAAATAAATGGAGCTGACTTAGAAACTCTGACAGAAACTTGTCCTCTTGTAGATATTTGTAAGCAAGAATGTTCAGATTGGGAAAAGCGAAACTATGCAAACTGTCCTCACTTTGCTTACAACATAGGAAGGCCTAAAGTAGTAGCGTATATAGTTAATAAAATAGTCAGCCAAATGCACGATGCACCCTCACTCTGATATAGCAACAGAAAAGATTTACGGCTGTAAGAGAGGAAGCTGGATCTGGTGGCATGAGAAAGGACATATAGAATTTAATAAGCTTGAGAAAACTTCTACACTTTTAATGTGGCAGCAGTATGCTTTTTTATTTTGGATGATCTCTACAACTCTTTCTGTAATTAATAAGTTTATGTTATTTATTTCAATTCCAACTCTTTTATTTTACTTTGGAGTAATTATTTATGAAGAAGTATGGGCAAATAATTATGCTAATAATTATTATAGTAAATAAATAGAAACATTTATAAATATATAAAACTATTAAAATATACAAAAAGTGGCGATAAGAATATACTCTGTAACATTAGAAGAAGAAGATGTAAAGAGAGCTAAAAAACACTCTAAAAAATATGGAGGGAAATTATCTCCATTAATAAATCAACTATTAATTAAATGGATAGAAAAAGAGGAAAAGAATGCCAGCTAGTGTTGGAGGATTTGATTTAGGAGTAGACTTGCCAACTTTCTCTTCATCAGGAGTTGGATTTTGGATAACTTTATTTGCAGTTATAGTTTTAGTAATTGTGTTCGTAGGGGTTCTAGTTTGGATGTTGATCCAAAGAAAACACTACTTTATTAAGATAAGAGATTTTGAGAATGTTTCAGGACAAGGCTTTCAATTAGTAGGAAGGAATGCAGCTAGATTAATTAAGATTGGAGATTCAGGAGAAGAACTTTTACTACTAAAAAAAGGTAAGACTTTTAGAACTGCTTATGGCAGAAAGATGGGAAAGAATGAATACTGGTTCGCTAAAGGACAAGATGGCTATTGGTATAATGTAGTCTTAGGAGATTTAGATGCAAAGATGGGTATGCTAGATATAGAACCTATTGACAGAGATATGAGATATATGCATGTAGCTATTAGAAAGAATATCCAAGATAGATATAGAAAAGAAGATAAGATTAGTAAATACATTCCAATAGCAATTAGCTTTATGTTCTTTATAATTATGATTGTAGCTATGTGGCTTTTAATATCTAAAGTAGGAGATTTAATTCAAGTAGCTCAAGCTAACATACAAGCTAGTAAGCCTGTAGCAGATTCATTAACTAACGCTATAAGTAAATTAGATAACTTATGTGGGGCTGGACTAAGATAAAATGTGGATATGGATAGGAGCAGTTTTAATAGTTTTTTTAGGTATTGGTTTACTTACAAGCTGGGTTCTAGCTGTAGGTTTTTTATTCTTAGTAGCTTTAATATTTTTAGTCCTTAATTGGATTGATAAAATTAAATTAAAAAAGATAAGGGAGGGTTATAATGAAGAAAAAAACGAAAGTAAAAAGCCAGACAAAGCCTTCAACACAGGAATTGGATTCAGAAACACAGTTGATACGAGAGAATTCAGAGTTGAGGATAGTTCTATTAACAAAGAACCAAGAACAGATGAACAGATACCTGATAAACACGCTAGAGGAAATGATAACAAGACTGAACAATCAAGACGAGGAGTTGAAGAAGATAAAGGAAGGCATAAATCAAATAGGATTAAGTTTAAACCAATCTGAAGAAGAAGATGAATGAAGAAGTAAATGAAGCTTTTAGAAGAAAGAAAAAGAAAACTTGGGATGTAATAGGAATTGTAGGCATCATTATAGTTTTAATTGCAGCAGGCTACACTTATTATGAATCAAGAATTTGTCATAATCCTTTAAAAACTTTAGTAAAAATGACAGCAGAAAGAGAAGATAATTTAGATTACACTTATGCTATTGTAGAGTTTTATGATAATGATTTATTACTAGCAAGTTATAAATTAGATTATAATGGAAGAGTAATGCCTAATATTATATCTGATACTTTAGATTTAAATGCTTCTAAAATCAAAGAAGATTTAAAGAAACTAGAATAAAAATATTTCTAATAAAAAAAAATAAAAGAAAAATAAAAAAATTAAAGTGAGCCTGACTTTCCAAAACCTGCCTGACTAGCATATCTGATAAGAAGAACTATAACTCCAAATAGCAATACAACTGCAGCTAATAACAATATTGTAGGTAACTTTCCACTTACATTATCTATTCCTCCTGTGAAGTTTCCAATCATGTCGTCTGTAGTATTCTCATACATTGTTCTAGGGTAGTATGTATAACTTATATTAACACTACTCCAATTCACAGAAGTTACTAAAACAGAAGCTGTTGTTCCACTAGCAGTAAATGTATAATTAGTTGTAGGCAAAGCATCTCCACTTGAACCATTAATAATAGAACTTAATGCAAAATCTCTGTTATATCCATCTACAGCACTTAGCGTCCAAGCTACCGTATCATTAAGGACTGTTTCTTCATCTGCCCCTGTTGAAGCTGAAGCTGTTTCTCTAAGTAAGTTAGAATCATCTACAGTAGAAATAATTACCATCACTACAATAGTTGTTAATACTAACGCAGCTATTCCTGCTACAATAACAGTTACTATTCCACCTTTACTCATAGCCATTTTTTAGCTAAGAGAAAGTTTAAAGTGAGCCTCCTCTTCCTCCAATTCCCATTTGCTGAGATTGTCTTACCAATAGAACTATAACTCCAAACAATAGAACTACAGCAGCAATTAAAAGGATAGTAGGAATCTTTCCAGATACATTATCTATACCACTTGTGAAGTTAAGAGCCATTCTTTCAGTAACATTATCATACTCAGTTCCGTCAGTTAATAAACTAGCACCAAGTAAAGTAGATACGATAACTAAAACAACAATAGTCATAACCACTAATCCACCTGTTCCACTAATTAAGTCACCAACAACACCAGCTCTTTTCTTCATTTGTTCTTTCAAACTTTTCATCTTATACCTCCTTTCATTTGTTAACAATATAAAAATATAAAGAAAGAGATTATTTAAATAAGTGTTAACGTAGTAACACTTTTAAGTTCTGCCTTTACTTAAAAAGAACCATAGTCCAGACATAATCGTCACTGCTATAACTATTCCTAAAGTAGTTATGTCTATCATACCTTGACCTAAAGTGAATATTAAAGCTATCATCATAGTAGCTATGGAAGCTAAAGCAGCCCAAAAAGGATAATCTGCATATCCTATTCTCCTTTTTTGATTGGAGCTACCTCCTAATAAAACTACTAGAAAAGTAAATACTAAAATCATAGCAGGAAAAGCAGGAACTGATTGAGCAGTGCTAACTAAAGCGTCGTCTATTCCACTTGTTAAGTTAGGTTCACTAAATAAACTCATTTTAATCAGGATTGCCCCTCCAAGCTTTATATATATACCATCCAATTACTAAAGTAAAAAAAGATATTAAAGCTGTTAAAAGAACATTAAACTCTTCAGCTTTTCCAAATAAAGAGTTCCATGCAGCTGTTAAAACATTTTTAGCCATTCCTAAAGAGTTGGTAGCTGTAACTTTAAATTGAGTTCCTCCTTCTGTAGCTTCTGATTGAGTTCCTATACTTGAATCTTGTAAAGCATCAATAGAAGTTTCTGCGTCTGTTCTCATTTGTGATAAGTCACTTTTAGCTTTTGTTTTTATTGAGCTAAGATCTTCATCATCTCCAACATCTACAGCAGCTTCATTATCATTAGCAAAGTTAGCTGCAAAAGTTATAACTGCAAGTGCAAACAAAGTTATAAGCATTAAAGCTCCTGTTGTCTTAATTAAACCCATTATCTTTCACCTCCTTTTACAAATAATAAAACTATCATTATAATAAACCATAAAACAGTTGCACCTATTCCTATTAAAGTAGGAGAGTAAATTAAGTTTAATCCTATTAAAACAATTGAACCTATGATTAATACAATACCCATAAAGTAAGGATTATCTGAGCTAGCTCCTATTCCTACAAACACTAAGAAAACTAACATAGCTATAAGAATTATATTAGATCCATAAATATCAGAAGGCTTTGTAGAAAGCCTTAATATCCCTCTACCTTTAAAACTTCCATCTTTATATAAGCTAGCAATAACTGTAGAGTTACCAAAGCTATCTGGAACAGTGCAGCTTAAAGTTCCTCCAGATGCTAGTAAGCTATCTGAACAAACTTCTGTAGTTCCTAGTGTATCATACAAAGTTACATTTAATTCTACAGTAGATACTCCTCCAGAAGGTATAGAAAAAATACTTCTCACTAATCTGCTAGTATGATTATAATCTAAAGTAAAAGTAAAATCTTCGTCATCAGTAAAGTCAGAAGGCATAGTAGAACTTCCATAACTATTTAAATTAACTTCACAAGTTTCTAAAGTTGGATTCTGACAATCAGCAACTACATTTTCAAAAGTAGCTACCACTCTTCCTTCTACCATTACTAAGATATTATATATTATATCACTTGTAACTAAATGAGCTATAGTGTATCCTTCTGCTCCTGTCTTAGGTCTTTCTACAGTTCTAAAAATTCCTTCGTCTATATACTTTCTTTGAATATCTAATATAGCGTTTTCAATAGGAACAAAGTTAGAGTCTTTATAAGTTATTTTAAACTCTTGTCCATCAGTAGAATTTATATTATAAAGAGGAATAGATACATTAGCTGTGTTATTAGTTAGAGAATAGTTTTGCATATTATAAAACTCTGTTGATCTTCCTGATGAAGAATACTCAATAACTCCATCTAGCCTATAGTTAGTTCCAGTTAAATCATCAGCAAGGCAAATTAAACTAGGAGTTATGTTTCTAAATACTGCAGAATAATTAGCAAAGTTAGAACCAGCTAAATTAGATATTTCAAAGCTAACTTTTATTCTAGGCTCTTCTTCGTCAGCAATCATAGTTACAACTTCTTCGTCAAACAAAGTAATATTAAATATTTGATAGTTGTAAATAGAACAATTATCTAGTCCAAATATCTGAACCTGTTGAGTATAGCTTGTAGAATTAAATTCGCTTCCATCATCTAAAACCACATTCCATAAGAAAGTTATATTGTCTGAAGTAATTAAGTCAGGAGTAATTAACGATTCATCTAAAGTCCATACTGATCCTGATTGAGTTGCAGTTCCATAATTGTTGCTGTTATTATAAAATAAATTAATAGTAGAGATTTGATAGCCTGAGTAAATTGTAGAGTTTATCTGATAATCTTGGTTACTAAATTCTAATACATCGTCGTTAAAGAAGTAATCATTAAAAGCGAATCTAGTTATATTTATAGTGTAGTTGCTATCTGCAAACTCACACTCTTTAGTTGTAGCTGTATCAGCACAAACATAATAGTTCCAGCTATAATTTCCTAAATCCATAGAAACTGTTGAGTTAGAATAATTACTTATACCTGTAATTTCTTCATAGCTTAAATTATAAATTGTATGATTTCTATACCAAACATATAAAGTAGAGTTAGTTAAATTAGTGTTGGCATCGTCAGTAGAAAAGTGAGCATTATAAACTATACTACTATTCGCAATAGTTAAATTATCGTCAGGATTATCTAAAGTAATTATAATTCCTTCATCATCGGCAGTTTTTCCATCTCCACTATTCCAATCTTCAGATACATCATCTACACTCCAAGCTACTCCTTTATAAACTAAAAATTCATCTATATGTCCTGTAAAGTTAGTGTAAGTTCCTGTTGCAATATATAAAGCAGTATCTTCTAAATCATCATTATAAGTTCCATTAACTATATTTCTTCCATCCGCATAACATCTAACTTCATTTGCTCCTGTCCCATCTCTAGCTATAACTATTCTATGCCAAGATTCATTAGCCCAATTTCCAGAAACTCCAAAGCTACAAACATCACTAGGACCTGCTCCATCATTTCTTAATACTAAATTTCCACTAGCCTCTCTTAAAGTTAAACTGTAAGCTGCAGACGCTGTGGAATTTGTAGAGAATATAGCATTACCTACTCCTAAAGAAGAAGAATTAAACCAGAAAGCTATAGTAAAAGCTCTTTCTCCCATATCAAAGTCTGCTTCATTTACAATATAATCATAATCTGTTCCATCATAATATCTTGCAAAGCTTCCTAACTTTCCAGTTCCATAAGCAGTATCTCCTTCAGCAGTTAAATCATAACCATTAGTAGAATTATCTTCTAGTGTATTTTCAAATTGATAATAAGCTGTTGGCTGGTTTCCTTGCCACCATCCTGCATTTGCAGTTAAAATAAAGCCAATTCCAGCTATTAAAACTATTAAACTTATTAAGATATGCTTTCTATGGGCTTGTATTAAAGCCTTTTTACGACGAAAGTTCTTTTTAGCTTTCATATTGCTTCATCCACCCCCTCTCCTGTAAATATAATGATTCCTGCTATAAATCCTATTACAGTCATAACTATTGGACTATAAAGAGTTAGCCAAGATAATATTGTATGTTCTTTTAATCTAGTTCCTACATCTCCAGTATCATTATAGAAATCTTCATAAATATTAGATATAAATATAGAAGCTACAACTAATATAAACATTACAGCTATAAATAATCCTATAAGCCATTTCTGTCCTGTGAACCTTAAAGCATAAGATATTCCTAAAACTCCTATTAATGCTAAAATATATAGAACACCACTAACCCAAGTAAATGCTTGCACTACTGTATTTAAAGGAGTAATAGTATATCTTGAAAACTCTGACATATTAGTAGGAACTGCAGCGTCTGGATTAGCAATAACTCCAATATCTGCTAGCTCAGGCATAATTTCATCAGCAGTCCAATCTATAACTATCGCACCTATTCCTATCATAACTGCTAATAT
>Ga0272441_10013109_pt1 | contig 11978 bp, 10 predicted proteins | sample SSMProp6N_FD_193582 | JGI IMG/M metagenome (GOLD analysis project Ga0272441, IMG submission 193582) | Marine sediment archaeal communities from Little Sippewissett salt marsh, Falmouth, MA, United States - SSM-Prop-6N | ecosystem: Environmental > Aquatic > Marine > Wetlands > Sediment ...
AGGAGAACCTTCCTCCGAACTCCAGCAGTAGCTACAGTTGGAAGGACAGCCCAGGGTGGGGATCAGCATGATGTGAAAGGGGCTTTTCATTATACTTTTTTTTGATCTCCCTAATGGTATAGTTTTCCCGGATAAAAAACAAAAAACAGGTGTTGGAGATTGAAGGTGCGATATTTGAATTTGTTGTACCCCGGAGGATGGAAAATAATCTATTTCCTTCCGATATCTAACCGGCCTTCCAAAGCCCGGCGGGAACATGGATCACAAACACCGCTCTCATACAGCTCCATACCGTTCATCACCTCATAATCCCGGGGATTTGATGACATTCCGTCGAATATCACCGTGTCCGGACCATCGTTGCACATTACCGAATCAACCTTTCAACACAACCCGGCCTCCCGGACGCAGGGGCCAGTAACGATCAACGCCTTCCTGGCTCCAAGATGCGGCATAAAGTCCTGCCAGATCGATCACACCCGCCCCGTATATGATCTCCGGAACTACAAATTTCCTGATAGATTTTTTGTTTTGTCTCATTCACACCCCTGCTTCTTATCCTGTTCCTCTTCAAGCTCATGAATCCGATCCCTGAGTTCCATCATCCGGATCTCCTTTCCCGCCACCATGCGTTCAAAACGTTCCAGTTCCTCTTTTCTTTTTATCAGAGCAAGTTCTGCCTCTTTCTCCTTTGAAATATCAAGGAAAGAGATCATATTGCACATTGGGCGTCCTTCATCATCCCTGACCACACCGGCAGATCCAAGCATGTATATTGCGGTATCGTCCTTACGGACAAGCCTGACCTCTCCCTGCCACTTCCCGGTCGATATAAGAGTCTGTAGTGCATTGCGCCCTTCCCGCTTATCTTCAATAAAACCATAAGCGCTTTTACCGATCACCTCATCCTCCGAATCATAGCCAGCCATCTCAAGCGCCGCAGGATTGGCATAGATGATCCTGGATTTGACATCGGTAAAGACGATACCGATCATGGCAGAATGAATGGCCTGGTCCTTGATCCTTAGATCCTTTTCAGCTTTTTTAATACCGGTGATGTCACGTGCCACCAGCACTACCGTGTCAGTGGTCATGGGAGAGAGGGTTCCGTCAAACCAGACTTCCCGGTCATCGATCTTGAGAGAATACTCCATCTTCACGGGCTTGTCTGTATTCAGCGCCTCCTTTATGTGATCATGAAAAAATTCCGCCTGCTCCCTGGAAAAGACATCATAAAGACTCTTACCTACGAGTTCTTCCGAAGGCCTGTATAGCAAACCCGGAACATTCGGGGCGATCTTCAGGTACCTGCCCTCAGAATCGACAACAATGATCACATCGGTAATTGCATTGAATAAGGCACACATCTCCTCTTCAGATTCCCTGAGCGCCATCTCTGTTCGCTTCTGCCCGGTGATATCAGAGATCACGCCCACGAGATATTTGTTGCCGGTTATGTCCGTATAGAGGTTCTCCTTTATGATATTGTAATGATTCCTGCCCGATGAATCCGTGAAAACCTCTTCATAAATATTTTCTTCACCGGTCCCGAACACAATATCATCCTTTCTCCAGAATATGTCGGCTTTATCCTTTGGGAAGAAGTCATGATCGGTCCGGTTCAGGAGTTGATCCCTTGGATTACCCATCAGTTCACAATATGCGTCATTCAGCAAAATCCAGCGGTGTTCGTGATCCTTGACAAAGACGGGATCTGCAATTGAATTGATGATATTATTCAGGAAATCCCGGGCTTTCAGCACTTCCTCTTCTGCAAACTTGCGCTGTGCGGTCTGGATGATCGCGTTTCTAAGATCCGCGAACTGAGACATTGGATCCCCTCCCTTCTGGAGGTAGAATGTTGCCCCGCTATTCAGCGCCTCAATGGCGACACTCTCCCGACCCCGGCCGGTAAACATGATAAAAGGCGTATTATCACCCCTGGCACGGAGTTCTTTCAGGAAAAATATGCCATCCATGCCGGGCATGTCATAATCGGAGATGATGACATCATAGTCGCCGGACTCAAGTCTGGAAAAACCCTCTTCGGCGGATATTACCGTATCGACATTTATACCGCCTTCCCTTTCAAGAAATATTTTTGTGATTTCAAGGATGGATTTCTCATCATCAACAAGAAGTATAGATATTGAACCTGGCATTTCTTTATAACATTTATTCAAGTGGCATAAATTATTTATTATCGGAGAAATTCATAAAAATTGGGCTCTGTAGAAATCCATTCCGGAAACAAAAAATCATCTTCTTAATTTATCCATTACTGCTTTTATTCATCCGGTTATAGAGAATATCGCCAAACGGAGAGGGATACTCACCCCTAAAACGATACTCCCTACCCCCAGTTTACAGTATAATGCACATTCTTGATTGAATTCATAAAGGCACAGAGACCTCACTTTAGAGGTTTTCTACAGAGCCAAAAATTTGAGTTTTTATATACTCAAATGTATGCAGACCGGTCCATGACTCCGGACCAGATAAACGCTTTAAGGCCAAAGTCAAAAGATTGTATGATCCATTCATGGATCACCATCCCTGTACGAAAATACCACCTTCACGCCAGGTAGGGATACAACCTCCCGCAAAGGGCGATCCAGGATCTTCGCCCGGTCGATCTGCCGGTACAGGTTATATATGGCATAACAGATCGAATCAGATGTGGCGGACAGACCCAGTTCAGGCGAAGAGACCGTCAGGAGTTCGTTTTGAACTGAAAATGACAGTTTGATACGGACTGCCCGCTTCATATCTGCACCAACTGCGGCTAATCCGGGTTCCAACGCGATATTAACAGGGCATCCATCATATTCCCGGGCATCATTGAATTTCACCGGATTCTTTACGGGACTGCCTGAATACGATCCCGGGGAGTGTGAAAATTTGATGTCTGTATTATCCTGCCCGGGGTCAATGTCGTCCTCCGGTATGGACAGTCCTGTTACATCACGCCCAGGCCGAACCCATTTGAAAAGTATCCCGGGCTCATCTCCTGTATCTTTTTTATTGTTATCCATTCTATTCTCCTGCCGGCATTACCGGCAGGAAAAATCTGAGTCGATCATTTAAAACCAACTTCGGCACGTGTGTGATACGGGTGAATGAAAAGATTCTGTTAACGTAAAGAAAAACAGTATGAGCCAATAGTATGAAAAAAATGTGATCTGGTGTTTGTGCGAAATTATGCCTTTAATTCGGACATATTGTCTCCATAAAGACCGCTAATGTGTTATCTGGCCCCTGTTTATACGGTTGATGATGGAGATACAGTAGGGACATATGAAAACATCGATATTCATGCCACCGATCCGGATTTTCATGGGTTTTAACCTTGTATAATATTTCTCCAGAACATCGGTTAATTCCATTGTATCAAATGGAATCTCTCCGGATAGGTCTTTGTTCCGGGTCTTTTTCATCACAGAACTTTCCATCTTCCGGACAAGTTCCATCAGGTCATCATCTGTCCTCCCGCATAGGAAACAACCTTCGCTCCTAAAGGAAAATTCATTGATATCTGTCATTTCATCGTCCATCTGTTCACCGTCAATCTGGTATATGAGATTGTTAATTCATTCGGTTAAAAGGTTGTTCCTTTAAGAAACCGGATTATATACCAAGTTGAATGGACCGGTTTCAGCCTTACTTGATCGTTAATGAAAATATAAGATGAAGCATACCCCCTGCATTCCAGGCAGGGAAAGGTTCCAAAACCAAATAACAGGAGTTATTAAACCAGCGAACAGACCTGTTAACGTGGTTGCATAGTAATGCAATCTGGCATATGCACCACACAGGAGTGCAGAATTCACTCTGATATGTTGTCAGATTATGATTCTGTCTCTATCTCTGTCGGTGCAGGACACCCCCGTGCAAACCTTCTTGTCCTGCACCTTTTCAATATGTCTCTCGCGTATCGGATCAGATCACCGCTGTCCTGATATAATTTGAATTGAGACGATCAAAAAGAGTCATACCATCCCAAGAATTACCTCTTCCTCATCTGATTCCAGGTAATCGGGATGTATCTTCTGTCTTGTCATCAGCGTGAATGCAAAGATGACGATGCTTACAATCAGTGCGACAAAAAAGGCGATATCAAAACCCGCCGAGAGCACATCTATCTTTATATTTACAGGTGCGCTGGAAACCACATGACGGTGCCCGGCAACTGTTTCCATTCCTTTCAGGAGGACCAGGTTGAAGATAGCGATGCCAAGCGGCATTGGTGCATATCGTTCCACGCTGGTCAGGCTTGAGACCACCCCCTGGTACTTCTTCGAGACGCCGTTCATGATCATGTTTGAGATCGGGGTAACCATTAGCCCAAGTCCAAATCCAATCAGGAACAGGGTTCCTATTATATATCCCATTGATGTGTCGACTCCGAACCTTGTGAGCATATAATAGCCGACAATGATGGCAAATCCTGCCACTATGTTAAGCTTTCGTCCTCCTACACGATTGAAGAGTGAACCCGCGACAATACCGGCTATCATCATCGCAAACGAAAGTGCGGTCAGTATGATTCCAGCAGACGAGGACGAATAGCCCTGCACGTATTCGAGATAGAAGGGGAGCAGGTAATTTACCCCTCCAAAACTGAAGAATAACATTGCCAGCGTGATATTCGCAAAAAGGAAATTTTTCTCGGAGAAAAGCCTCAGTTCCAATAGCGGATCTTCTATGCGGAGTTCACGGAATATGAGCATCACAATTGCAATGACCCCAATTATGAATGCAGCAATGATCGGAGCGGATGTCCACCCAATCGATAAACCTTCCGAGAGTGCGTAGATGATCGAGGCAAGCCCGGCAAAGAGCAGGACACCTCCGGGGTAATCGAATCCACTGAAATTGCCCGGCCTTTTATCAGCAGGCACCACCCGGATTCCAAGCAGAACGGCAACTATCCCCACGGGCACATTGATTAAAAATATCCAGTGCCACGAGACATACTCGGTCAGAATTCCGCCGATGGTGGGGCCTATCGCCATTCCAAACGCCGCCATCATCATCACGATACCCATCGCCTTTCCCTTCTGGGCGAGAGGGATATACTCGGTGACCATCGCGGGTGCGATCGCGGTCATCATCGCACCACCGACAGCCTGGAATACACGCGAGAGGATCAGCATTCCAAAGGAGCCAAAGAGTTCGGGGAGCATCCCACACATTAATGAACCGACGGTGAAAATGGTAAAACCCACGATGAATATCTTCTTGAAACCAATGAGATCGGAGATCTTCCCGAATATAATGACACACCCCGCCATCACGATCAGATATGCGGTTGCCACCCAGCTTACCGTGCTCGTGGAGATATCGAACGATGCCGAGATGGTGGGGAGGGCGATGTTTACTATTGTGCCGTCCAGTGACGACATGAATATTGCCAGGGATATGGAAACGATCAGGAGCCCGAATCCCTTTTTTTCACCCTTTCCTGAGGAAAAAACCATGGGTACTATTCTAGTATTATGACGAAAAGCGTATTGGTATTATTATACATTTCATATATCGATATTCTGATGAATTTTCATATGAGATGATAATTTCCCGATGACTTGAATTGCTTTTATTACATCATTTTGCTTGATTGAGCCCTGTAAAAAACCTTTATCCGAACAAATTTTTCTTTTCGATATATTGGTTTTTGTCTTTTAACCCGATTTTGGTGAATATCACAACATTGGGAGGGGTATAAGGGAAGGGGAAATCCCTCCCCTGTCCTCACCCCCTATAGCGATACTCCCTGTATACGGTTTATGGCATAATCGAAAATTCAAGTGCATGAATTCACTAAGACAAAGCCTGAAAACAATGTGGAGGATTTTCACAAGGCAATCAATTGGAAAGGTAAAATATGGTGGTCAACAAGAATCTCTATTGAAGGAGGCCGGATCGTGCTGTCAAAAGATTTCATTGAAAAATTCAGGATAGGGACAAAAGAAAAAATTATTCTCGATGATTATGATACCGGCTGGAAATTAAGTGAAGAGATGGCATATTTCCAGAAGGATGAAATTAAGGAGAAGGCAATAGAGATTCTTGAAAAAAACCGTGAGAATCTGGCACAGGGACAGGGTCTCCTGTGGGCCAACGATACCTATTCATTACTGATCATCTTCCAGGGAATGGACACCTCCGGAAAAGACAGCCTGATCAAGCACGTGATGTCCGGGGTCAACCCCCAGGGATGCCGGGTAAATAGCTTCAGTACTCCTAACAAAGAGGAACTGGATCATGATTTCCTCTGGCGATGCAACCTTAGACTTCCAAGAAGGGGTGAGATCGGGGTATTTAACCGGTCATATTACGAAGAGGTGTTGATCGCAAAGGTTCATCCTGAAATCCTGGAAAAAGAAAATTTACCCGATAAAAAGAAAAACAGCAAATTCTGGCAGAACAGATATGACAGTATCAACTCTTTTGAAAAACATCTCACAGAAAACGGCACCGTTATTCTTAAGTTCTTTTTGCACATCTCCAAAGAACGGCAGAAGGAACGGCTTCTTGCAAGGTTTGAAAACAAGGAAAAATTCTGGAAGATCTCCCGCTCCGACATAGAGGAAAGAAAATTCTGGGGAGAATACATGAGGGCATATGAAGAGTTGCTCGAACATACCAGCACAACAAATGCACCATGGTATATCATACCCGCCGATTACAAATGGGTTGCCCGGACGATCGTATCAGATGTCATCGCATCGCACCTGATCTCCCTGCATGACTCTTATCCCGCTGTTTCAGAAGAAAAACGCGAAGAGATCAATCGTGCGAGAGAGATGCTTGAGAACGAATAGAACACTTTTTTTACAGGATATTCTCTATACGGCAATACAAAGCCTCCGGATGATAAACGACATCTGCCGTAAAATTGCCGCCTAATATACAATTATATAAAATCATCGACAATGAGCGGTTGGTGAATGAAATGGAGATAAGTGCCCGAAACGTATTCAAGGGAACCGTCAAATCGATCAAGCACGGACAGATCCTGACAGAGGTTGTAATCGAACTGGCCGGCGGGATAGAGATCACATCGCTCATCACGAAATCATCTGCCGAGCGTTTGAAACTCTCAGAAGGGAAGACGATCACAACTGTTATCAAGGCATCCAATGTGATGGTTGCGATCGATTGATCGTAATATTCTGACCCGACAGATCCTATCCAAATCACTTTTCAATTTTGTATTCCTGCTGAAAATATAACACGTAAGATTTAATATAGCCCTGGTTTTTCCATGCGATGATGAATATTGCCGCCATGATTACGATGCTGAATATTACTGAAAGTTTGTGGAACAGAAGGTAGCCATATAATGAACTGAGCGATAAGAAGACAACTATGATCATCAATGTGATTGAAAAGACAAATTTTTTTTTTATCAGATTGAATAATTTCCCCGTTATATCCCTCAATTTCATAAATTAATATCATTCATGGCACAAACCTGATGCTGAATTTTGTGCCCCCTTTTACATCGATCTCCACCTTACCGTGCAGATCCTTCTCCACGATAATCCCCATCATTCTCATCCCAAGAGTCTCTGACTTCGAAAGATCCGTATCGCCCCGGTAACCAACACCATCATCACGGATCTCAAGGAGATACCCCTTTTCGCCATCCCTCCGTAGATACACTCTCACGTGCCCCTTATCCCTTCCGACAAACGCATGTTTTACTGTATTTATCAAAAGTTCAGAGATGATCATGCTCAAAGAAACGGCGGTATTCAGATCCATGCTCTCATCCATCACATCAGTATCGATTAGGATCTCGGTTGTATGCGGATGCGAAAGCATGGCATTGGAGACCAGATCATTGATAAGTTTCGGAATATTTACCTCCAGAAAATCTTCTCTTTCGATCAGGTTTTCATACACACGGGCGATGGCAAGGACACGGTTGTTCATGTATTCAAAGAGTTGTGAGCATTTGAGGTCATCAATAGAGTGTTGTTGCATCTGGATAAGGGCAGATATTATCTGGAGGTTGTTCTTGACACGGTGATGTATCTCATTTATGATCACATTTTTCTCTTTCAATACCTCGATAAGATCGGTCTGTTTCTCTTTCAACTCATCTTCCGCTATCTTTCTGGTAGTTATATCCACTCCCATTCCTACAATTGCATAGGTACCCCTCTTTTCGTCCGCCAGTGTCCTCAGGCTGAGTATAATATTCCTTTTTTCTCCTGATTTTTTGCGGATTGGGAACGGCAGTTCCTCAATGATACCTCCTTTTTCCCTGATTGTTTTGATCTTCCGGGATATTTTCTTCCGGTCACTGGCCCTCGGCGTGATCTCTTTCCAGATATCTTTTTTTCCGGTCACTTCAGATGCCGGGTAGCCGGTTATCTTCTCTGCTGCCTTGTTCCAAATAATGACATCCCCATTGATGTCCGAAACCACGATCCAGACCTCTGGGTCATCGATGATCTGCTCCCTGAACGAACTGAGCTCTTTTATTTCTTCTTCCGCTTTTTTCTTTTCTGTGATATCTTCGAAAGGATGAAAATTCCCTCCGGCACCGGTTCGATACTGAGGTTGAACCATCCTGTGCTGCCATCCGGATAGTTAAACTCGTTCTCTATCTTACATGAGTTCCGTTTCTCCATGCAGTCACTCAAATAAGCAAAAAACCCGGCCTTCTCAATACCAGGGTATACCTCCATCATTGGTTTTCCAATTAGATCTTCACGCCTCATTCTTGCATGTTTTAACGCAACATCATTGAGGTATATATATTGCCAGTCGAACCCGATGATCTGACAACCTTCCATCATGTTGTCAAGAGTGCTCCGGTATCTCTCCTCTTTTTCCCTTAACTCTTCTTCTGCGATCTTTCTATCTGTGATGTCCTGAGCAAATCCTAAAAGGGCAGTTTCTGGCAGCCGGACAGCATCCACTTGCCAATACCTGGTTTCCCCTGATTTATGTACGAACTGAGAATAGCCTGATGAATGTCCGGTCTTTACTAATTTCCGGAAATGCTCATTGCTGGCGTTGATGGACTGCGGCGCAATTATATCAGAAATTCGCATTGATAACAATTCTTCGGTGGAGTAACCGGTGATGACAGACGCAGCCGGATTAACTTCAAGATATCTTCCCTGCTCATCCGTGATAAAAACTCCAACAGGAGATTTTTCAATATAACTACGGAACTTTTCTTCGCTCTTCTGAAGAGCATCCTCAACGAGAAATTTTTCTCTTGCAAATCCAAGATCCCCGGCGATCTCTTCAAGCAGTTCAACCTCATCCTGTGAAATTTTACGTTCATGGAGCAGAACTAAAGAGAAAATACCAACGATCCGTTTGTTTTGCATGATCGGGATGACAAGAGCGTCGTTATTGGAATGGTTCTCAAAATATTCGCAGCCTGTGCAGTAGTTACCCGAATCCACCACATTTATTCTTTGTCCGGTCTTCAGGCATTCCCTGATGCATTTAGGTACGTTTCCATTCTCATCCAATGAGATAGACCAATCACGCGATTTATATGCCCCCGAACCGGCCACGGGCCTGATTGTTTCCGTTTCATCATCCAGTAACGCGATCTCAATGTTCAGGTAATCTCGTGTTTTCTCCAGTATCTCACAGGCACCCTGCATGAGCGATTCCAGGTCATGTTCCTTAACGATGAACTGATTCACATCACGAATGGATCTCAGGAGTGAGTTCAGGTCTTTAATTCTCTGCTCAGCCTGTTTACGCTTCGTCACATCGTCATAAATTGCCACGATCTCTCCGGCGGGTAATTTATATACATAGTTTTCCCGCCAGCCTGTGATCCGTTCATCCTTGTAAAACGAGATTGGGAATTGTTCAGGGATTCCCGTGCTCCAAACCCGCTTGAATACTTCAAATAGCCCGTAATCAACAATGGCTGGAAACACCGTAGTAACCTTCTTTCCGATCATTTCGTTTCGGTTTATATTATCAATTTTTTCGCCTGCCTTGTTTAAATCCCTGAATACGAAATCCTCACCGTTCTCCGTTGCTTCATACACAGCCACACCGTTGCTCATGTTATCGAACAACTGTAAAAACCGCTCATTGCTCTCCTTCAAGGCATCTTCAGCGATCTTTTTCTCCGTAATATCACGTATCGTACCCTGGAAACCGATGACATCTCCACCTTCATCTTTTCTTACAACAGAAGATATGAGCGTACTGATGACCGTGCCGTCTTTTTTCAGTAAATCAACAGGATATTCTTTCGTAAATCCCTGTTTGATGATAGTCCCGATGTGATCCTTACGATCTTCCTGGTTTGCATATAGATCAGGAATCGGCACTTTTTTTAGCTCATCCCCGCTCTCATAACCAAAAATGCTGACAAAACTATCGTTGAAGTCCTCTAACTGCCCTTTAATAGAAGTTATAAATACCGCATCCTGAGAGGTCCTGAAAAATTCACGATACTTTACTTCCTCCGCCATCAATGCAGTGTGCATGCCCCTGAGTTCAAGAATTCTCCCTATGATCTCAGTAGCCGTGTTCAGGAGCAGGAAATCCTCTTTTGTCCATTCGCCGGTTTCAGAAACATTGTCAAATCCCATGAACCCGGCAGGGTCTTCACCGCAAAAAACCGGGAGAACAAGAATCGATCTGACGTCCTGCTTCTCAAGGATCTCGCGTTCCGCCTTTGCCTCCGGCGGCATCTTTGAAACGTCGGGGATGTGTATGTTCTCCCTGCTTTGAATCTTCTCCATCCACCAGGGGAACATTTCAGAAGGGAGATCCCGGAGATTCTCAATCTGCGGGGTTACCCCTTCAGCACACCATTCATGCGTATTGTCCATAATAGTGCCATTTTCACGCAACTGGACGAGATATGCCCGGTCGGCCCGGCTCAGACGACCGATATCCGCGAGCGTGTCTTTGATGGCATCTTCAAGGTCGTATATACCGGTGAACCGTGACGTGATGGCGACGATCGTCTCCTGGAATTCAAGTTTCCGCTTTATCGCATCTTCCGCTCTTTTACGGTCGGTGATATCGAGCACGATCCCCTGGTAATGAGTGATCTCTCCTGATTCGTTTCTCCTGATCAGGGTATGATCCTCTATCCAGTATTCAGTACGATCCTTTCCGAAGATCCGGTATTCCTGGGTATAATCGTCGATATGGTTTTCGCTGTTGTATTCAACCTCTGAAAGCACACGGGGCAGATCGTCGGGATGGATGATATCCATATAACTGACGACACCTGTGATGAAATCATCCGGCTCATACCCGAACCTGGTTACGTTGCTGCTGACGGTTGCAACAGGCCAGTTCTCTTCTGCCTTCCAGAGGAATACGACGACTGGCCCTGAATCGATGATTTTTATCTGCTCTTTCTGCTGTCTGGTCAGCTCCTCAATCATCTCCCGGGCATTTTCTTCCACGGTGATGTCCATACCAATATTAAGTACAAGTTCCTGCCCGTTATCATCAACAAAATAGTTCTTGTAGACCATGTATATACGGCCGGAGGGGGGTTCCCATCTTATTCTCAGGGGCTCTTTTGTCCTGAAAATACTGGAATTAGAACAATCTTCACAGGGTGTGTCCCTGTTTTCCATCAACTCGTAGCAATGCCGTCCATCAGGCTCCCCGAAGAGTTCTATGAACTGTTTGTTTGCATATACGATCGAATAGTCGGATGCCTGAAGGTATACGAATCCGGGGATATAGTCAAAGATCTGGTACTGGCTGTATGTGAGTTTCAAGAAAATCCTCTAAAGCGCTTTGTTGAAGATCAGAAACATGGTTATTTAAATGTATTGATCAGGATAGAACAAATTCAATAGCAGATGGATTTATTATTAAAATTTGAGCTCTGTAGAAATCCTGTGGAGGATATTGCAATCCAATTACAGTGTCTACTTCATCCAACTATGGTGAATATCACAAAATGGGAGGGGTTCAAGGGGAGGGGAGGCCCCGACCCCTTGCCCACC
>Ga0272441_10013112_pt1 | contig 11976 bp, 7 predicted proteins | sample SSMProp6N_FD_193582 | JGI IMG/M metagenome (GOLD analysis project Ga0272441, IMG submission 193582) | Marine sediment archaeal communities from Little Sippewissett salt marsh, Falmouth, MA, United States - SSM-Prop-6N | ecosystem: Environmental > Aquatic > Marine > Wetlands > Sediment ...
GGGCATGCCGGTGGCGGCCTGGATTCAGATGCCGCGGAACCTCCACATGCACTTTCGCCCGGCGTGCGGCGAATTGCCTTGCCCGTCGCGGCGCTACGGGATATAGTGCGGACAGCCGTATCTCTCGAATGGGAATCCGGCACGGTCGCGGGCCCTGTCGCACCGGACCGAGCCGCTGGAATGTATATGACGCAACGACAACCAGCATTTGAAGAGGAACCTGCCATGACCACTGAGCACTCCCCAAGACCTCCGATGCGAACCACGTGCTGCCCGTGCGGCTGCGGAGATGAGCACAACGGCGACGGCATCAGCCGGCGAACCTTCCTGCACGGCGTCGGCGGCGCGACGTTTCTCGGCACCGCGCTTACCGGCCTGACCTGGTCAGCCGTCTCGGCCGCTGAAAGGGACGGCCGCGCCGGACCCGAGCGTCGTCCGCTCGTCGTCAAACCCATCCTGATGTACAGCACCCCCAAGCCCCGGCACCAGACAAGCTGGCGAAGTTGGGGCGGAATCCAGACTCCGCAGGACGTTGAGAAGGAGCTGGCGCTGATCAAGCGCGAGCTGGCCGCCCTGCAGGACAGAGCCGACTTCCCGGTCAAATTCCTGCCGCCTGCCGGTGTGCAGCACGGCGGCCAGGTGACCAGCGCCGCGGCGTACGGGAACCCCGACACCTACCTGATCTATGCCGCCGGCGGCGCGCAGAACGTCTTCGACGCGCTCCACAAGCACGGCAAGGACATGATGATTTTCTGCCGGCACAAATCCGGGCCGGTCTATCTTTGGTACGAGATCATCAGCCCCCGATACCTCAGGCAACATACCGACACGCTCAAGGTCAAGGGCGTTGATGACGGTGACGTCGTCGTGGACAACCAGAACGAGCTGCTCTGGCGGCTGCGTGCCCTGTGCGGCCTGAAGAACACGCTCGGCACGCGGATCGTCGCCGTCGGCGGCCCGGCAGCCTGGGCCCAGCCCCGGGACGTTGTCCCCAACAAGGTCAGGAACAAATGGAAATTCGACATTCAGACGCTCGCCTACAAGGACCTGGGCAATCTGATCAAAGAGGCCCGCGCCGACAAAGCGGCCGTCAAACGCGCCCGGCAGCGAGCCGCCGCGTACCTTAAGGATTCCTCGCTCACGCTGGAAACCAAGCGCAGCTACGTGGAGAACTGCTTCCTGCTGGAGCAGGTCTTTTGGGGCGTTTTGAAGGAGGCGGATTGCCAGGCCATCACCATCAACGGTTGCATGGGCACGATCATGCCCATGGCGGAAACCTCGGCCTGCCTGACGCTGAGCCTGCTCAACGATTCCCGTTACGTGGCGTTCTGCGAGTCGGACTTTGTCGTCATCCCGTCCGGCGTGCTGCTGGCGAATATCACGGGCCATCCCGTTTTCCTGAACGACCCGACCTATCCGCACGATGGAATGATCACGCTGGCCCACTGCACCGCGCCACGAAAGATGAACGGTAAGGACCTTGAGCCGGTTCGTGTCATGACGCATTTCGAGTCCGATTACGGCGCGGCACCCAAGGTCGAGATGAGCAAGGGCCAGGTCATAACCTGCATCGTTCCGGACTTCGAGCTGAAACGCTGGGTCGGCCTGCGAGCCGAGATCATCGACGCGCCGTTCATGGCCGTCTGCCGCTCGCAGATCGACGTCCGCTTCTCGTGTGACAGCAAGCTGCTGGCCGAACGCATGCCCGGCTTCCACTGGATGGTCGGGTACGGCGATTATCTCCGCGAACTGGCGTACGCCTGCAAGAAGGTCGGCATCGAGTTCGAAGACCTGACCGCGCAAGACGCCACGTATCTGGCGTAGGACCGGGCGACCAGAGTATCCATATCGACACGATAACCGGGGCCGGGCCTGCAAGGGTCCGGCCTCGTACACGTTCTCAGAGCGATCGAATCACCGGAGGTGACAGAATGAAAGAGCCACGTCTTGCACTCATTTTTCTGGCAGCAGTATTGATCGGCGCGATCGTTGCGCCGGCATGCGCGCGGGCCATCACGATCCACGTTGCCCCCGACGGCAACGACCGGTGGTCGGGCCGGCCCGCCCGGCCCAACACCGCAAGGAGCGACGGTCCGCTGGCGACGCTTGCCGGCGCGCGGGCCCGCGTGCGACGAATGCGCATCACCGCGAGCATCGAGGAGCCCGTACACGTGGTCGTCGCCGACGGCCGCTACACGCTGACCGAGCCGTTCATCCTGACGCCGGCCGACAGCGGCACGAAGAAGGCGCCAATTGTCTATGAAGCCGCTCCCGAAGCCCGCCCCGTCTTTTCCGGCGGCAAGCGTATCGGCGGCTTCACGGACGCCGGCAGCGGACTCTGGAAAGCGCATATCCCCGAGGTCGCGGCGGGACAATGGTACTTCGAACAGTTGTTCGTCAACGGCCGCCGCGCCACGCGCGCTCGCACGCCCAACAAGTGGTACCACTACATGGGCGAGACGTCCGAGGTCCCGGTCGCAGGTCAGAGCGGCCGGTTCCGGCGCACGACCGAGGTCAGGCCCGACGCCCTGCGCCTGCTCAAGGGACTGGGCGACGCGGAGATTCACGACGTCCTGCTGCACGCCTACCACAAGTGGTGCATCTCGCGGCGCTACCTTCAGGAGATCGATACGGAGGCCAACACGATCATCACCATCGGGGAGAAGCTCAAGAGCTATTCCGGCTGGCCCGCCAATACGCGCTTCCACCTGGAGAATTTCAAGGCCGCCCTCGATGCGCCGGGCGAGTGGTTCCTCAGCCGGGCCGGAACGCTGTATTACCAGCCGCACCCCGGCGAGGACATGACCGAGGCCGAAGTCATCGCGCCGTATGCTCCCAAGCTCGTCGTCTTCGAGGGCCAGCCCGAGGCCGGACGGTTCGTCGAGCACGTCACGCTCAAAGGCCTGACGTTCGAGCACAACCGCTACGTCCTGCCCGCGACCGGCTACGCCCCGTTCCAGGCCGCCTATGCCACTGACGCGGTCGTCATGGCCGACGGCACCCGCCACGTGACGATCGCCGACTGCGAGATCGCCCACACCGCCATCTACGGCGTGTGGTTCCGCCAGGGCTGCCAGAACTGTCGCCTGGAACGATCTTACCTGCACGACCTCGGCGCCGGCGGCGTCCGCATCGGCGAGGGCCAGATCCGCGCCGACGAGAACTCGCGCACCAGCCACGTCACGGTGGACAACAACATCATCCGCGCCGGCGGCCGCATCTACACCTCCGCCGTCGGCGTCTGGATCGGCCAGAGCGGCGACAACGCCGTCACGCACAACGAAATCGCCGACTTCTTCTACACCGGCCTGTCCGTCGGCTGGCGCTGGGGCTATTCCGACAGCCTCGGCAAGCGCAACAATCTCAGCTACAACCACGTCCACCACATGGGCCGGGGCGTCCTCAGTGACATGGGCGGCATCTACACGCTCGGCCCCTCGCAGGGGACCGTCGTCGGCAACAACATCTTCCACGACATCTACGCCTACTCCTACGGCGGCTGGGGACTCTACACCGACGAGGGCAGCACTGGCATCGTCATGGAGAACAACCTCGTCTACAACACCAAGACCGGCAGCTTCCACCAGCACTACGGCAAGGAAAACATCATCCGCAACAACATCATGGTCAACAGCCTGCTGCACCAGGTCCAGGCCACCCGCGTCGAAGAGCACCTGTCATTCACGTTCGAGAAGAACATCGTCTATTGGGAGACGGGCCCCCTGCTGGCCGGGCGCTGGCCGCAGGTCAAGGTCGAGATGGACAACAACTGCTATTGGAACACCGCCGGCAAGGAGTTCGATTTTTCCGGGATGTCTTTCGGAGATTGGCAGGAGAAGCTCGGCCGGGACAAGCACTCGGTCGTTGCCGACCCGCTCTTCGTCGATCCGGCCAACCACGACTTCCACCTGAAGCCCGGCTCGCCCGCCTTCAAGCTCGGATTCAAGGAATTCGACTACGGCAAAGCCGGCGTCTACGGCGACCCCGCCTGGATCGAGAAAGCCAACGAAGTGACGTATCCTCCGCTGGAATGGGCGCCGGACCCGCCGCCGGCGGCCGTCCACGACGGCTTCGAGAAAACGCCCGTGGCCCAAAAGCCACGGGCCCAGGTCAACGTCGAAAACAAGGGCGACGCGATCGTTGTAACCGATGAGACCGCCGCGGCCGGCAAGCACAGCCTCAAGATCACCGACGCCGAAGGCCTGCAGCACGCGTACAACCCCCACCTGGTCTATGCCCCGAATCACAGCACGGGCACGACCCGCTGCGCGTTCGATCTGCGGATCGGCGAAGGCGTCTCGATCAACCACGAATGGCGCGACTGGCGGGGGTCGCCCTACCGCGTTGGGCCCAGCTTCTGGATCAACGGCACGCGCCTCCAGGTCGCCGGCAAGACCCTCGTCGAACTGCCCCTGAACCGGTGGGTGCACTTCGAGATCACCGCCGGCCTCGGCGGCGGCAGCGAGACCTGGAACTTCGCGGTCACCCTCCCCGGCCAGTCACCCCGCCACTTCCGCAACCTCAAGAACGCCCGGGCCCCCTTCGAGAAACTCACCTGGCTCGGCTTCACCTCCAACGCCACCAGCAAAACCACCTTCTACCTCGACAACCTGACCATCGAGAATCAATCCTGATCCGACGTCACGACACACGGTTTGTGTTCTCCGAACGCAGGTTCGCTCAAGGGCGCACCGTGACACGGCCGATGTTGACGGTATGACAAGGAACAGTGACGCAGCACACAGAATCACACCATTGAGGCGGTTCGGACAAACCGACCAACGTCGAGAATCCATGCCGCCCGGCTCTTCAATAGGCAACCCCGGTTCGCACGCGTGGCGAGACATCGGCTTGGCGGCTACCCGAGGCCTGGCGTTGTTCATCGGAGCGTTTTCTCTGCTGAATGTGGTGGGCGGCCTGGCTCATGCAGGTTTTGACGCCAATCTCTGGTGGATCGATCTGCGGCTGCTGGGACCGTGGCTCTCCCGAGGCATCCTCGCAACCAGCTCGCTCCTGCTGATTGTCTGGGGCGCCAAGCCCTGGGGCAGCCCATGGCGTCATTCAGTGACAACCATGGCCATCGCAGCGTTGCTCGGAACGGTTGCCGCCAACGCCCTCGTCTTCCACGTACTGGCCGCCCGAGGCGCCATCTCTGCGCGCTGCCCGGTGTCGTTTTCCCTGCTGGTTGAGGGTGCCCTGATGGTTGTGTTTGCAGGCGTATGGGCCAAACCGTTGCCGGTACCAGGCAGGCTCAGGCCCGTCGCACTGGCAGTCGCCGGACTAAGCGTCGTCACGGGCATGGTCGGTTTCCCGCTGGCCCAGATGTGCTGTTTTGGAATGACGGATTACCGACGGCCGGCCGAGGCCGTGGTCGTATTCGGGGCGCGGGTGTATGCCGACGGGCGTCCTTCCCTGGCGGTGGCCGACCGCGTTCGGACGGCCTGCACGCTCTACGACCAGGGGCTGGCAAACATCATCATCGTCTCCGGCGGACCGGGGGACGCAGCGATTCATGAAACGCAGGCCATGCGGCAGTTGGCCATCCGACTCGGTGTGCCTGCCGGCGACATACTCACAGACGATCGGGGTCTGAACACCGAGGCAACCGTTCGAAACACGTGCAACCTGTTCGCCTCGCATGGCATCCACAAGGTCCTTGTCGTGAGCCACTTCTACCATCTGCCCCGCATCAAGTTGAGCTACCAACGGCGCGGACGCGAGGTGTACACCGTCCCGGCCGAGGAGACCCGCGCACTGGCGCGATTGCCCCAATACATGCTCCGCGAGGTTGCCGCTCTGTGGGTCTATTACCTGCGGCCGTTGTGCCCAACGTACTTACAGAGCAAGGACCCCGCTGTTTCTCGGCCGGCCGCAGTGTTGGAAATCTCGAACCAACATCATGCAAGCGCCTCCGCGAAGGGCTGAAGCGCCCGCAGAAACCGTCCCTCCGGCAAATTACCTGCTTTTCTTCTCCCGTTTCGCCTGTCGCTTCTCTTTGGTGCTCTTCTGGGGCGATTTCCTCTTTTCTTTCCGAGTATCTCTCGATTTTGCCATACCGGCTATCTCCTGTACCGCTGGTGAACGAATGTAAAAGACGCCAAAGCTATGTACTTAGCCATATTCGCGCTGATAATGCAACAGGCATGTTGCAAAACCGGACGTCTTTTCCCCTGGAGGCAAAGACCAACGGTACCGGCCGGGATCGACTTCCAATGCGCGGCCCTGTTCTACGGCTGGCGCAGAAAGAGCCAGACCCATCCGTGCGGTTCGTATTCGCGGGGCAGCTTGCCGCGCAGCTCGCTCATGCGCTGGCCTACCTCTCTCATTTCCTCATAGACCTTTTCGAGCTGTTCCTCCGTGCGCACGCGTGAAGGGCCGCGCAGCTTCTGAATGAGCTCGCTGTACCGCTCGCGGACCGGCTCCAGCTCCTTGCGAATCCGCTCGTGCTCGGCCTTCTCCTCGGCGGTAGGCTCGGGCAGATCGGGCTTCTGCGTCGCAAAGTCCCCCAAGAGCAGATCGAGCCGGCCGTCGCCGTTCCAATCGGCGGTGAAAACCTTGGCCCGGCTCCCGCGGCGTGCCTCCCTCGGGGCGTCCGCACCATAGGTCACCTTACCGGGCGGCACGAGTTCGACGGCCGCAGCGAACTTCGGAGACTTGGCCGACCCCGTGTTTTGAAAGAGCGACACACTGCCGTCGGCGGCGCCCACGAGCAAATCCAGATCGCCATCGCCATCCCAGTCGGCCGGGTGGGGTCCCGCCCGGCTGCCGGCGCGCAGCGGCTTGCCGTCCGCTTCGAGCGGTATTTCCTTGCCGAAGGCATAGGACTTCGGCGTGCCCTCGTTGGGAACCAGGTGCACGTTGCCCCGAATGTCACCCACGATCAGGTCGTAATCACCGTCACCGTCCCAATCGACCGCGCGGACGGTCGAAGCGGTGCCGGTCGTGGCGATGGGTTTTTCCGGCGTACTCTTGATGCGTTTTCCGCGATACTTGACGAACGTCCCCTCGTCGGTCCGCTCGAACTCGGCATGTCCGCGAATGAGAAGTCCCTCGCCGCCGGGGCGCTCTTCGATCCCGCCGCCGATGTTGATGAGATTCCCCTCCTTGTCCTTGATCATCTCGCCGGCCGCAAACGAACCGTCCGCCGTGCCTCGGAACAAATACAGCTCCCCGGGCCAGGAGCCCGAGAGAATGTCCTGATGTCCATCGTCGTCGAGGTCCACAACATGTGGACCGAATCCGATGCATCACCCACCGGGGACGCGGGCGTCCTCAGCACCGTCCTTGAATTGGATCCCGGCCGCGAGCTTGGGTTCGGCGTTCGTCCCTTCGTTGCGATAGATCCACAAGAGACCCTGGCCAAACTGGCCAACCAGCAGATCCTGGACGCCGTCGCCATCAAAGTCAGCCACGCACGGGGCGGCATGGCCGATCTCCGTGTCGATAGGCTTGCCGGCGGCCTCCAAACGAACCGGCTCTGCCAGCTCACCCGCCGTTGCGATACCTGCGGCAAACCCCAGCACTATCAAAACAGCCAAAAGAACTCTCAACATCACGATCTCCCTGAATAAGGGTCAAACAAGGCCCGTATAGGCATCAACGATCTGACGCCGCCCAGCATACCAGAACGCCACCCGGCGCCGCAAGACCCGCGCACGCAGGTTTTCCGCTTTTCTCGAAAAGGAGAATTCGGCCGCGCGGCAGGTGTCTCTGGAAGTTTTGCGAAATCTCGATGGCATCCTTCGCCAGCCTCGCGGGTGGCAGGATGTCTTCACAGCCCCCGTTGCTCACCCGGTGATCCGGAGGCTACTTGTCGGACAACCAGGAGGGACCCTGCGCGACGTCGACTTTGAGGGGGACATCGAGCTGCATGGCTGTGGTCATTTCCGTAGCGATCCACTCCCGGTGCCGGTCGGCTTCGGCGACGGGTAGCTCGAAGACCAGCTCGTCGTGGACCTGCAAGACCATCCGGACCGGAAGGCTCTCGGCCTGAATCTTGCGGTGGATGCTCAGCATCGCCAGCTTGATCAGGTCGGCGGCGGAGCCCTGGATCACGGTGTTGACGGCGAGCCTCTCGGCCTGGGCCCGCCGGCCGGCGTTTCGAGCCTTGAGGTTGAGAATCCTGCGACGCCGGCCCAGAATCGTCTCGGCATACCCCGTCTGCCCGGCCTTCTCCACACACTCGTCAAGGAAGGCGCGAATCGAGGCGTACCGCGCGAAATAATCCTCGATGAACTGCTTGGCCTCGGCCTGGCTGATCCCGACGCTGCGCGAGAGCCCGAAGGCCCCCTGCCCGTAGATGATGCCGAAGTTGACCGCCTTGCACTTCGAGCGCATCTCGCCGGTCACTTCGTCGAGCCCGACACCGTAGATCTGCGAAGCGACGAACCGGTGGATGTCCTGATCGGCCGCAAAAGCCGCCAGCAGCGCCTCGTCTTTCGATAAATGCGCGAGCAATCGCAGCTCGATCTGCGAATAATCCGCGCTGAGGATGCAATCGCTCGGGTTCTCCGGCACAAACGCTCCCCGAATCTTGCGGCCCAACTCCGTGCGGATGGGAATGTTCTGCAGGTTGGGATCGCTCGACGAAAGGCGGCCCGTCGCCGTTACCGTCTGGTTGAAAGATGCATGCAGACGGTTGGTCCGCGGGTTGATCAGAGCGCCGAGCTTATCGGTATAGGTGTTCTTGAGCTTACTGAGCGTGCGGTGCTCCAGCACCAAATCGGCAATCGGGTGCTGATCGGAGAGTCGTTCGAGGACGGCGGCGTCGGTGCTGCGTCCGGTCTTGCCGACGCGGGTGGATTTGAGGCCGAGCTTGTCGAAGAGGATCTCGGCAAGCTGCTTGGGCGAATCGACATTGAAGACCTGTCCGGCCTCCTTGTAGATCCGCTCGGCCAGGAACCCCAACGCGTCACTCAACTCGCCCGACATGCTGCGCAAGAGGGCCGTGTTGAGCGAAACACCGTTGTACTCCATCTCGGCCAGGACCTCGACCAGCGGCATCTCGACCTCGCGAAACAGCTTGGCCAGCAGCGGCTCGCTTTCGAGACGCTCGTTGAGAACCACGTACAGTTGCCAGGTGACGTCCGCGTCCTCGGCGGCGTATTCGCCGGCGGTCGCCAAATCGACCAAATCGAACGTGAGCTGATTTTTGCCCTTGCCGATCAGCGCGACGATGGGAACGCACTCGTAGTTGAGGTAATCCAGCGCCATCGCGTCCATCGCATGGCTGTTGCGGCCCGGATCGAGGCAGTAGGACGCCACCATCGTGTCGAAATAGATCCCCGCCACCGGCATCTTCGCGTTGCGCAGGACGAGCAGGTCGTACTTGATGTTCTGGCCAATCTTCCGGACGCTCTCGTCGGCCAGGATCGGGGCCAGAGCTTCGCGCACCGTCGCGACATCAAGGTGCGTCGCTCCCAGGGGCCCTTTCACGGGCACGTAGTACGCCCGGTGCGATTCCCAGCAGAAGGACAAACCCACCAGGTCCGCCCGCATCGGATCGACCGCGGTGGTCTCGGTATCCACGGCGAAGAGCTTCTGCTTCTTCAACTCGCCCAGGAAACGCTCGAACTTCTCCGCCGTATCGACCAGCTCATACGCGTGCTCGACCGTCTTGGCCGAGGCCGGCTCGATCCCGGCGTACTTCGTAGCCACCGGGGCAGGCGTGTCGGCCGAAGCGTCCACCTGGCCCTGCAACCCGAGCTGGGTCAGCAGCCGGCTGAAGCCTAACTCGGCGAATACCGTACCGAGACGCGTCCGGTCCGGCTCTGAAAGGCCCATGGCATCGTAGTCGATGTCGATCGGAACACGGCAGTCCAATGTCACGAGGTCGCGGCTCAGGTACGCCTGCTCCTTCGTGTTGCGGATGTTCTCGCCGCGTTTGCCTTTGATTTCGTCGGCGTGCTCGTAGAGGTTGTCGAGATCGCCATACGTGCGGATCAGCTCGCGGGCGGTCTTCGGCCCGATCAGCGGCACGCCCGGAACGTTGTCGGCCGTGTCGCCCTCCAACGCCAGGCAATCGACGATTTGTCCCGGCGCAATACCCATCTCCTCTTTCATCAGCGCCGCGTCGGTGATCTTGCCCGTCTTCAGATCGAAGGTGCGAACGCGCTCGCCCACTAATTGCAGGAGATCCTTGTCCTTGGAACAAATCACCGTATCGATATCGTCCGCGGTCGCTCTCTTGGCCAGGGTCCCGATGATATCGTCAGCCTCGAAGCCTTCCCGCCGCAAGACGGGGATGCGCAAGGCCTCCAAAATCTGCTCGATCCGCGCGATCTGCGCGGGCATGTCATCCGGCATGGGCGGGCGATGGGCCTTGTAGTCCGGGTACATCTCGCTGCGAAACGTCGGCGCGGCGGTGTCCATCGCTACAACCAGCATGTCCGGCTGGTGTTTCTCGATCAGCCCCAGCACGGCCATGGTGAAAATGTAGGTCGCCTTGGTCGGCTCGCCGGATGGGCTGGTAAGCTGTTGCCTCATCGGCGCAAAATACGCCGCATAGATGTGCGCGTGACCATCAATGATATACAGTGTCCTGGACATGCCCGCCACTCTATGGCCTGCCGCCCCCCCTGTCAAGCCGCCCGCCTCCTTCTCGAACGGGCACCGCCTCCTTGCCTGTTCCCCGTTGCGGAACGGCGCTGGACGGGAAACGCCCGGACGACTATAGTCTTCGTCTCGTTCAGTCACGATGAAGGTTTCGCAAAACTTCAGTCAGGGTACGCATGAATAATGTAACAATCTACACGGATGGAGGCTGTCACGGCAACCCCGGGCCTGGAGGCTATGGCGCGGTCCTGCTCAGCGGGAACCATCGCAAGGAATTGCTCGGGGGCTACAAACACACCACGAACAACCGCATGGAGCTGCTGGCCTGCATCATGGCCCTGGAGGCGCTCAAGCAGCCGTGCCGGGTCAAGCTTCACAGCGACTCGAAATACATCGTCGACAGCGTCACCAAGGGCTGGGCCCGGCGCTGGCGGGCCAACAACTGGCGGCGAAACAAGAAGGAAAAAGCGGTCAACCCCGACCTCTGGGCCCGCCTCCTGGACCTCTGCGAGCAACACGAAGTCAACTTCGTCTGGGTCAAAGGCCACGCCGGCAACAAGGAGAACGAGCGTTGCGACACGCTCGTGCAGAATGCCATCGCCGGCGGCGACCTCAAGGAGGACACCAACTACGTCCGCCCCCAAGCCGCTTCCTGACCGTTCCGCGCCGCGTTCCCAAGAGGCACACAACCCCAGCGGCTGTACCGGAGGATGCTCCGGCAAGCAGGCCTGCGGAGACCTGAACGGCGCAGCGTACGACGGAAAGACCGAGCGGCTCGTCGTGCTGGGATGGAAACAGACGCCGGCCTGGCGTGTGTGTCAAAACATGCTAACTGAACTTTTGCAAAATGGAGATTAGGCTTGCTTTAGGGAGGAAAAACCTCCTTGTCGCCCCCCCCCCGAGAACGTAAGTGCTTTGTTTATTGGCATTTAAGCTCCGTCTTCAAGGAAATCACACCAACGATTTCCTTGAAGAATATAAGCCTGATCTCCATTTTGCAAAACTCTTGGTGAAATGAAAAATCCCATATAGGAGAGTTCGTCGTGAGTACCTGCAGTGTCTTTCTTTCTGTCATTCTACTTGCCCCCTTCGCTCCTTCACACGCCATTGACTTCGGGGACTACTTTGAAGATGCCACCATGCGTATTGACTACTTTCATACGGCCAATGCGACGGAAGATGAGATCGCGGCCGATCAGATTTACATCGACGGCATTTGGGCTGGAAATCCCCGGAAGCTGCTGGCCCCGACGGAAAACGGCAGATATGCGATCAAAGTCACCGACATCGCCTCCAACGCCCTCATTTACAACCGGAACTATCTGGACATCGTCTTTGAATACAAAGGCACAGATGCCGCCAGAGAAGGACGCAAACGCACCTATCATCAAAGCGCGCTAATCCCCTGCCCCAAACGGCGGG
>Ga0272441_10013113_pt1 | contig 11974 bp, 9 predicted proteins | sample SSMProp6N_FD_193582 | JGI IMG/M metagenome (GOLD analysis project Ga0272441, IMG submission 193582) | Marine sediment archaeal communities from Little Sippewissett salt marsh, Falmouth, MA, United States - SSM-Prop-6N | ecosystem: Environmental > Aquatic > Marine > Wetlands > Sediment ...
TCTACTCGCTTGCTCACTATGTCGCCGAACGCTATCCGGACACGTTCCGTCTGCTCATCTACGACGAATCGTTCCCCGAAGAGGTCGAGCGCAACCTGGGCCGTCCGTTCGTCCCCGAAGAGACTCCCGGCATCGTCCTCGACGTCCTCGAGGATCCGTTCTACGAACTGTACGTCGCCCACCTGGAGGCAGGTCGTCCGGGCATCGTCGGCATCGGTTTCGACGTTCCCGCATGGAACGACTTCGCAGTGAGCCGCTCGTACGTCCCCGGCGAGCACCCGGACGGCATGCCGGTCGATCTGGTATCCACCGGGTTCGACCTGTTCGCGCCGGATCCCGTTTGGGAGACGGTGATGCGATGGGAGCCCGATCGCTGGGGATTCCAACTCGAGGAGTGGGTTCCGTTCGAGACCCTTATCATCCTCATCCCGGAGGAGGATGCCGCCCGGCTGGGCGATCTCCCCGGAGACGAGCCGGGTGACGATCCTGGGGATGGGCCGGGAGACGATCCTGGAGACGGGCCGGGGGATGATCCCAGCGGCGATCCCGACGGCGGCGATCAGCCGCGCTATCCGGAGATTCCCGGAGGAGAGCCCGGCGGCGATCCCGGGGGACTGGACGAGGGCGCCTGCTGCTTGCCCGACGGCTCGTGTCAGCAGACCTCGGCGACGTTGTGTACGAGGCTGGGCGGCACGTACACGCCCAACGTATCGTGCGTCGAGGTGGACTGTGATCCGGCCGCCGGACCGCCCTGCGCCGCGGCCTACGGCGAGATCACGGACATCTGCTACACCTACGATGGCGACGAGCTGACAGTGTACGCGTCGTATGCGATCCACAACCCGGGTATGGAGGACGCCGTCAACATCACGGCGTACGCGCTGATCGGCCTCAACGACGGCGTCAACGGATTCGGCGGACTGGCGGACAGCCAGGATTGGCGGTACGGGCTGACGATTCCGTCGGGCACAACCTATGCGTACGACGTCGTTTACACCACGCGAGCACCCAATCTCGACCTGGACCATCTGACGTACCTCTACGGCAGTCTGTGGCTGCAGACACCGTTCCCCTGGGACTGCTGGCCGATTGCGCAACAAGCGTTCGTCCAGACGTGGGACCCGGCGCCGCAATGCGATCCTTCTGGGGATCGAGACGGGGGCGAACCCGGAGGCGACGGCGATCTCGTCGGCGCATGCTGTCTTCCGGACGGGACCTGCCGACAGCTTGACGAAGAAGCCTGTGAGCAGCAGGACGGGCTCTTCTACGGTCCCGGCGTCGATTGCTCGGAGATCCGGTGCTTCCCGGCGGAGGACCCGCCGTGCGCCAAGCTGCAGTCTCGCGTGGTCGATGCATGCCAGCTGTATCAGGGGGCCGATCAGCCGATGATCGTGCGGGCGGATTTCACGATCGCGAACCCCGGGGATCGCGACGCGCGCAACGTAGAAGTGAAGCTCATCGCCGGCGTGCCGCTGCTCGCGAACCTGATGACGACCTACAACGATGAGTACGCCTTCACGATCCCGGTCATCCCTGCGGGCGGCAGCCATCAGGTTTCCCACACCTTCACCATTTCACCTGCACCCCCGACGCAGCCGACGGGGCAGACGGCCGTGATGATCTTCGCTGCGCCTTCGTCGTCGCTCTGCAAGCCGAACGTGGGGTCGATGATGGACATCTTCCATCTGCTGACCTTCGGCCCCAGTGAGCGGCTGTGCCCGACGGACGGGACGCCGCCTGGGGGAGATGACGAAGAGGCCGTGTGCTGTCTGCCCGATGGAAGCTGCATGAAGCTCAACGCCACGGACTGCGATGCCGCCGGCGGTGCCTATATCAGCGGCGAGACGGAGTGCGCGGCCGTCGACTGCGGCAAGCTCCTGGTCGGCGACTGCCCGAAGCTCTCGGCGCAGATCCTCGACGTCTGCCGCACGGTGGATGAATCCGACGGCTCGGTGACGCTCCATGTGACCGCCGAAATGGAGAACGCTGGCCCCGGAGATGCACAGAACGCGGAGCTGATTGCGCATGCCGGATGGGGCTTCACCGGTCCCAACCAGACGCTCTACGTCGGCCCCCAGGAGACGTGGACCGGTACGCTGCCCGCAGGGCAAACGGTGACGTACGTCTTCTCTCTCGATATCGGGACCGCCCCGGACTGGGCAACGTTCCATCCCTACGTGACCGTGGCCGCGTGGATCGACGATCTGCCGTGCGACTGGGAAGGAGAGAACCGGGTGATCCGGGTCGATCCGGACGGCTCCATCCCCTTGTGCCCACCGGACGAAGGCGAGCCCGGCGATCGCACGACCGATCCGGAAGACGGAACCGGCACGGAGCCTGAACCCGAGCCTGAACCCGAGCCAACCGGGCAGCCCAACCTGTGGGTCACCGACATGACCGGATGTTGGACGTGGTCGAACGACAGCCGGGAACACGTGATGGCCACGGTCACGGGCGTCGTTCACAACGGAGGACAGGCAGACGCAACGAATGTCCGCGCGCGTGTGACGGCGAACGGGGTGAGCGACACGGTCTTCGTGGGCACGATTCCGGCGGGCGGCCAGAAATCGGTGTCCGCAACGATCGATGCCGGCGCCTACGACAGCGTGAGCTGGCCGCTGCCGACGTCCATCACCGCGGATCCGCTGCACCAGATCGACGAAGCGGACGAATCCAACAACACGACGGATTCGAGCTTCCCGCAGTCGAGCGACTGCAACTGATGGAATGGGTCATCGCCCGGCGCCACGTGAGACCACGTGGCGTCAGGGCGTTGCCCCCGCAATATCCAGCGGGACGTTGGCATCGATCAGGTGGATGCCGATGGAATCGATGTTCGCGTACGTGTTCGCCAACACAACGACGCCTCGCCCCTCGTCGGTGACGAATCCGACGTAGCTCCAGTTCCCTCCCGTCGCGCCGTGGTGTTCGACGATCGTCTTGTCGTTCGTGATCCGCATGTGCCACCCGAGACCGACGGGCATCGCGCCCGGGACCCGGACGGCGTGCGTCATCTGGAGGGCATTTGCAAGCGGGGTCTCTACCAGCCCCAGATGGGCGGCGACGAAACGGGTCAGGTCGGCAGCCGTCGACAGCAATGCACCGGCCCCGGCGAGGGTCGGGATATCCCAACGGGGATAGGCACCGTCCTCGTTGTGGCCGGTCGCGGTTCGATTTTGCTGGTCCAGCGTGAGCGTACTGCACGTGTCCGGCAAGCCGAGCGGAATCCCCAGGGTCTCGACGATGAGTTCCTCGTAGCTCATGCCCGCATGGAGCGCCAGTACGTGGCCCAGCAATCCCATGGCGAGATTGGAGTATTCGTATTCGCCGATCCGAACGGTGTCAAGCGACGACAGAAACTCGTACATCTGATCCACAGTGTAGTCGGCGTACGGGTTGTCCCAGTCCGCGGGATCGAGATTCTCGGGGATCGAAGGAAGGCCGGAGGTGTGCGTCGCCAGGTGCTCGAGCGTGATCTCCCGCCCGAACCTCGTCGGCAGGGTCACGGTCTCGGGAAGATAGCGGCGAACCGGATCGGTCAACGCGACGTCCCCGCGCAGCGCCAGCGCGGCAAGAAGCGACGCGGTGAACGTCTTCCCGACCGAGCCGACTTCAAACAGCGTGCGCTCGCTGATGGGCCGCTCTCGAGACAGGGATTGATGTCCGTAGCAGAAGAACTCGGTACCCGCCGGCGTAACCAGCCCGACGGCGATCCCGACGTGCTCGCCGGTATCGACCAGGGACCGGACGGCATCGCGCACGTCGTCGGGAATCATCGCGCCGGACGCAAACGCGGGATGTGCGCTGCAACATGCGATCAGAAGGAACATCACCGCCAGCCGCTGCATGCCGGGATTCAGATGTGCCATGGGGCAGCTCCTCGCAGCCGAGAATGCCGCGGTCGCAGGCCGATCCGTCCGTGTCGTTCCTGCCGCGGCCGAAAAGACACTACCGGGTCGGTCGTCGACGCGCAACGTGCCCGCACGCCTCGGTCCCGTCAAACCGTGATTGACGATCCGGCCGAGAGTCCGTATCATCCGCTCGTTGACTCACGCCACACAGTGGCTGGTTCTCATTCAAAGGAGGTGCACGATGACTGCAAACACAACGTTCCCATCGACTGCCTCCGCGACTCGTCTTTCGTAGCGTTCTCGTTCCAAGCAACGCGCGCCCGATTCGAACCGAGGCAGTGGTCTCAACCGACTCGCTTCGAAGGAGGCACCCTTGCATCAACCCCCAGCCGCATCGCGCGATCTGGAGTCGAACCTGACAATCAAGCAACTGACCCTCGGCGTTCCCGAGCTCGATGCGTTCCTGAGCGAAGGACTCATCCTGGACGTGTACGCGCAATTGCCCAGCGGCAAGGAAGCGACCGTCTATTGCTGCCGTGCGCATCCCTCGACGCGGCGCAAATTCCTCGCGGCCAAGGTGTATCGGGAGCACGCCGCCCGTTCGATCCGCCGCGGGCTGTACTTCGAGGGACGCGAGCGTGGGATGAAGGCCCGCGAACTGCGTGCGATCGCCAATGGATCGCGCTTCGGGCACCAGGTAATGACCGGTGTCTGGATCGCCGAGGAGTACAGCTGTCTGCAACGTCTGTCCGGCATCGGCGTGTCGGTCCCCACGCCGTGGGCGGCCTCCGGCCGCGCGATCCTGATGGACTACGTCGGCAACGGAGCCGGTCCCGCGCCGCAATTGGACGGCGTTACGTGCTCTGCCACACAGGCCCGGCAGCTGTTCGAACAGCTGCTCGAGGGCATCGAGCGGATGCTGTCCGAGCATCTCGTCCACGGCGACCTGTCGCCGTACAACGTGTTGGTCTGGAAGGAGCAGACATGGATCATCGATTTACCTCAGGCGGTCGACGTGCGTTTCAACCGGAACGCGTACACGCTCTTGCAACGGGACGTGGAGAGAATCTGCACGTTCTTCGAACGTTTCGGCATCGTCGAACATGCGCAAGCGCTGACAGAGGACCTTTGGACGCGATACCAACGTGCGCTGTTGTAGATTCGGCCCGCGCAACGGGATCCGGCGGTGAGCCGGACCCGAAAGGAGACCCAGCATGGACAAGACGGCATTGATGATCATCGATATCCAACCTGTATTCATGACGTCCCCGCGAATGCTGACCGTCGATGGCGACGATCTGACGGAGAAGTGTCGCCGCTTGATCGAACGCGCCCGTGTGTCGGCAATCCCGCTTGTGTTCGTACAGCACGTCGATCGGGACGACATGCCGGACGGGATCGACGAGGCACAAGTCGCATTTCATCCCGATGTTGCGCCTCGAGACGGCGAACCCGTCGTCGGCAAGCGGTTCGGCAGCGGGTTCATGGCGACGCCGCTTCACGAGATCCTTCAAGAAGGCGGCATCTCTCACCTGCTGGTCTGCGGTCTGTCCGCCTACGGATGCGTCAACGCCACCGTGTCTTACGGCAAGTTGCTGGGATACCGAGTCGACGTGGTACGTGATGCGGTCGCCGCGCCCGAAGTCGAGGGATTCCCGCCACACACCGGCATTCCCCAGTTTGCCGACGAGTGGGAGCGCGTCGGCATCGGTCTCGTGTCCTCGGAGGAAGCGCTCGCCCTGCTCTCGTAGGGGCGCGGGCGTCCAGGGCCGCGCGATCTTGCGCAGATCAAGAGGGACGCATAGACTTGACCTCTAGATCCAATTGACGCAGGCGTCCGGTTCTGTCTGCGTTCCTGTTCCTGGGGAAGGATTGAAAGGGGATCATCGATGCGATCATCTCGAGTGTTGTGGCTGGTTCTGCTTCTCGTTGTTGCGTGGAGCGGCGCGCTCGCCACCGGACAAAACCCGGTGGGTCCGCGCGGCGAGATCGAAGGCATGGCGTTCATCCCGGCGGGGAGCTTCACGATGGGGGACACCTTGGGAGAGGGCTGCGTCGACGAAAGCCCTGCACACACCGTGACGCTGACCGCCTATTACATCGGGCGCTACGAGGTCACGAACGATGAGATGGTCGAAGCGCTTCAGTGGGCCTATGAGAACGGACGGATCACAGTCACCGAGGATGCGGTCGAGAACCTGACCGGCGATCGGCGCCCGCTCTTGCACATCGCCGAAGCGCAGTGCCGCATCACGTGGGACGGGCGCACGTTCGACATCAAGGCCGAGAAGGGGTCGGGCTACCCCGTCGTCGAGGTCTCGTGGTACGGCGCGGTCGCCTACTGCAACTACCGGAGCGAGATGGAGGGATTGACGCCGTGCTACGACCTTGCGGACTGGACCTGCGATTGGACGGCCGACGGGTATCGTTTGCCGAGCAGTGCCGAATGGGAGAAGGCCGCGCGCGGCGGTGCAGAGGGGCATCGCTTCCCTTGGAGCGACACGGACACCATCGATCAGAGCCGGGCGAACTACAAGAGCAGCGACGAGCAGAGCTACGACGTCAGTACGTTCATCGGCCATCATCCCGATTACGCGGTCGGCGACTATCCGTACACGAGCCCGGTCGGAAGCTTCCCGGCCAACGGCTACGGACTGTATGACACGGCGGGCAATGTCTGGGAGTGGTGCTGGGACTTCTGGTCTTCTGCATACTACACCGAGGAGCCGATGAAGGACCCCCACGGCCCGGAGACGGGATCGTACCGCGTGGTGCGTAGCGGACGGTGGGGATACGATTCCGCCAGCAGCCGCGTCTCCAGTCTGCGGCACGGATGGCCCGCTGGACGACGTCGGATGGGGTTCCGTATCGCGATGACCGCGGACATCTAGGCAACCGGTCGCGTCGTCAGGAGTCGGCGGCGTCCTCCGATGGATCTACGACGAGCTCGTCCAACAGCCACGGTTCGAGCACGTCGGCGGTCAGCTTTTCGGGATGTCCCGAGTACCGGATGTAGCCTTCCGGACCGATGACCAGGGTATGGGTGACTGAGTCGACGCCGAACAGGTCCCGAACTGCACGAGCGTCTTCCAGCGATCCCCACAGCACGTTCTCGGTCGCGTACCCGTTCTCGACCAGATACGTTCGCGCATCCTCGTCGTCCTTGTCGAAGCAGAGGATGAGCAGCACCACGCCGCGATCCGCGTAGGCCTCCTCGAGCGCATGAATGTCGGGAAACGCGCGCGTGCACGGCCCGCACCAGGACGCCCAGAAGTCGAGGATGACGACCTTGCCAAGGTAGTCGACGAGGGAGATCTCCGTGCCGTCGAGGTTGGGGAGCGTGAACTCCGGCGCGAGGACAGGTTCTTCCTCTTCCTCGTCAGCAAACAGACACGGCGCCGCCACGACGGCCGCGACCAATGCAAGGGCGATCGCCCAAGCGGCCGTCTTCGCGCGGTACGGCTTCCGATTCGACCGTTCCCAACGTGACATGCCGGCTCCCTTCGATCGTCGTTCGGACACTGTTTCGATGTGTCGAGTATAGGCAACCGGCTCCGACGGAGGCAAGGAGAGATCCCCACAAGTCCTTAGCTCTTGAAGCTTTCCCTCACATCGATACGGCAAAGACAATGAAAGAGATGCTGCGTTCGAGCCACCGTGCGGTTCTCACGCACCGCGGCGCTCCTTGACCGCCGCTTGGATCGCTTCGGCGTTCTTGGCTCGGTAGTAGTAGCTGCGTGCGCCGGTGACCAGCCGTCCGTCCGTCACGGGAGGATGGTCGTGTCCCACGAAGATGCCGCCGGCATCCTCGATCCTTCCGCGATCGTCCGCGTGGCAAACGACGCGCTTGCCGCGCACGATGTCCGCGGCGGCAAGGACCTGCACGCCACGACACCATCCGCTGACGACCAGGCCCGATGCCGCCGCCTCGCGAAGGAACGCCATCGTGTGGTCAGATGCGATCAGTCGTTTGTGCGAAGGACCGGGAAGGATGGAAACCGCGTCGTACGCAGACACATCATCGAGGTCGTCGACCGTGCAATCGAGATCGACGCCGCCGGCGCCTTTGCCTGCGGCGAAAGGACACGGCGCCAGGGATCGATCGACCCCGGCCGTCGTCACGTCCCAGCCGTAGGAAGCAAACTTGTCGAGGATCGACAGCTTGCGTCCACCCATGAAGCAGTTGGCGCCGTAGCGGTCTCCGGCCAAGAGAAGAACCCGTGCACAACGAGACGATCCTTGATTCATGTGTCAAAGCCCCCCAGATTGACGTCATCCATCCGATCTGCAGTGTCGGGCAGCTTCGTCTCCTGCGCGTCTCGTCCCGGGGACATTGCGCTTCTCGCAGTCTTGAGTAACCTTACCTATGTCATCGTTCTCGTGCCGTTAGTCCCGGCAACCATCCGTTGTTACCACACGCCCTTTGAGGCGAATCCTCGAACCATCGAAAGGGGGATCATGTTCCAGCGACTACGCTCGGTCGTTCACGAGTTTCCGCGAAGCTTCTGGGTTCTCATCCTTGCCTCGTACATCGACGTGATCGGACGCAGTTCGGTCACGGTGTTCTTCGCCATCTACGTCACGCAGCGATTCGGCGTCGGCATGACCGAGGTCGGTGTCCTCCTGGCGTTGTTTGCGGTTGCGGGAATGATCGGAAGTACGATCGGCGGTGCGTTGACCGATCACTTCGGCCGGCGGAGCATCATCATCTTCGGTCTGCTCTCCAGCGCACTGACGACGTTGTCGTTCGCGTTCGTTCCCACACTCACCTTGTTCTATCCGATCGTCATCGTCGCCGGACTGTTCTCCAACATCGGCGGCCCAGCCCAAGGCGCGATGGTGGCCGATTTGCTGGGCGAGGAGAAGCGCCCCCAGGGATTTGGCATCTGGCGGGTCGCCGCCAACGTCGGGTGGCTCACCGGTCCGATTGTCGGTGGATTCCTGGCCGATGTCTCCATCGTCATGATCTTCGTGCTCGATGCGGTCGCAAGCTCGATCGCAGCCGTCATCGTTCTGCGTGCCGTGCCCGAATCTCGCCCGACCCACCCTGCGGAGAACACGCCGGGCGGCATTCTCGCATCCTTCAAGGGATACGGGACCGTCATGCGCGATCTGGCGTTTCTTGCGTTCATCATTCCGTCCGTGTTGTCCGGGATTGCGTATCAACAGAGCTATGAGCCGCTCACCGTGTACCTGCAGGACGTTCACGCCTTGTCGGCCAAGACCATCGGCACGTTGTTCAGTCTCGACGCGTTGTTCGTCGTGCTGCTTCAGTTCCCGTTCATTCGATGGGCCCAGAAGCGTTCTCCGTTCCTGATGATGTCCCTCGGAATGGCGATCACTGGCGTCGGATTGACGCTGTACGGCGCGGTGTCCGGGTATCCTCTGTTTGCCGTCGCCCGGCTGTCCATCGCCACTGGGGAGATGCTCTGGATGCCCACCGGGCAGGCGTTGGCGACCCGGTTTGCCCCGGAACACATGCGTGGGCGGTACATGGCCTACTTCGGCCTCACATTCGGCATCGCTACCGCCGTGGCGCCGATGTTGGGCGGGCTGATCATGGACAACCTCGATCCCCGCTGGCTTTGGTACGTCTCGGGCATGATCTCGGCGGCGTCCGTCTTGGGCTTCCTCCGGCTCCATCGCAAGCAGCAATCCGAGGGCTCGATGTTGTCGCCTTCAGGAGAGGACCGCGGTGAATCGCCGGGCGAAACCGAGCAGGCGCCTTGACGTCCCCCGCTTCCTTCGTTACCTTTCCTCCGCGATCCCCGATCGTCGAAGGTCATGAGCTAAGGAGCTTTGGGACATGCCGTTTTACCGATACGAATGCAGGAATTGTGGGTACGAGTTTCGTCACCTCCATCTCGACGGACGTGACGAAACCGTCGCGTGCCCGAAATGCAGCAGCACCGACCTCGAACGTCAGCTGCCCCGCGTCGCCGTGCAATTCAAGGGCAGCGGCTACTACAAGACGGATCGAGCCAACAAGAAGTCCAAGGCGGGCACCGCCGGGATGAGCGACAAGGAGACGTCGATCGACGCACAAGGCACGGAGCGATCGACATCCGGCGCCGCGGCGTCAAAGGACACGGATTCGGGCGGGTAGCCTCGCCTTCCCGGCGCCACTTGTTCCGCGTTCACGAATCGGGGAGGATGGTTCATCTTCCGCATCGATGAGGGGCTTCGGTGAATCGTTCCCAGCGGCCAACGTCGTTTCGTCAGACTTTGCAGACGCTTCGCATCGCCTACCAACACGGTGATGCCGGCGACTTGCACGATGCCTACGTCCGCGTCATGGAGACGTCGCGTGCGCTACGCGCGCTCTTGTCGATGTTGGAGCACGCGTACCCGGTGCGAAGGATGCTGTCGATGGCCGCGCGCTTGGAATCTCGTTTGGCCGACGGCGGCCTGAACGAGGGCTGCCGCCGATTCTTCCGGGAGCTTTCCATTCCGTGGGTCTGCCAGATCTCTCCGGAGGCGCGTGCGATTGCCGAGACGCAGTCCGTCTTGTTCTTCGGGAATCACCCGTCGTTGTTCACGCCGTTTCTCGCCGCAGCCAGCATCGATCGCGAAGACTTCCGCGTCTTCTCGTCCAAGTACGTCTGCCATTTGCTTCCTTCGGTGGCCCGCGCCGCGTTCCCCATCGAGGTTCCCATGACGCGATCCTGGACGGAATGGAAGCGGGGCGGCTGGCAGAGGGTGCTCATCTACCGTCTCATCGCGTTGCTTCACAGCTCGCCGCCGGCGGAGGTCGTTCGTGAGGCGAACCAACGCAGTCTGGAGCAAGGGGCGGCCTACATCCGTTCCGGGGGAAGCGCGATCCTCTGTCCGGGAGGTGGAGGAAAGACCAGAGACCGGAAGTGGTACAGCGGAATCGGCTCCCTGGTAAAGCAACTGCAGGATCAACCCTGTGAACGCACAATCTACCTGCTCCCGTTCCGGGAGGAGAACTGCAGCAACAAGCGGATCTATACCGAGATCCAGCGGGGACCGGTGTCGCGACTCAAGAGAGCGCTCGTCTATCGGCGTCCGATCTGCATTCGCTTCGGGAACCCCATCCCGGTCGCGCAGATTGGAGATCCCGAGTCGAGCGTCCAGCAGGTTGTCGATCTCTTGAAGGCGATGTATGAGAGTCTGTTCCCAACGCCGTCGCTCGAGCACGCGTAGTCGAAAAGCGTTCCCGTCGTCTCGGACAAGAGATCGTACTTGTCACCCGCAGCCCGTTGATTGCACAATGGCACGCCAGTTGGAGGGAGGGGTACGGGTGGATCCTCATGATCGACACCGTTGCACCATTGCGTGCCGACGCGTTCCGATCCTCTCAAAAACCCGGATCATTTCCTTCATGCATTGACTGGGTACATCGCACGGTAGGAGAGCCCGTCTGCGTGCGCTCGCATCGGGTTCTCCTGCTGTCGATGCTTGCACGACGTTCGGAAGCCGGGTCGTACAGCATCGGCACGGACAGTCTGGGGAGGGGAGGACGGACTACCGTTGTGTGACGTAGACGTCCCCATACTGGAACATCCATTCCTCCAAGCCGCCAAGCAGGATGTCAACGTTCGCACCGCGTCCCAATAGGGTTTGGTAGGCCGTCAGGCTTGCGGAACCTCCGTCGTCGTCGTAGACGATCACGTGCGTACTTCTTGGGATGCGGTCGAGCCACTGAGAAAGCTGTGCCGCCGGGAAATTGACTGCGCCAAGGATGTGTCCCGAAGCGTACGAGGCAGCGTCGCGGACATCCATGAGCAGGTAGTACTCGCTGTTGACCGTCCCAACGTCGTACGATCGGCCGCTCGTGTCCGTCAGGATGACGTTCGTCGATGTCGGGAGTGGAGCGTCGTAGAGCATGAAGCGGTCGTCTTGGACCTCCACCCACCGGCTGATGCCGCCTTTCATGTAGTAGGCGTAGAGATAGCCGGCGCTGGCGAGCGCCTGCACGGACCCATCCGCAATCTCTCCTGCGTGATCGTACGCGATGTAGCGAAGGTCCCGGGGAAGGCCGGCCATCGACGACATCAGCGAACTCACGGGAATGTGGATTGCGCCCAGCAAGTGGTTGGCGTCATACGCGGCCGCATCGCGCAGGTCGATCAGGACCAGGAGATCGTAGGCAAGGTCGG
>Ga0272441_10013114_pt1 | contig 11974 bp, 13 predicted proteins | sample SSMProp6N_FD_193582 | JGI IMG/M metagenome (GOLD analysis project Ga0272441, IMG submission 193582) | Marine sediment archaeal communities from Little Sippewissett salt marsh, Falmouth, MA, United States - SSM-Prop-6N | ecosystem: Environmental > Aquatic > Marine > Wetlands > Sediment ...
CGGGACTGGCAAGCTGGATGTGTCCCATGTTGACGCGACGGACGGAAGAATCTGTCACGAGAACGTGGCACTTCTCGCACGTGATGCCCTCGTACTTCTTCCCCTTGTACTTGCCGCAAGCGCACTCGTAGTCATTCTCCGGGCCGAAGATCTCTTCGGCATACAACCCGCCACGTTCTGCGCGGTGAGTTCGATAGTTGATCGTTTCGGATTCCGTGATCTCCCCGTGCGACCAGTTGAGAATCACTGAAGGGGGAGCAAGCTGCAGTTTGACGCGTTTGATGTCGTCACCCGAAATCACATCTCACCTCGTTTGGTTATTCCTTGCTCGCGGTAGCGGATCGGCACGGCCGATGGCGATCCACGACCACCTGACGGCACTTGCGCAAACCGTGTGCCGAGTCTGTTTCGCATCCTTGCTGTTGTGTTGGAGAGTAAACTGATCAATTCCCTCGACTCATTCACGTTCCGTTTCAGCCCTCGCATCGATCCGCCGTGTGCCACGTCGCGTGGTCCGGTGTGCCACCGCCCTCTTGCCTCACGGCCTCTTCAGAACATCGCCACACGTTCGACAACCGAGGTTCGGTGCCCGAACGAACGTCTTTGTTCTCTTCGCCCCAATCCGAGATCGACCAAAAGACATAGTTCCCCCATTCCCTTCGGGGGCTTTCATGCTTCATCGATCTCAGGTCGTTCTGCTCATCGCTAGATTCCTACGACCTTGACAAACGAGGTAGAGTATAACCGCAGAACCGTCTGTTTCAAACCCAGGGAGATGAAGGGAAACAGCCGCTTCTGCGCTTGTTCCTCGCTGCTTGCGCAGCTCGGAATAGCCGCGAGTCGTTCGGTTTCAAGCCGCTTCACGGCTCGGACTCGCCAAGTCGTAGCAACTTCAGACACCGTGTTGCTGGGAAACAGCCGCTTCTGCGCTTGTTCTTCGATGCGGATGCCACTCGGAAGCGACGTGGTCGCGTAGGCCTCAGGCCGGGACGAACCCTTCAATCGGCAGCTCGAGCGGGATGAACGTCAATCCACTCGTCTTCTCGAGCTCTTCGATCGATCCGTACGGTTCGACGTTCATCAACTGCCGCTCGTCCTCGGATTCGAGGCGGCAGTACACAGGAATCGTCGATCCTTCCTGGGGACACGCGTAGGTCGCCGTCAATCTCGCGATGAACTCGACGATCTCCCGCTTCTCCGCCGGTGTCTTCGTCTCCCAGTTCGTTCGCAGCAACGTCATCGGACCGTGAGGCGTCGCGGGGTAGACACGCAGGTCCTGCGGCAGGAAGTAGTTCTGCAGTTCTCGCTTCTCGTCTTCCTCGAAGGCGAGGACAATCTGGAGGTCGGGATCGGCCTTCATGTACATGGGGAAGTCGAGGAGACAAAGCGCGTTTAGCGTGACGACTTTCTCGTTGAACAGTGCCGCCACGCGGTCCCCGAATCCCGGTGTCGTCAGTTTGCAGCGGCAGTCCGATCCTGCGGGGTCTTCCGGTTGCAGGCCCATCTCCTCCGCCAACGTAAGACACGAGGCCTCCATGTTCGGGCTCCATACGGCATCATTCACGTCGATCGCCCATCGATCGATCTTCGAGGGGATCGACCGCGTTCGTCGCTTCAAGTGAGGGGTCAACACGCGGCCTTCCAGTCTCTCCGCCCGAATAAGATCCATCATGTCGTTCGCCGACAATCCGCGTTTCTCAGGGACGAACCCGGTTACCAAGTAGTCGGCGCCGATTCGGTCCATATACCGGATCGCCCGAGCCAGCAACAGAGACTGACAGCGCTGACAGCTTCCGGATGCGGAGAACTCCCCACCGTCGGTCAGCGCAATGAGGTCTTTGTAATCCTTCTTGACGGACTGAGTTCGGAAGGACGACCGTGGCCACTCGGATCTCACCAGTTGTCTCAACTCCTCGCACTCTCGCGAGAACGGAGACCGGAAGTGCAGCAGCTGAACGCTCCCGACGTCCGGATGTCGCTCGACCAGCTTCGCGGCCACGCGGCTGACCAAGCTTCCTGAGAACAGCGACAAAACCTTGACCACGCCCTACCCCGTCCCCCGTAACCTATCGTCGTGGCTCGATCAACCCGAAGTTGCCGTCCTTCCGTCGATAGATGATTGCGATCTGATCCGTGTCCGCATCGACAAATACCAGGAAATCCTTGTCGATCGCATCCAATTGTAGCGCCGCTTCTTCCGCTGCCATCGGTTTCTGGAAGTATGCTTCCGAACGAATGATTCGTTTCTCCGGCTCGTCCGGCGCGTCGTCCGAAGTCATCCCCCCTCTACGTTCCTTGACATCCTGAAGTTGGTCCTTGAACTTGACGAGCTGCCGCTTGAGCCGATCGATCGCTTTGTCGATCGACGCATACATGTCGGTCGACTCTTCCTTGGCGTTGATCTGCTTGCGGTTCGTGAGATGCGCGTGAAAATCTGCAATTTGTCGTTCCTTCTCCACGGATAGGACGACGTCGACGCTGACGATGCGGTCGAAGAAACGTTCCAGAGCTTCTGTCTTCTCGATGACGTAATCACGAAGAGCTGGGCTAGCGTCGGTATGACGCCCGGCGATCTTGATCTTCATCCGCGCCTCCTTACCGGAAAGTATAGCAGAAAAGGGGAAAGCCGTCAATCCGAGGCTGCAATTGAGATACCTTGTGATCGCGGTTTGCTCGATTCCTACGCGATTGCGGCCAACCGGTCGCGGAGCACGCGCGTCACGGAGTGGAGTCCCCGGTCCCCGATGTCCGGTTGGAAGACGCGGAACTCCCGATTCACGAACGCCCGCAGCGCGCTTCGATAGAGTGTCCCCGTCGTCCTTCGTTCTCGCTGGATCAACCCCGTTCCCAGGAAGGCCTGCGGCGGGTCGTCGTCAATCAGCTCTTGAGGACAGTTCGTCCAAGCAGCAATCTGATTCGCGGAGTACGAGCCGGGAGAATGCTCGACGAGAAACGCGAGCACCCTTCGGTGATGCACCTGTTCTCGATTGAATCTCGACACGAGCCGTTCGATGTGCTGGTTGACGGCCGGAGGGAGGTCGTCAAACGCCTCACTCGCAGTCTGTGGTTCCGTCGCCGGAGGATCTTCCAACCTTTGCTCGGACGGCGCCGCGCTGTCCGGCTCGATATCGATCATCGGCTCATCTTCCGCGACGAGGACGGATAGACTCCTGGAGATCCGTTCGGATCGCTCGGATCGTTCGCCGGGCGACGATCCTCCTGACACCAGCGAAGGAATCTCCAGCTTGATGTAACCCAACGTGCGCGCCACCTCTTCGAGTTCGCCGATGCGTTCGTCCTTGCTCTCGATCATGCGCTCGAGCTGCTCGATGCGATGCTCCAGCTGCTCGGTCGGAGTCCGGACCCCTTTCTCGGCGCGCACCCGTTCGATCGTCTCGATAATCGATGCGCTGACGCTCTTCAGCGCCGGCGATTGCACAACCTCCAGCGACGGCGTAAACCCCGCGTGGAACGTCGATCGCTCCCGTACGTAGATGGGTAGAATGCTGTCGCCGTTCACGTAGATGCAGTCCCCCGTGTCGAGCGAGTTGATGATCTCCTTGACCTCGCTTTTCCTCCACGGGAGCAGTTCTCCGTAGACGCGCATGTCGACCTCGTGAACTACGCGATGGAGGAACAGCATGCCCGCCTGACTGAGGACGTCCTTGTCGACCTTCGCGCTCCGCTGGGACACGACGATCCCGCCCAGTCCGCGCTTCCGCCCCCGTAGCGCAATGCGCGCGATCATCTCTTTCAGCTCGTTCTTCACTCCTTGGGGGATGAATTCGTGCGCCTCCTCGATTCCGATCATGTACGGCTTCCGCAAAGCACCCGCGAGCGTCCACAGACTGGACAGGTACGCCTTGAGCAGCTCGGTCCGTTCGTCGGACAGGAACCCGCTGAGGTCGAGGACGACGGGGACGTTTTGCTCCATGCTGACTTGGGCGATCTCGGCCGCGCAATTGGCATCGATTTCGATCTCCACACCTTCGCCGGTGCCGACCACGAGAACTTCATACTTCTCCTTGAGGCCGAAGTACTCGCCTTCGATGTCTACGATGGACAACGGATAGTTGTTCTGAAGCAGCTCCTCGAAGATCACGCCCGCGGTGTTCGACTTCCCCGAGCCGCGGATGCCGAGAATGGCAATGCACTGACCGATCAGATCCTCGAGATTCAGATGAAGATCGCGACTGATGTTGAGTGGCTTCCCCATAAGATAGCTCCCCCGATCCGTCGCCGGCGTCGAACGCAACGCGGCGGCTGATTCAATCAGAAGCCTAGGGAAGCGAAGCCGGAATCGACAGGCCGCGTGTCCCTTCGGCCGTTCGCGAAGGTCCTATTCGGCCGAAGGATCGCTGTGCAGAATCAACGCGCGCGCCTCTTCCAACGCGTCTTCACGACTGCCGATCTGTCCGGCGAGGATTCGATCGTGCAACGTGTCGAGGACGCGTCCAAGACGCGGTCCGGGCGGCAGCCCGAGTTCGCGAAGATCGTGTCCGTCGATCAGTTCGCGTGCGCGTTGCAGGCCGCAGACACGCTCTACGTGATCCATCACTCGCAGCGTTTCCTGGAGGATCGGAGCCCATCCGGACGACCGGTGCGCACTCGCTTCGCAGTCCGCCACGAGCACTTGGAGAAGATCGAAGAACATCGGATAGCGGTCGTGAGACGTTGGACCGTCGGGGACTTCGCCTTCACTGAGGAAGCGAACCTGTTTCCCCCGCCCCATCTTCGGAAAGTCGGCAATTCGCATGTGCTGCCGGACGAGGAACGTCAGCCGGTTAACCTGTGCGTTGCTGAGGCGGAGTCGCCGACCGATTTCGCGCGTCATCCGCGCCCCGATCGCGCAGTGCCCGCCCATGTTCCGACCCTGGTTGCGCTGCAACGCCGCCGGCTTGCCGATATCGTGGAGCAGAATCGCCAGTTTGACGAGCGGGTCCCGAACGAAGCCGTCGGCGACGCGCATCGCTGCCACCGTGTGGACGAACACGTCCCCTTCGGGATGGTACTCCTCGGGTTGCTCGACCCCGTGACAGGCAGACAGCTCCGGGAGAATGTGTTTCAGAAGCGACAGTTCGTCGAGCAACTCAATGCCGCGCGCGGATCGTGCAGACTCGAGAATCCGAAGAAGTTCCTCGCCGATGCGTTCCGAGGAGATCTTCGTGATCGCCGCTGCGTTTGCGCGGATCGCTTCGGCCGTTTCAGCCGCAATCCGTCCGTCAACCGAGCACGTGAATCGGACCACACGCAACATGCGCAGATAGTCCTCGCGGAACCGAACCGCCGGGTCTCCGATCGTCGCAATCCGACGCGCAACCAGATCCTCGACACCCCCGACGAGATCGATCACATCGCCATCCGCCGTAGCGGCCAGCCCGTTGATGGTCAGGTCTCGCCGTTGCACATCGCGAGCGAGGTCGCGCACCAACTCGACGTTCCCCGGCCACCGTCCGTCATACTCCGACTCCACGCGGAACGTTGCGACCTCGTAGGGGTGTCCGTTCGCCGCCACCACCAACAGAACCCCGAACTCCTCTCCGACACGGCGAATCGGCCGATCGGGAAACAACCGGCAAACGTCCTCGGGCAACGCCGCGGTCGCGATATCGACGTCCGCCGGAGGAAACGTGACATTTCGGCCCATCTGTGCCTGCAGCCCATCCCGGACGACCCCGCCGATCAGGACGGTCTCGAACCCTTCGTTCGTCAGCCGCAGGATGATCTCGTGGGCGAGCGGATGGGCGTCGAACACGTTTTGGATCGGGATCTTCGTCAACGGATTCATGTCAAGAACGATGATACCGATCCCGGTTCACAGCCGGCAACCGAAGAAAGGCGCATGCTAGCTGAGTCCGCGAATGACGCCGTTCTCGTCCACGTCGATGTCCATGAACGCGGGGCGCGCGGGCAGCCCTGGCATCGTCCGGATCTCGCCGCATAAGGGGTAGATGAACCCGGCACCCACGCTGGCGCGCACATCCCGGATCGGCAGCACATACCCGCGGGGCACGCCCTTCCACGTCGGATCGTGCGAAATCGAGAGCGGCGTCTTCGCCATGCAGATCGGCAACTCACCGTAGCCAAGCGCTTCGAACCGCGCCAGCTGTGACTGCCCCTCCGCCGACAGATCGATCCCGTCCGCTCCGTAGACCTCGGTAGCGATGGTCTCGATCTTCTCCGCGAGCGTTCGGTCGAGCGGGTAGAGGAATCGAAACTCCGCCGCGGTGCGGCAGGCGTCGGCAACCGCGTCCGCCAGTGCCAGGGCACCGTCTCCGCCGCGTGCCCAGTGATCCGCGATTACGGCCGCGTGAGCCCCTGCGTCGATCGCCCGCCGATGAACCACAGTCAGTTCGTCATCCGCATCTGTCGGGAATCGGTTGATCGCGACGACCACGGGAACCCCGAACGATCGCGCGATCTCGACGTGCCGGGCCAGATTGCAGCAGCCGGCGTCCACGAGCGACACGTCCACTTTCAAGTACGCCTCCGGCAGGGGCTTCCCGGCCGAGACGGACGGGCCGCCGCCGTGCATTTTCAGCGAGCGAACGGTCGCGACAAGCACGACGGCGCTCGGCAACAGTCCGCTTGCTCGGCACTTGATGTCGAAGAACTTCTCCATGCCGATGTCGGCGCCAAAACCGGATTCGGTCACCACGTAGTCCGCGAGCTTCAGCGCGATGCGATCGGCGATGATCGACGAATTCCCGTGAGCGATGTTGGCAAAGGGGCCGGCGTGCACGAACATCGCTTGCCCTTCCAGCGTCTGCATCAGCGTGGGGTGGACCGTATCCTTCATCAACGCAGTCGCCGCTCCGGCGACCCCGAGGTCCGTCGTCGTGATCGGCCCACCTGATCGGTCATACCCGACGACGATGCGTCCTACGCGTGCGCGGAGGTCGGCCAGATCGTCGGCCAGCGCGAGGCATGCCATCAACTCGGAAGCCGCCGTGATGTCGAATCCCGAATCGCGGGGCACGCCGTCCTTGTTCGATCCCAGCCCCGTCTTCACGTGCCGTAGCGCGCGATCGTTGACGTCCATCACCCGTCGCCAGCTGATCGCGCTGGGATCGAGGTTCAGCCGCGTCAGCCCACGTGCCGCCCAGCCTGCGTCGGAGAAGTCCCGCTCGTGCATGATGCGGGCGTCGACGGCGGCGGCAATCAGATTGTGTGCCGCGGTGATGGCATGCATATCGCCCGTCAGGTGCAGATTGAGCTCTTCCATCGGGATCACCTGGGCGTGTCCGCCCCCGGCCGCTCCTCCCTTGATCCCGAACGTCGGCCCCTGCGAGGGCTGACGGACGCACCCCATCACACGCGCGCCTTTTTTGGCGAGCCCCTGGACCAATCCGACCGTGGTCGTCGTCTTCCCTTCACCCAGCGGTGTCGGCGTGATCGCGGTCACGTCGATGTACTTCCCGTTTGGCGTGTCACGGCGCGCGTCCAGCGCGCGGCAGAGGACTTTCGCCTTCGTCTCCCCGTAGGCAAGCATTTCATCCGGCAACAGCCCAAGCTCGGCGCCGATCTCACGGATGGGTCGGGGTACGACGGAGCGCGCGATCGACAGATCTGAGTTCATCTCGCCTTCCTTTCCGCTTCCATTCCGGGGACCTACGGGTTGACGGACACATCACCCTCGACCGCCTCCGCATCTTCAATGAACGCCAGCGTCACATAGACGTTGATCCAGGCGACGAACGCCGCCGAGATCAGAACGGCCACGGCGTGCACCGACAATGCGTCCGTCGCGGGCAGTGCAATCAACTCGATGCCCAGCGGCACACAGTACGACGCCGCCAGAACGAGGAACATCCCCAACAAGCGCCGTCCGTCCGCGGTGAGAACCAAGCTCTCACGCACTGCGGCGGCCAGCCTCGCCTTGTGCAGAATGATCGCCTGCTTGTAGTAGATCAGCCGCATCCCTACATACACGCCCGGGAGCAGGAAGAAGACACTGCCGATGACGACGGCTGCATTCACGAGCAGTTCTCCAGCCACCAGACTGCCGAACGATTCCACCGGGAGGTCTCGAAGATGAAAGGGGATCCGCCGGAGGGCGGCGAATGTCCGGTGAATCACGAACGTGTGGACTAAGGGCGAGAGCAGCAGAATGAGCGCGGCGGTGACGACCCACCAACGATTGGAAAGGTCGACCACGTCCGCGCGGAACGAGGCCGCCTGAATCGCTGCACTGTAAACGATCGCCGCGACGCCCACCGAGGGAGTTCGACCGAGGAGCCGCGCCGCTCGGCTAACCCGCGTCCGCATCGCCGTCATCACGAAGCAACTGCTCCAATCGGAGTGACCGTTCGACCGTCCGATCCACAATGAACTGCAGTTCGGGCGTATGTCGCACCGACAAGCGGTGGGCGAGTTCGCTTCGATAGAACCCTTGGTCCCGCACCAACGCGCTGTGCAGCGCGTCCGAATCCACGTCCGTGCCGGCAGCCACGTAGACCTTTGCGTGACGCGCGTCCACCGACAGCCGGACGTCCATCACGGTCGGGAACGCCTCGCGGACGACGGGGTCTCGACTTTCGAACTCCACGATTGACGCCAGCTCACGCTGGATATCTTCCTGCAGTCTCTCCAATTGCCGCTTCCCGGTCATAGGATCTCCACATCCACCGCTTCCATCTCATAGCCGTCGCCACGCTCCAGCACCGTTTGGAGTTTGCGAAGGGCGGCGTCCGAAAAGCGCGCGTCGTTCGACAGGTGAGCGATTCGGATCGTCATCGCCTGCAAGCTGTCTTGGTCGTCCGCTTCACACGCGGCAAACGATGGGCCGCGCCGATCCACATCGGCAAGCAGACGCTTGACGATCGACCGCTTCTGCTTGATGGATGCGATGCCGTACAGCCGGAACCGCAGGGTCATGATCCCGGCGTTCACGAGAGAGGGTTCAGCGTTCGATCTCCTCGAGGAGGTACACCTCGAGACGATCGCCGATCTGCACGTCGTCGAAGTCCCGAATCCGCAGGCCGCATTCGCGGTCCGCCTGGACCTCGCGCACGTCATCCTCGAATCGCCGCAACGAGGCGATCTCGCCGTCGAACAGCTGCACGCCGTCACGGAGCACTCGCACCCTTCCGCGACGTTCGACACGCCCTTCAGCCACGTAGCAACCGGCGATCATGCCGGACGGAGCCTTGAAGGTGTCTCGCACCTCCGCGACGCCCAGAGCGACCTCTTCGTACGCCGGCCCCAGCTGCCGCTTCAACGCGCCTTCGATCTCATCGACGAGCTCGTAGATGATGTCGTACAGCAGGATTGGAATGCCGCTACGTTCGGCCAGCCTTTCCGCCTTCGAATCCGCGGACACACCGAAACCGACCGCGAGGCATTCCTCGTTCACCGTCGACGCGAGAACGATGTCGGATTCGGAGATGCCTCCGACGCCCGACACGAGAATTTCCACCTCGACGCCTTCCACATCCAGCGAGGCAATCTCCCGCCGAGCCGCCTCCAGCGCGCCGGTCGACGCCGCCTTGAGGATCAGTTTGAGCTTGGCCGTCTCTTCTTTCTCCGCGAACAGGTCATCGAGGGTACGCGCGCGCGGTGCGGCCGACGGCTTCTCCTGGCGCTCGTTCTTCTGTGCGAGTTTCCGGGCTTCCGATTGGTTCTTGACGATCTGGATCGATGCACCCACTTCGGGCACGTCGTTGAACCCCAGTACGGACACCGCTTCGCCGGGGAGCGCTTGCTCCACACGCGCTCCGCTTCCGTCGATCAGTGCCTTGATGCGGCCCTGTGCCGCTCCCGCAACCGCCCAATCCTTGGTCCGCAACGTGCCGTCCCGCACCACGACGGTGGCCACCGGACCTTGTCCCGTCGCCAGATGCGATTCGATGATGACGGCCTCGACCGGGTGCTTCGAGTCGGCGCGCAGGTCGCTCATTTCGGCGACCAACAGGATCATCTCCAGCAGCTCGTCGATGTTCTTGCTTTGCAGTGCGGAGACCTCGACGGTGATGGTATCGCCCCCCCAAGCTTCCGGCATCAGTCCATGCTGCGCGAGATCGTTGATCACCTTGCTGATGTCCGCGTTCGCCTTGTCCACCTTGTTGATGGCCACGATCATCGGCACCTCGGCCGCCTTGATGTGGTCGATCGCCTCGACGGTCTGTGCCATCACACCATCGTCCGCGGCCACCACCAGAATCGCGATGTCGGTCACTTGCGCGCCGCGTGCTCGCATGCCGGTGAACGCCTTGTGGCCCGGGGTGTCGATGAACGTAATCTTCTGACCGTGCAACTCCGCCTGGTAGGCGGCAATTCCCTGAGTAATCCCCCCTGCTTCGGCCGACGCGAGACGCGACTTGCGAATGGCGTCGAGCAGCGTGGTCTTGCCATGGTCGATGTGTCCCAAGACGGAGACGATCGGCGGACGCACGTCGCCTTCTTTCGCGGTGTGTGCACGCGAAGCGGGCTTGGCCTTCTGCTCCGCCTTCGGTTCGGCGTCCCCGGCAACTGCAGCTGGCTCCGGCCGCGGAGAACCGCTTTCCGCGGACGCACCCGCCTCTTCTTCGTAGAGGTGAACGATCAGCGCGTACTCCTCGTCGTCCACGGAGTTGGCGGCCTTGAGTCCCGGCATTCCCATTTCCTCGAGCTTCGCAATCAGATCCTTACTCGAAATGCCGAGCTCACGAGCAATCTCGTAGATACGTTTCTTCGACAAAGGCATCCTCTCTTCTGTGGACCGTGTTCCGTGCTGAACGCGGTCCAGACTATACGGAATCCCTCAGATTGCGTCAAACACGCGATGCGAAGGGGAACATAGCGAGCCTGAGCATCAGCGCGTCATCAGCCAGACGACCAGGAGGATCACCACGACGCCGGCGGCCATCCAGAAAAAGACCCGCACGCTCAGGCCACGAATGCGCCGTTTCTGGTCCGCGTTGAAGGTGGTCTTGTGTGGGTTCTTGATCGCCAGCCTCTGGGACTTCTTGTACGTCTTGACGTACAACGACATCTTCCTCTGCCGCCGGTAGACGACCGCAAGATTGTGCATGGCGTTGACGAAATTCGGGTCCATCTCCAGCGCACGGTTGTACGCGTATTCGGCGCGTGCCAAATCCTCTCCGTCGACATAGATATTCCCCAGACGGTAATAGATCATGGCCTTTTCCAGGCCGTATTGGAGTGCATCGACGAGAAGCGAGATCGCTCTCCCGTATTCTTTCTTCTTGCGCAGCTCGTCCGCCCGTGTCAACGCGTCCCGTACGAAGGCGACCTGCTCCTCATGCGTCTTGAGTACTTCGGAACTCATCGATCCACTTGCTCACTTTCTGGATGTCCATCCATGTCAAGTATTTCGGGCTCCCCTTCTCGCGCGACGGGTTCCGCAAGAGATAGCTTGGATGGAACATCGGGAATACGAGAATCCCGCCGCGCCACGTGAAGAAGCTGCCGTGCGACTTGGTGATCCCCGGGATCTCCGGCATCAGCCACTGCGTTGCCGTGTTGCCCAGCGTAACGATCAATGCGGGCTTGATGAACGCAATTTGCGATTCGAGGAACGGGAAGCACGTCTCCATTTCCGCACGGGAAGGAACGCGGTTGCCCGGAGGCCGGCACTTGACGACGTTTCCAATGTAGATGTCGGCCCGATCGATACCGACCGACGAGAAGACCTCATCCAGTTTCTGACCGGCGGGGCCGACGAACGGTCGTCCGGTCTGATCTTCGACTTCACCGGGCCCTTCCCCGATGAACAGTACGTCCGCGTCAGGATTGCCCTCACCGAAAACGACATGCGTTCGCGTCGTCGCCAACGGACATTTCGTGCAAGAGCGAGTCCGCTCCTCAAGTGCAGCCAACGACAGCTCGTTGGCGGTCGGGTTTGTATCCTGCATGTCGCTCCTTCTTGTCGGGGCGCAGTACGAAGTGGATACGACGTAGACAACAGCGGGCAACGGGATTCGAACCCGCGACCCTCAGCTTGGGAAGCTGATGCTCTACCACTGAGCTATGC